>RRZT011484128.1_pt1 | contig 13918 bp, 9 predicted proteins | sample 2165551 | NCBI WGS metagenome assembly RRZT01 (sample SAMN10456910, study PRJNA506462) | wastewater metagenome | biome: wastewater; feature: sludge; material: wastewater sludge; isolation source: wastewater sludge with Escherichia coli K12::gfp cells carrying plasmid... | place: USA: Moscow, Idaho ... | reverse complement strand
TCGGGGGTTCGGGGGTTCGGGGGTTCGGGGGTTCGGGGGTTCGGGGGTTCGGGGGTTTGAGATTACGGGTTCGTGGAATGCACTCTCGCAAGCGTTTAGGCGGTGCGGCGGGGCATGGTGAAGGCCGCGACAGCGAGGGCCAGAACCCCGAAACTGCCGAGAATGAGCAGATCAATCCCGAGATCAGAGCAGAATACGGAGTTCGCCTCCACCACATGCAGGGCGTCCACCGCATAGCTCATGGGCAGGATGTTGGACCACCATTCGAGCACGGTGGGCAGCTGATCACGAGCCACGAATAGTCCACACAAGAAGATCTGGGGTCCGATGACCACCGGCATAAACTGCACAGCCTGGAACTCCGTGCGTGCAAAGGCACTGGTGAGAAGGCCAAACGCCACGCCCACCACCGAATCCAGGGCGGCAATGAGAAGAATCCATGGTGAACCGGCCGAATCCACCCCGAGCCAGAAATACGCGACGCCACACAGAATGAGTGCCTGGACAAGTGCCATGACGGCAAACGCGCTGGCGTAACCAAGTAGCAGATCGGCCCGGTGGAGAGGAGTGGTCCATAGTCGTTCGAGAGTTCCCGTTACCCGTTCGCGCTGCATCGCCACCGAGGTGACGAGAAACATGGCGATCATCGGCAGGATTCCCAACATCGTCAGCGCGATACCGGGGAAAGCGGGATCAACGCCCGGAATCCCGGGATAATCGCCGTAGACGTAGTAGAGAAGTACGAGCAGCAGAGTAGGGACGCCGAGAATCAGTCCAATGGTGCGCGGATCCGCCCTGAGTTGGCGCAATACACGATAGGTGGTGGCACGATAGGTCCGAAAGTTCATGACACCTCCCCTCTGCGGGAATCCTGTTTACCGGGAGATTCGTACCGGGTGCCTTCAGGCCCGCGGTTCTCGTTGCTACAGTCGCCATGAGTTTCTCGGCTACTGTCGCCATAAGTTTCTTGTACGCCCTGCGCTTCCTCGTGCCGATGCCGTGCCTGCCTCCGCCCTGCGCTTTCGTGGTTCTTGATCAGCAACAAGAATGCCTCATCCGGTGAGGCGGCACCGGTACGCCGCATCAGTTGTTCCGGAGTGAGCTGGCCAAGCACCTCGCCTTCGCGCATGAGAAGAAGACTGTCACAACGCGTTGCCTCATCCATCACGTGACTAGAGACAATGAGCGTATGGCCCGCGTGCGCCAACCCACGGAACGTATCCCACAATTCCGTGCGGGTGACGGGATCGAGGCCTACTGTGGGTTCGTCTAACACAAGTACCTCCGGATTGCCCACCAGGGCACACGCCAAGGAAGCCCGGCTCGCCTGACCTCCCGAAAGTTGGGAAACCCTGCGCGCCGCATAGTCCGTCAGCCCCACGGTGGCCATCGCCTGCGCCACAGCCTCACGTCCCACCCCATACAGCGTCGCAAAATACTCGATATTCTGCCTCACCGTCAGATCGGCATACACGGAGACCTGCTGCGTTACGTAACCAATACGTCCGCGCAACTCACGAGCACCCGTCCCCAACCCAAGCACCTCAATACTTCCGCCAGCGATCTTCTGCACCCCGACGATGGAACGCATGAGTGTCGTCTTCCCACAACCAGATGGCCCAAGCAGCCCAATAATCCAACCGCGAGGAACAGTCAAAGAAACAGCGCGCAGAAGCACCCTACCACCACGCACCTCATCGAGGTCGCTTACAACGACACAGTCTGAGCTGGATGCGCTCACAGGTGAGACGCCGCCGTCGTTCGCCCTGTCGCGTCCACTGCGCTCACGATCCGCCGCGTGCTTGCCGAGTCGTTCCATAGCTGAAACGTAGCACTATCTCACAGCTGAGTGCAGGCACTATGTTCGTTTTCTGGTATGTGCTTGAGTAGTATTGGCGTTTTGGGATTCGGTTCGCTGAGCATGGGAGAAGAATGACTCGTCGCGGCAACAGGCCCACGAAAATACAACTGCTGGCAGGCCTGTTGGCGTTGGGATGTTCGATCGGCGCCCTGCTTGGAGCCCTTTTCCACGCATGGATCGTTGTTGTGGCGATGCTGGTGGTGATTCTCGGGGAGATTCTCGCGGCTGTTCTGATGATGTCGCACGTGTTATCGGGACGGATCAATCGCGCGGGTATTCGCGTGGACCGCCATATTAGCCATGTCGAAAAGCGCTATCTCGCACCGTTGGAGCGAAGTATTGCCAAGCTGAACAGCTTCGATGGCCAGGCGACGAAACCCACTCCAGCCCGCACCACACCTGCTCCGAAACCCATCACTGCTGCGACTACCCAGTCCCTCCAGCAAAACGTTCAGATTTCTTCTATCGGTTCAGAATCGGAACTGGTACGGCGCGTGGCGATCAAGGGCTCGGGGGAGCTGCGCACCTTCATCCTCCAAAACAAGGCCTACTCCATGCTGGAGATTATTGCGCAGGCCGCCCACCCGTCCCGCCCGTCACTCACTACGCTGCTGGAAACGGTTCGCTTGCACTCGCGAGCTCTCCGTGATCCCGTCGCCACCGCCTTCCTGCGCGATTGCGCCCCGCTGACGCTACTCGATCTTGCCGATATCCTCGCCAGTGCCCGTCCCGACGCGACCGCACTGGAAGATTCCATCACCCTGACCGAGACGGTTGCGGCCATCCACGGACATGACACCCTCACTGTGCGCGCCAAGATTGTCCTTATCGAGTCGCTCGTCGATGCGGGCAGAACTGCCAGGCTCGACGAACGCATCACATTCCTAGATATCGATAACGACGGCGCAGCCACCGGGCTGCTTCGCGCCAACAGTCTGCTTCCCATCGAGGGCGATTCCTCCCGAAACTGGCGCGCCTGGGCCAATGAGGTCAACCGCGTTTTCCTTCGCGAAGATATTGAGCCGATCACCGTGCCTGCAGGCAGCAATGCCCCGTTTGACCGGCTACGTTGTGTGAGTGAGGAGCGGGTGGACGGGCCTCTCGTCACTGTTGTGGTGCCCACCTACGAGGCTGACGATCGCTTTGACACAGCGATGGTATCCATCGTGGGGCAGACATGGCGGAACCTGCAGATCGTCGTCGTCGATGATGCGACTCTCGGGGGTATTCCCGAGGTGGTGCAGGCATGGGCACGACGTGATCCTCGCGTGACGATCGTCCGGCGCGAGCGCAACTGTGGCACGTACGCGAACAGGAACTATGTGCTTCATCATGTGGCGGCGGGGGAGTTCTTCACCGTTCACGATGATGACGACTGGTCGCATCCGCGCAAGATCCAGCTCCAGGTGGAGCATCTGCTACGCACGGGCGAGGTGGCCAACGTATCGCAGCGGGCGCGTGCCACTAACGATTTGTTGTTCCGGCGCACAAACAACAATATCAATTACGTTCAAATGAACTTCTCGTCGCTCATGATCTCGACGGCGCAGATGAAGGAACATCTGGGGGGATGGGACGAGGTCAACCGCTCGGCGGACGGCGAATTCATCGATCGCTTCATATCCTGGCAGGGTAAGGCTGTGGCGTCGGTGAGCCAGGCCCCGTTGTCCTTCCAACGGGTACGCGACGGTTCGCTGAGCAGCGACGAGGTGTCGCGCGGCTACATTGATTCGCGCCGTAAATGGTACGAGCTGACCTCCAAGGAATGGCATCGCGCCTGCCTGAGAAGCGAGGATACCCATCCGTTCCGCTACGATGCCGCCCGTCCGCGTGCCTTCAGTGCTCCCATCGATTTGCTCGTGGCCCCCAACACGCGGGGTGGGGAATATAGGGCGGACATCGCCTTCATGGGCGACTTCCGGGGAACATCGCCCGCCGTGGAACGAGTCTGTTCCGATGTTGTGACTCTGACCGCCGACGGCAAGGGCGTCGTGCTTGTTCAGATCAATTCACCGGAAAACTCGTGGCAGGCGGCCATGAGTACCGCGGTCGCCGAGACTGCGCTGTTGCCCGGCGTCACGGTGTGTTCCGTGCTGGATACTCTGGAGTGTGAGACCCTCGTCCTTTTCGACCCGGTGGCGGTGCAGTATCTGGAGGAGGGACAGTCGAGGGTGATCGGCGACGACGTCGTCCTCGTGGAACCTGTGGATCTGCCCGAGGATGGTGTAGGAGCGACATCTGACCTGAACCGAGTACGCAACGCATGCGTGCGGGTTTTCGGAGTTATGCCCCGAGTAGTGCCGGACGCCACACGCCTTTCTACCGGGGATGAACTCACAACAGATGACGAGGAGTGCCTGCCATGAGAACGCACCAGGCGTCAATTTCCACAGCCGAGCTGCGTCAGTTTCGTATCACCCCGCGTCCGGTGGTCACGCGCGGGACTATGCCCGGTGACACCATCCGTGCGCTGATGCGAGGGTGGGTTCCCACACCGTCGCGCGTCGACTACCAGTGGCTACGCGACGGCAAGCCGATTAAGCATGCGCGCAGCTCACAATACCGGCTGCGCTCGGAGGACGCTGGAAGCGAGCTGACTGTGCGAGTCACCGCGTGGTTGCCCGGATACGAATCCTTCGAACACATCAGCAAACCTCTTCGCATCCCCCAAGGCTCCTTCGAGCAGATCACGCCCACTCGCATCCAGGGGCGCAACCGGGTGGGTCAGAAGCTCAATGTTCAGTCCCACCCATGGAAACCCACCCCGAATTGGTCGCGTTACCAGTGGTATCGCGACGGTGAGCCGATCCGTGGTGCCACCGATGTTCGCTACATTATTCAAGAAGCGGACCTGGGGCATAACCTCACTGTCGAGGCGCGCCGTCAGGCGCCAGGAACGGAGATTGTCTCTGGTGCGAGCGCTCCTCTTCTCATCGGTGGATGCTTCAACGATCCTGACGCAGACACCTTGCTTGCCACCGGCGCTTTCGATGCGCGCTACTATAGCGCGGTCGTGGGGCAGGACTTTGAGTCGGACCACGCGGCTGCCTCCCACTACATCAGCGTAGGGATGCGGGAGATGATCTCGCCTAACTTCCTCATCGACGTCTCGCGGTGGCCTGCCCACCTGCGCAAGATTCTTCACACCGGTGCGGTTGAGGAACTGGCACGCATTCTCTGCTCCAACGGCTACCTCCCCAAGGACATCGGAGATCCGATCAGCTACTTTGTTCCCGCGTCCGAGGATACCCCGATACTCAACGTGTTTTCGCCGGCGTTTGACTCGCTGGAAGTGCGTGGCGCGACGGAGGTTTTCGCCTCCGAGGAGATGCACAGCCTTTTTCCCGGCCCGCTGGGAGTCTTCCTCTCAACGATGGACGAAGATACCGCGCTCTCCCTTCCGAGGACGTCCAAACTCTACGGACGCCGTGCCGTAGCCTACCGTGCCGACATGATCGAAGGTGCCCGCGCGCTTGCGGAGCAACACCGGATCTACCTTCCGCGCGAGACAGCGTCGTGGGACGAGTTTGCGGAACGCGAGTGGAAGCGTACCGTTCGGGCCGTTCCGCTTGCCAACGAGCCCTTGGTCTCGATTGTCATGCCGGTGTGGAATCGCCGGGATATTGTCGGGGAGGCGATTGACTCCGTGATTGCCCAGAGCTACCAGAACTGGGAGCTTCTCGTGGTGGACGATTTCTCCACTGATGGCAGCCTCGAATACCTGCGGGAACGGGCAGGCGAGGATCCGCGTATCACGGCGCTCATATCTACCGCCAAGGGTGTGTGCCCGGCACGCAATACCGGCCTTGACGCTGCGCGTGGCACTTATATTGCTTTCTTGGACTCGGACAACGAGTGGCGTCCCGACTACTTGGAGCTCATGGTTCTGGCGATGGAGCGAGACAATCTGACGGCCGCCTACTCGGGAGAGAAGATATGGCGGGGCAGCCGGAAGGCACCCATTTATCGGGGGTTTGCAGGTGACCGTCAAGCGATGTATTACGTCAATCACATCGACCTCAATGTCTTCATGCTTCGCACTGATCTTGCCCGTGAGATAGGTGGTTTTGACGATTCCCTGCGGCGGTGGGTCGACTATGATCTTATCTTCCGGGTAGACGCCGTCTGCCCGCCTGTTCTTCTCCCCTTCATTGGCTGCGACTACAATCACGACAAGGAACGGGCTGACCGAATTTCTGTCTACGAGTCTTCCTCATGGCGCTGGGTAGTCTTTGCCAAAGCGATGCAGGATTGGGTGAAGGAAGAGAGCAAGGAACGAGTTCCTGGGCGCGTGTCGATAGTTCTGCCGTGCGACGGCGACTACGCGGCAGCTACTGCCGGAATCGAGACGATTCTTGTTCACGCCGACGTCGACGATCTTGAAATTGTCCTTATGGACTACAGCACCAATCTCGCGGGCGCGGCATTATTTGTACGCCAGTGGGCGGGGCATCCCAGCGTCATCTACCGGCGTCTCTCGCGCAGCTATCACCACGCGGGAAACCGCAGTCTAGGATTCTTGCAGAGTTCGGGGGAGCACGTTCTCTTCCTTAATACCGGGATGACCATGAGATCTGGAGGGCTGCGTGCGATGCTCGCCCGACTTTCTGATCCACAGACATTGGCGGTGCAGGCCATCACCGTAACGGCTCAAGGATCGGTATGTTCGGCGGGAAAAATATGGTTGTCTCCGGGCTTCCTTCCCGCAGATTTCTTGCGTGGTCTTCCACTCGAGGACAGCCAAGGTGTCGCCGAGATATCCTTCCCGGCGATCAGCGGGGCGGGAATGATGATGCGGGCGAGCGACGTCGTCGCCCTGCGTGGCTTCGATCCCGGTTACTTCAGTGAGCTGGAGGATCTTGATCTGTGCTTGCGTCTGGCACAGGAACGGCCGGGCCATTTCGTCGTGGAGCCGTCGTGTGTGTTGAGCACGCCGGGTAAGGATACGGGAGTGACGCCCGAGGAATCGGAGCACAATCGTCTTCGTTTCCTCTCCCGCTGGCGCGCGGCGATGCCGGAACCCACACCACAGGCCTACAAGCGCGCGGGAATGTCGCTCGAGGGCATTGTTTCCGATTCTGTCTCTTGCTTCACGCCGGCGCCGTTGCTTAGGCGGCTGGGTACCACTCGCCGCTGGGGGATTAAGAGTTTTGCGCCAGCTACCGCGCGTGGCGATCTGTGGGGAGATACTCACTTCACGGAATCCCTCGCCCATTCGCTGCGGGGGTTGGGGCAAGAGGTGGTTATCCACCGCCAGGGGGCGCACTGTTCGAGCGCCACCCATTTTGATGACGTCTCGGTGGTGATCCGGGGCCGTTTCCCGGCCGTGGCACTGCCCGGGCAATTCAATATCCTATGGGTGATTAGCCATCCCGAGGACGTCACCGAGCAGGAGATTCAAGGATTTGACGTCGTTCTTGCTTCGTCGCAGCCGTGGGCACACATGATGAGTGAGCGCTGGGGGATACCGGTGGGTGTCATGCACCAGGCCACGGATTCCAGCCGCTTCTTCTGGCAGGAGAGCCTCGCCCCGCAGCTTGACGCGGTGTTTGTGGGTGGCCATCTTCCGACCAGAATCCGGAAAGTGGTCCATAACTCCATTGAGGCAGGATTGTCAGTGCGAGTGTACGGCCCGGGTTGGGACAAGGTGATTCCCGCCGAGTACTACGGCGGCGCCTATGTGGCCAACGAGGAGTTAGCCGAGGTGTATCGTAGCGCACGCTTTGTGCTTGCCGACCACTGGGAGGACATGGCCGTCGAGGGGTTTGTTCAGAACAGACTTTTCGACGCCGTGGCCGCAGGTCGACGCGTCATTTCCGATCCGGTTGCAGGCCTACGTGAGGTATTCGATGAGCAGGATGTTGTGACCTACGAGGGGACCGAAGACTTGCGTCGTATCATGGAGACGGCTCGCGACGAGGAGGCCACAGTATCCTCGAATATTCGCCGTGACGCAGCAGAGCGCGTGGCGGCCGAGCACTCCTTCGATGTGCGTGCATCTCAGCTGCTTGCCCTCGTGGAGGATCGTGAAATTCCTACGGAGGCAAATCCCCACTAGAATGGGCGAGACTATTCTTTGAAGGAGTACTGTGCCCGCCACTACGCCCGCCGATATTCGGCCCGCCGCCACGAAGCCGGAGCTTATCCGCAACTTCTGCATCATCGCCCACATCGACCACGGCAAGTCCACGCTGGCTGATCGTATGCTGCAGCTGACCGGTATCGTCGATGAGCGCCTCATGCGCGACCAGTATCTCGACCGCATGGATATCGAGAGCGAGCGCGGCATTACTATTAAGTCGCAGGCGGTGCGCTTGCCATGGACTCTGGAGGGCCAGTCCTACGCCCTCAACATGATCGATACCCCCGGGCACGTCGATTTCTCCTATGAGGTCAACCGTTCGCTGGCGGCGTGTGAGGGTGCGGTGCTGCTGGTAGACGCCACGCAGGGTATTGAGGCGCAGACGCTCGCGAACCTCTACATGGCGATGGAGAATGATCTGACGATCATCCCGGTGCTCAACAAGATTGATCTCCCGTCGGCCCAGCCGGAGAAGTATGCGGCTGAGGTCGCCTCGCTGCTGGGTATCGAACCGGAGGAGTGCATCGCCGTTTCGGGTAAGACGGGCGCCGGAGTTCCCGAACTCCTTGACCGCATTGTGCGTGAAGTTCCCTCCCCTCAGGGCGATCCGAACGGGCAGACCCGCGCCATGATTTTCGATTCGGTGTATGACATCTACCGTGGTGTCGTCACCTACGTGCGCGTCAAGGATGGCCGTCTCTCCCCGCGTGAACGCATCTCGATGATGTCCACCGGCGCAACCCATGAGCTGTTGGAAATCGGTGTTATTTCGCCAGAACCGACGCCTACCGAGGGCTTGTCCGTGGGTGAGGTGGGCTACCTCATCACTGGCGTAAAGGACGTGCGTCAGTCCCGCGTGGGCGATACCGTCACCTCCGCTGCAAAGCCCGCCTCCGAGGCGCTGGATGGATACTCCGACCCGAAGCCGATGGTCTTCTCGGGTATCTACCCAATCGATGGCTCCGACTACCCGGCGCTGCGCGAGGCACTCGACAAGCTCAAACTCAACGACGCCGCCCTCCAGTACGAGCCGGAGAACTCCGTGGCCCTCGGCTTCGGTTTCCGCTGTGGCTTCCTCGGCCTCCTTCACCTGGAGATTATTCGCGAGCGCATTGAGCGCGAGTTCGACATCCCGATTATTGCCACCGCGCCGTCGGTGATCTACCGGGTAGAGACCGACGGCGGCGAAGAAGTCATCGTCACCAACCCCTCCGAGTTCCCCGAGGGCAAGGTCGCCACGATTTTCGAGCCGGTGGTGAACGCAACGATTCTGACGCCGTCGGACTTCGTGGGTACCCTCATGGAGCTGTGCCAGCAGCGCCGCGGTGCCCTCCAGGGCATGGATTACCTTTCCGAGGAGCGCGTGGAGCTGCACTACATTTTGCCGCTCGCCGAGATCGTCACGGACTTCTTCGACCACATGAAGAGCCGCACCAAGGGCTACGCCTCCTTCGATTACGAAGTGGACGGCGAGCAGGCTGCGGATTTGGTCAAGGTGGACGTGCTGCTCAACCACGAGAAGGTGGACGCCTTCAGCTCCATCGTGCACCGCGACAAGGCCTACTCCTATGGGCTGGAGATGACGAAGAAGCTCAAGGCGCTTATCCCTCGCCAGCAGTTTGAGATCCCGGTGCAGGCCGCGATCGGTGCCCGTGTCATCGCCCGTGAGACCATCAAGGCGATGCGCAAGGACGTTCTCGCTAAGTGCTACGGCGGCGACGTCTCGCGTAAGCGCAAGCTGCTGGAGAAGCAGAAGGAGGGCAAGAAGCGCATGAAGACCATCGGTCGCGTGGAGGTGCCGCAGGAGGCTTTCGTTGCTGCCCTCACCTCCGATCAGCCCGCTGGAAAGTGACCGTGACGGTTCACTCTGGGATTGATTGCGACGGCGAACTGGGGCCGGTTCGTGACGGCTTTCCGGTAGCACTGGAAACGGGTGCATTCGCCGGTGAGATTCTCGCCGTGTGCGTGGTGCATCAGTTGCACCCGGATTTGGGCACCGTGGGCGTCACCGCCATCGACAAGCGCGCCGTAGACGGGCCAGTCAAGGTGGGTAAGCTCGGCGTGTACGGCGACGTTCAGGCCGATCGCAAGCATCATGGCGGCGTCGATCAGGCGTTGTACGCGCTTGCCCAGGAAGAGATTGACTACTGGGAAGAAACGCTGGATCGGCCTTTCCCCGCAGGGATGTTCGGTGAGAATCTGCGCGTTTCCGGTCCTGTGGACGACGTGGAGATCGGAGCCCGTGTTCGCGTGGGTTCAGTGATTCTGGAGGCTACCGGTACCCGGACCCCATGCGCGACATTCGCCCGCTGGATTGGCCACGCAACGATGGTCAAGGAGTTCTCCCAGCGGGAAAAACCCGGAGTGTACTTCAAGGTTGTGACGACTGGGCGTATCGCGGCCGGTGACCGGATGGAAGTCATCTCCACACCCAGGCACGGAGTGAGCTGTGCGCGGTGGTACCGCTACGGACATCCGCAAGATGCTCGGCGGCTGCTGTGGGCGCATGAGTATGAGGGCTCGGAGGGGTTTCGCCTGTGTGAGCGCATGCTCCGCCTGGCCACCACTGCGGCCACGCGTCAGGGTAATACCCCGGGCCTCAGCTGACTCTTTTCGATGTGTGGGCCATCCTCGCTGCATCAATCTCAACGACTGACAGAACAAAATGAAGGACATCCGTGACAAGCAACGTTTTCCCTGTCGAATCAGACGGCATCTCCGCCGATTCGGGTGTGGTTGAGAAAGAAACCGAGCGCGAGCGCATTCCCTCGCGTGTGAAGTCGTTTAGCCGTCGCGGCGGGCGTTTTGTGCGCCAGTACGAGGATCTGTTGGCCGAGCGCGGCTCCGAGTTCGTCATCGATATCCCCGAAGGTGACACACCCACCACGATCGCCGTGGACGTCGTCGTTGACCTCACTAAGGAGTTCGGGCGCGAGGCTCCACTCGTTGTGGAAATTGGACCGGGCTCCGGCGAGCAACTCGTCTCCTACGCGAAAGCCCACCCCGAGCACAATATTCTCGCGATCGAGGCCTGGCATCCCGGTGTGGCGCGCTGCGTTGCGAACGCGGTGCGCAGCGGTGTGAGTAACGTGCGGCTCGTCGAGGGCGACTGCGCGCAGATCTTGCCCATTCTGTTTGGGCTGGCCTCCGCCGGTGTAGAAGATCCGGCCCGCATCCTAGAACTTGGGTCGCAACGCGACCCGAGCAACCCGAACTCGGCGAACCCGCGCGCGGCGATGATGTGGACGTTTTTCCCAGACCCGTGGCGCAAGGCTCGCCACCGTAAGCGTCGTCTCGTGAGTGCCTCGTTCACCGGGATTGCCGCGGGCGTTCTCGCTCCGGGCGGGCTGTGGCGCATGGCCACCGACTGGGAGGATTACGCCTGGCAGATGCGCGACGAGGTGGAGGCAAGCCCCTATTTCGATAACGCACATGCTGGTGAGCGCCCTGATGCCAACGATCCAGATGGCGCGCGCGGAGGATTCGCGCCGCGCTGGGACGGGCGTCTCATGACCCGTTTCGAGGAGCGCGGCTTGGAGGCTGGGCGCTCCGTCCACGACGTGACGGCAGTGCGGCGTGAGTTGGGCTCGGGCGAGGCGTACTAATGCCGGCATTACCCGACGGCGAACCGGCACCCGCTGACGGCTCGTTACCCAACCCGGACGTGAGCGCGGGGCTGGCCGCCTATGTCCATATCCCGTTCTGCAGCGTGCGCTGTGGCTACTGCGATTTCAACACCTACACCAACCTCGATTTTGGACCGGGGGCGAGTGTGTCCGACTTCCCTGATTCATTGGAGCGTGAGATCGCGCTGTCCCAACAGGTGCTCACGGGCATCGGCGAGGAGCCCCAGCTCAGCAGCGTCTTCTTTGGTGGCGGCACCCCGACGATGCTCGCTACAGAGCAGTTGGTGGCAGTCCTAGAGCGGCTCGACCAAGCGTTTGGACTGGTACCGGGGGCGGAAGTCACCACGGAAGCTAACCCGGAGAACGTCACTCGTGAGTCGTTGCAGCGATTGCGCGATGGCGGCTTCACCCGGGTGTCGTTTGGTATGCAGTCGGCCGTGCCCAAGGTGTTGCAGATCCTCGACCGCCAGCACCGGCCCGAGCAGGTGCCGAAGGCTGTGGCGTGGGCCCGTGAGGTGGGCCTCGATGTATCCGTCGACCTCATCTATGGTGCGCCGGGAGAGACGGACGAACAGTGGCGGGCCTCGGTGGAAGCGGCCATCGCCATGAACCCCGACCATATTTCCGCGTACGCCCTCACGGTTGAACCGGGAACCAAGATGGGCGCTCAAGTGCGTCGTGGCGAACTCTCGCTGCCAGATCCAGACGTGCAGGCAGACCGCTACGAGATCGTCGATTCGTTGCTCCAGGCAGCAGGCTACCGGTGGTACGAGATCTCCAACTGGGCCAAGCCCGGCCGCGAATGCCAACATAACCTCATGTATTGGCGTCGCGGTGACTGGTGGGGGTACGGGCCCGGTGCTCACTCGCAGATCGGTGGGACACGCTTTTGGAATGTCAAACATCCGCTGGCTTATGCCCAGCGACTCGCGGGTACCCAGATAGCCGAGGGTAATGAACTGGAGGTGGCGGGCGCCGTCGTCGTTAGTCCGGCTGCGGGACGGGAAGTCCTCAGCGAATCCGAACGAGCTGAGGAAGATATTATGCTCGGAATGCGGCTCTCCGAGGGGATTGAGGTTCCGCGCGGAGTCCTGCCCGTGGTCATTGCGAATTTCATCGCCGATGGCCTGGTAGAACCGGCGGCTGCGCTTCGGGGCCGCCTCATCCTCACACTCAAGGGACGTCTTCTCGCGGATACGGTGACGCGCAAGCTGTGGGATGGTCTGGAATCCCGCTAGTGTGAACGATACAAAGCCCTCATCTATTCTTCATCGCGTTGTTACGATAAAAACTTTTCCTGATGTTTTAAGGGCTCTCCAACTTTCGTAGGAGTGCTCTGAGGAGTATGCAACGTACTATTCGTCAAAATGCTTGTGGCTGAGGAGAAGTATGGCGAGTACGCGCGTAGATGATGCGATCACTATCCTCTTTGACTCCATTCTTGATGGCACCTTCGAAGGAGGTAAGCCGCTGCCTGCGGAGGTGGAGCTTGCTGCCTACCTTGAAGTCTCGCGACCGACGATGCGTGAAGCTGTCCGAGATTTGGCAACCCGGGGGATTCTTGATGTCATTCATGGGCGCGGAACCTTCGTGAGGCCAGTCTCGAGATGGACTGATTTCTCGGCGGTGGCGCTTGCTATGACTCGCAACTATTCGGAGCGCCAACTGGGCCTTCAGCTGTCGGAAGTACGAATCATCATTGAGGTGGGAGCTGCGGGCCTCGCCGCTCTCAAACACTCCGACGAGGAACTTGAACAGATGCAGCAGTATCTCGACGAGTTTGATCTCGCCACAGCAGATCATGACGTGGAAGGTATTGTTGCTGCTGACCAGGCCTTCCATAACGTTATTCTTCAGGCTAGTGGGAATCCCTTCTTGGAATCGGTGATGCAGCCGTTGCAAGCGATTCTTATCGATCCCCGGCGCAAGATGGGAATGGACGACACCATTCGCAATCGCGTGCGCTCCCACCACTTCGCGATTCGGCGCGCCATTGCCTCAGGGAACGATCGGGCAGCCGAGGCGGCGATGCGCGCCCATCTCGAGCAGGCGCGCAACGACCTGGTGCTGGGGTTACCGGATATCCGGCCGTCCTCGAAGTAGCAGGCGGATGTTGATGTAGTGGAGCGTTGTTGATGCCGACATCAACAACGCTGGCGTTGAAATAGACGAGCTTTGGTGAAACAACCGAGGGAAAACGATCACGTATTTCCCTCGGTTGTTTCTGTTGTGCTCGGTTATTCACCTAGGAATTTTGTGGGTGGCGAGCTCGTGACGCGACCTCTTCCCGCCGGCAAACTCCGCCGGAAAAACGGCTAGTCCTCGACCCATGCCATGGCGCACACCTGC
>RRZT011350334.1_pt1 | contig 13918 bp, 12 predicted proteins | sample 2165551 | NCBI WGS metagenome assembly RRZT01 (sample SAMN10456910, study PRJNA506462) | wastewater metagenome | biome: wastewater; feature: sludge; material: wastewater sludge; isolation source: wastewater sludge with Escherichia coli K12::gfp cells carrying plasmid... | place: USA: Moscow, Idaho... | reverse complement strand
GGTGAGGGAGGCAGGATACCTGGGGTTTGGTCTGGCGTCGGGCTTCGTAGACTTTCGCCCTAACCCAGAGTGACTGTGCGTAACCGAAGCGGTCGGTGGTGGGGTTCTGACTGTGGACTTACCTACCACCGATAAGGGATCAAACCCATCACTTTGGCCGCGGTCTCACACTCTTCACTGAGATCTTGGCAGGTCAAGATATTTGCCGTCACAGTAGCTTCTGGAAGGGAGTGTTTGTTGTACGTCAAACAACCTGTGGTAAGGGTTCCCCGAGTGCAGACAGAGGGGCGTAAAGAGGTCCCGAGGGCGTGCCTGTCTACCGTTATTGTGAAACGATGAGGTGAATATGTCTTTCCGAGGACTGTCTCGAGCGACTTATCTCGGTGCGCCGGGCACCTCATTTGGCGCAGTGGCAGTGGTGCAACTGTCCCTTTAAACTGCCACGACAGACTTATGTAACCCATGAGGAGGACTACTAAGTCGTAAATTTAGCAGTCCGTCGGACGCAATTCGTTCGCTTCGGGAACGATGGTGACTTTCTCTGGGACAGAGAGGTGCATCGTTTACTGGAGACTAGTCGCTCTTTGGCCATGAGTACCCGAGTGTTTCACGTGAAACACTCGAACCAATCGTTGTGCTATCTAGGGTCTCGTCATGAGATGTTTCACGTGAAACATTGGAAAGTTTTCTCTGCTTATGTGGAGTGTAGTTGGGAAATTCGTTGCTAATAACTGGTGGAGTGACTACGTGCTCTGCTATGTACCGTGTCGCCATGCGGCTTGAATGCTCACAGAGAGTGCTTGACGTGACGCGACAAAAACGCTGGGTAGCTCGCTGAAGGTGCCAAATGACGAGAGCGTGTAGGATCATGCAAATGTCCCTGTGTCGGAACGTTGGTAGCTTAGCTTGAGCGCCTCCGCCGTATAGCCCAGTCGATAGTGGATGATGTTTCACGTGAAACATGAAACCAGGGAGCAGTTCTTTTCGGAAGTCCTGGAGATGCTGGTGCGTGTAAGGGGTGTGAAAAGAATAAAAGCGGAACGTGCTGCTATACGGGATTCGGGCATTGCGCCGACCTTTCGCGCAGCTCCATGTGTGAAAAGAGTGAAAGCGGAACGTGCTGCTATGTCCCATGAGTGAAGGATTCATGTCGGCGTGTGATAACTAGTTTCAACCCAAAGTTGGGTTGCTTCCCATTGAAGCGAGAGCGATTAGAGCTGAATGGCCCAAATTCGTAAACAACATAACGGCTCTTCGTGCCATGGGAGACAGGCATGTTTCACGTGAAACATGCCTGAGCCCGCCAATTCAGCAGCAAGTCCCATCACTTCTCCACATCAGGCCGTGCCCTCCGCCCTGGTGTCGGAGCGGATAGGTACACTAGTGGAGGACATGGAGAAAGGGCGACATGAGCGATCCAAGGAAGATGGTACGGCCCGGTAACGAAGCGGGATCAACTCGCACTAGTGACTGGGACCGATTTGCCGATGAAGGCTCGCCACTGGCAGCGGCCCTAGCTGAGGATATGAAGCGTCTAGCTGCTATAGGGGATGGCGAGTTTAAGAAGCCGTCTCGGACGCGAATTATTGCCGTCGCAAACCAGAAGGGTGGAGTCGGAAAGACGACATCGGCTGTTAATCTTGCAGCCGCCCTGGCGAAGGGCGGATTACGCGTACTTGTTGTTGATGACGATCCACAGGGTAATGCGTCGACCGCACTCGGGGTACACGAACGCGAAGGCCTACCCTCTCTCTACGATGTTCTACTCAAGAGGCAGCCACTTCTTTCAATTCTGCGGCCAACCGAGAAGCTCCCCAATCTTTATGTGGCGCCTTCGAACATCGACTTGGCCCTTATTGATGTTGAACTTGCTGATGAAGTGGACCGCCGTACCCGGCTCCGAGACGTCCTGAACGAGTGCTTGGACGCACTGGAAGAACATGGCACGCGGATGGACTACGTCCTCATTGACTGCCCTCCGAGCATGTCTCTTCTGCCGATCAATGCCCTTATTGCCGCGCATGAAGTCCTTATCCCGGTACAGGCCGAATACTATGCGCTCGAGGGTTTAACTCAGCTCCTGAGAACGATTGAGGGTGCTCGGTCTACGGCCAATCCGAGTCTGGAGATCAGCACAATTCTGCTCACGATGTTTGCCAAGAGTACAAATCTCAGCGGCGAGGTTGCCGAGAATGTGCGTGACTACTTCCCCAAGCAGACTCTTGAAACAGAGATTCCTCGCTCGGTCCGTATCGCAGAATCGCCGTCCTACGGTGAGACAGTTATTACTTATGCCCCTCGCTCGAGCGGCGCAATTGCCTACATGGCAGCTGCACACGAACTGGCTAATCGCGCCAACTAAGGAGAATGGAACATGGCAGAGCGCCGTAGGGGCCTCGGTCGGGGAATTGGTGCACTCATTCCCGACAATCAGCGCGAGTCAAAGGATCGTCCTTTTGATGTCTTCTTTGGTGGTGGACCTTCCCTCAAGGATCCAGCACAGGTATCCGAGGAGGGAGTGACCTCGGCCGATCAGGTAGAGAAACCTGAACAAATCATTGGCGCGCCCGCAGCCCAGCAGACTGGAGCCACGTCCAGTCATGAAAAGAATGGTGTTCAGGCACCGGCGGGGTCACACTCCGACGACCCGACTGCGGACACTTCTAAGGAAGCCACGTCGGCGGCAACTCAGGGAAAAACCGGAGATTCCGAAGGCGCAGATTCTGCGCCTGGCGAGGAACCAACCGCGGGCGATGTGGAAACCAGTACCGCTGATGAGTCTATCGCTGAGGCGAGTGACGCAGGGCAAGAAGATACGACAGCCGAAAGCGAGTTGGAGTCAGCTATTGCGCCAGCTGCTGTCGCAGACAGAGGCACCCCCTCGACTGATGAGCTGGTTGCTGTTCCCGGAGCTACTTACGCAGAGCTCTCGGTTGAATCGATTGTTCCGAATCAGCGACAGCCGCGCACAATCTTCGACGAGGAAGAGCTTGACGAATTGGCTGCCTCCATTAGGGAGGTGGGGGTTCTTCAGCCTGTCATCGTGCGCCCGCTATCCGAGCCCATTGCAGAGCTTCCCGATGCGCGGTACGAGCTCATCATGGGAGAGAGGCGTCTGCGGGCGTCGCAGCGGGCTGGTAGTGAGACCATCCCCGCGATCGTTCGCCGAACCGCCGATGAAGATCTCCTCCGGGATGCTCTCCTTGAGAATCTTCACCGTGCACAGCTGAACCCGTTGGAAGAGGCGGCTGCCTATCAGCAGCTTCTGGAAGACTTTAGCTGCACGCAGGAAGAACTGGCTCGTCGTATTGCGAGGTCGCGGCCGCAAATCACTAACACCCTTCGCCTGCTCAAGCTTCCACCACTGGTCCAGCGGAGAGTGGCTGCCGGTGTGCTATCGGCCGGTCATGCCCGTGCTCTCTTAGGGCTTGCGGATGCTGCCGCCATGGAGCGGGTCGCTCAGCGGATTGTCGCTGAGAGTCTCTCGGTTCGCCAGGTCGAGGAACTTGTGGCAATGGGTGACGAGCCACAGACGCTACCTGCGCGTCGTCGTCGTACGAAGCGGTATGCGCCCGAGCTTGGTAGCCTTTCAGGACGCCTCACGGACCGTTTCGATACACGGGTGAAGGTTGACATGGGAGTCCGTAAGGGCACGATTAAAATCGACTTCGCCACGATTGAGGATCTCAATCGGATCCTCGGCATGATGTCACCGGAGGTGGGGCAGGTTGAGCTCGAGGGTGACGGGGAGTAGTAGATCAAGTTACGAGGTGGTTGGTGGTAATGATCGACTGGGATCATAACGCGTACTACCACCGCTACTTACTTGGCCTTTTACCGCAGGGCTGTCATCGTGTATTGGATGTTGGCTGTGGTGTCGGAGTATTTGCTTCTCGGCTCGCCCAACGGAGTGAGCACGTTGATGCCATTGACCGGTCCGAGGTTATGGTGGCAGCCGCACGAAGTCGGACGCCCGGCAACGTCGTTTGCCTACAACGTGACGTGTTGACTGACCCTCTGCCGCAGCGTGAATACGATGCGATCCTCTCGATCAGCGCACTTCACCATATGCCCCTGGATCAGGTGTTGCCGATTCTTGCCTCGGCACTACGTCCAGGCGGTGTCCTTGCTGCTGTTGCTCTACCGCGACGAGATTTGTTGCGTGAGTTTCACGTGGAACTTGCTGCGAGTATCGCGCATCGGATCTTGGGTGTCCTATACGCCTTGAAGCGTGTGTGGTGGGGGAGGGCGAGATATGGGAAGGACGCAACTTATACTGACATGCCGGTGGTCATGGATCCCCCTCTCACCACTCGCGAGGTTTCCACGCTAGCTTCCAAGGTGTTGCCAGGCGTGAAGGTTCGAAGGCTGCTTTTTTGGCGATACTCGCTGATGTGGACTAAGCCTGAGTGATAACAAAGATCAAAGTGCAAGGCGGCGTTTAAGGCATGAGAGGTAAAGTACTGAGAGGGTATAGCTTGCTAGTAAGCTAGCATACGCGCCTATCACGTTTATCTTATGAAGACGACCCATCAATAGGTGACTGCCTGCCCGTGAGCGTTCACGAACCCTATCCGGCCCCAAAAATAGTCCCCGGAAACTGGATACTGATTTTTCAGTAAAGTTTCCGGGGAGCTTGATTATGTAGGTTTTATTTGCCTAGTTCAGCTTCGGAGAATGGTGTGGGTGTCTGACCTTCCAGTGGTTCTGGATCTAGGCTGTAGACGTAGCCGTCCTTCACATACTTGAGCGAATGGTTGAAGACTGATCCGTAGTATGTGCCGTCATCCTCGCTGTTCAGGAAGTACACCCATGCGTCTGGTGTGATTTCTTCATTCAGGCTCTTGCTGGTGGGGTTGGTTCCGAAGTTGTGTGTCACAGGAGTGTTCGGATCCGCGTCTCGTGGGTCGACCACCGTTGCGGAATCGATTCCGGCGTCCTTCATGAACTTCTCGTCCTTTGTGGGAAAGACGTCGTCGTACTTGCCGAGCCGGTCAAGTTCGGCGATATAGTCACCTAGTGTCATGGTGCCGCCGGCTAATGAAACGTTGATTTCGTCTCCCACCTTCAGATCGCCCTTGTATACCTTGTCGACCTTGAGGGTGTAGTTCGTGTGAATGATTTCCAGTGGGCCCACGTTTGAGCCCTCTGTGTGGACAATGACTCCTGAGACAACTGCCCGTGAAAAATCAGCAACAGCAGCCGGATCATCAATGTTAAAACTCCAGTCTATTTGCCTCCCCAACCGTGGCTCCAGGTTGATATCAGTGCCGTCGGACGGTTGTGGTATCTCGCTTGTGGTCGGTGGTGAGGCCGCTGTCGATGTTGTAGTAGCTGTTTCAGCAGCCATCCCAGCGCTAGTGGCCGACGACGCCCCGGTACCGGTGCTGGATCCCGTCGCGCACCCTCCCAGGATTCCCATCGCAAGAAGAACCGTACCGAGTCTGCTTAATTTCCCGGACATGGTTACCACCTCCATCTAGCCGTGAATCCCACGGCTACGTGAGATATGGATTCAGGCTAGATTATGAGGAAAGTCTTGGAAATAGCTGGACTTCCACCAAATTGCTACGCCCCTGCCACGGCCTTATCGTCAGTCTCTCCCGCGTCGCGCAACGCAGCCTGGAGAATCTCGATATAGATCTCGTCCGCATCAACACCACGCGCCGCAGCTTCGGCCGTGGCTGCCTGGGGAAATAGCGAGGTTTCCGTGGTGCCGGGGGCCACGTTGATATCCAGCAGCATGACGGTGCCGTCGTCTTGGACAATGACGTCGGTGCGCGAGAGGTGGCGCAGCCCAAGAATGGAGTGCGCACGCTCGGCTACGTCCTTGACGGCCGCGAGTTCGTCGTCGTCCAAACGTGCCGGAACGAAGTACTCGGCGCGGCCCGGATTGTAGCGAGCGTCGTAATCGTAGAGACCGTCGATGTTGATCTCAACCGGCGGGAGTGCCCTTGGTTCGCCTGAAATATCGACGACGGAGACCGCAACCTCACGCCCCACAACATACTCTTCGATGCGTGCTTGCTCGCCGTAGGCGTAGCAGTCCACCATTGCGCCAGGAAGCTGCGACGCCTCGTTGACAATGGTGACGCCAAGGGCCGATCCGCCCTGCGACGGCTTCACGACCAGTGGGAAGTTGAACTGGGCGCTGATAAGCTCCAGGACTGGAGTCACACCCACCTCACGGAAAAGAGTCTGAGGAATCGTCATCGACTTTGGTACGGAAATACCCTCGCGTTGAACCAAAGCCGAAGCGATGGCCTTATCGGAGGACATGCGGCAACCGGCTGGGCGCGTACCCACGTAGGGAATGCCAACAAGTTCCAGAAGGTCCTGGAGGGAACCATCCTCGCCGGATGCACCGTGCACCAAGGGCCATACGATGTCCGGGGACATAGCCTTGAGGTGCTGCAACAGGGCGGCGTCGACATCAAGAACCTTGACGTGAATACCGGCCTCACGAAGCACTCCGGCCATTCGGCGCCCCGAATGAAGCGAAACCTCACGCTCGTGCGTGAGACCACCAGCGAGAATTGCAACTGTCAAAGGCCGTGTCATGATGTCTCCTCAACTTTTGGCATGTGGGCCTAATCGATATCGTACGCGCGGGCGCCGTCGTCGATCAGAAGGTGTCTGGAGCAGGAATGTTGATGCCCTTGCGATGGGCGCTCACACGATCCTTAACGCCGAACATCTGAACAACTTCCAGCTCGCTTTGGACCACGGTGGAGAGGCGGCGCACGCCTTCCTCAATGGCGCTCGGCGTGGGATAGCAGAAGGACAGACGCATGTGGTCATGACCCTGGCCGTCGGCGTAGAAGGCGGTGCCGGAGACGTATGCGACGAGGTTTGTTACGGCGCGTGGCAGCATCGACTGGGCGTCGAGGCCCTCAGGCAACTTAACCCAGGTGTAGAAGCCGCCCTCGGGCTTATTCCATTCACACATCGGCAGATAATTCTCGAGGGCGTGCTGCATAGCTTGGCCGCGCTCGTGGTACATCTCGCGGTACTCCTTGACCTGCTGGTACCAGTCGTAAGTACGCAGGTACTCGGCGATCGAAAGCTGACCAAAGGTGGTGGGGCAGAGCAGCGCGTTCTCGTTGGCCAGAACCAGACGCTGGGTCACAGCCGATGGCGCGAGAGCCCATCCCACACGGTAACCCGGGGCGAATGTCTTCGAAAAGCTGCCCAGGTACACGACGCCGTCGGGATTAAAACTCTGAATAGCGGGAAGCGGATCGCCCTCGAAACCGAGAAGGCCGTAAGGGTTGTCCTCAACAATCAGCACATGGTGTCGCTTGCAAATCTCGGCGATCTGCGGGCGACGTTCTAGCGACAGGCACACGCCGCCGGGGTTGTGGAAGTTGGGGATGGTGTAAAGGAACTTGACCGGGCGGCCCTCACGCTCGAGGCGGCCGAGGGTTTCTTCCAGCTCCTGTGGAACGAGCCCGTGCTCGTCCATCGTCACATGGACAACGCTTGCCTGGTAGGCGCGGAAAGTTCCGAGCGCGCCAACATATGAGGGAGCTTCCGCAACCACGACATCGCCGGGGTTGATGAAGATTTCCGAGATGAGATCAAGTGCCTGCTGGGATCCGGTGGTGATAGTGATGTCATCCGGGTGGCCGCGCACGCCGTCGGGGCGCATCACCTCGGTGATCATCTCACGCAACTCTTCCTCGCCCTGGCCGCCACCGTACTGGAGGATCTTGGTGCCGCGGTCACGGATGAGACGCGCGGTCATATCGGCGAGGAAATCGAGGGGGAGGCCAGCGATGTTCGGCATGCCGCCCGCAAGAGAAACAACCTCGGGACGGTTGGCGACTGCGAAGAGGGAGCGCACCTCCGACTGCTTCATGCCCAGGGCACGGTCGGCGTAGGTGTTGTACCAGGGATCCAGACGAGTGCCAGCAGCGGCGGCGGCTGCATTCTTCTCTCCCGCGTTGCCGTTGCTCCTCATCCTGTCCTTGGTGCTCATCATGCGCTCCTTGTTGTTCGTTGACCTCGGGTTCTCCCGAGGTCCATAGATGCCGGGTTTCCCGTGCACACGCCCCGATACTACGCCTGTGTGACCACACTGTTGTGTGGCATCTCCTGACAGGTAAGGGAGCTATTGTCCAAGTTTGCCACGGCGACATGGCGGTGCGCGGTGAATGGACAGATTGACCCGATGATCCGATGGACGGGTGGCCCGGTGACGGACGGGGTGAGCGTTAGTGCCGATCGGGGTAGTCGGTGGGCTGAGACTATTTCACCCCGAGCGCGGCGACAAGCTGGTGACGGATCACAAGCTTCGGTAGCTGGCCGACGAGCCGCGTAACCTCGCGCCCACTCAGAGCATCGCCCTCGAGCAGGACCATTATCGGTACGAAATCAATCGATTCAAGAAGTTCCGCGGAGACCGTGGGTGGGGCGGCGTTCAGTTGCTGGTTGGTTTCTTCTTCGTCAAGGTCGACGACGACGCCCGTCAACTCCAGTTCCGGGTGAAGCCGGGTGAGATCGCGAATGGTTTCCTCGAAGATTGTGATCATTGGGACTGCGGGAGCACACCATTGAGCTGTAAAGAAGACAAGGGTGTGTGACTCAGCCACGGCGGGCTTCTTTCACCTTGTCTCTCGCAGTTTCATGGAGAGTAGTGGGGGTGGCGGCGAGAACTCGCGTCATAATTTTCTCAAGGAAGGCTCCCGCCCGCAGACTCTCGGGTACAAAACCCTCTTGAATTTTCACCGGTGGAAGCTGGGAGAGCGCGGCATCGACGTCAACACCCTCGTCGAAGTTAAAGGTGTCCTGCCATTCGACATCCGGCTCATCCAAAGCAGGCTGAGATGGAAGGTTGAACATGTCGAAAGGCTCGGCGTAGCTACCTGTGAGTGAACTTTCGGTGCCGGCGTTCTCGGCGTCGCTTTTCACTACGATTCCTTGTTCGGCCGTATTACGTGGCTCAATCGTGCCATTCTGCTCAGTTACAACCAGGAGAGGCTCTTCGCTCTCCGACTCATCGGACGCATCGCTGACGCCCACAACGTGGTTGCCATATTCGATGGGCAAGAGGCAGGTAGCGTGGTAAGCATCGTCCTCCTCGCCTAGCTTGTGGAGGAGATCGGCGATGAACTCCGCTGTACGGGATTCCTGGGTAAATGCGGTGGAACGGATCCCAAAGAAAAAGCCAAGGGCTGCCATGGGATGGCGTAGTCTCAGATTCTTGGCGTCTCCGTAAGCTTCTTCGATACGGTTTTGGGCATTCTTGCCGAAACTGGAGTCCATACGTTTCGTGCTAATGAGAATTTCTGGCCCGGTGGACCAGTTCGACATGACAACGTCGACTTGCTTGCGATAGTTCTTCCCCAAAATGAGCGCCTGTGATGGGGCCACGCCGGTGGGTGAGGTGGTGAGAATACGTTGAAGGAGGGCCTTTCGCTCGGGCGAAGGAAGTGACTGCAAGAGGCTGGCAACGGGACCAGGGAGAACCCGTGGTGCAGTGGCCCGCGGCCACGTTGAATCCTCATCGAATCCGGCACGGCGCAGCTCATAGGAAAGCCACACGTCGAGGGCGAGAGCAGGAACACCCGTGGTGGTGGAGGCGTCCAAGTACAGGGGAACACCGAGCAGTTTCTCGAGGGTGGCAAAGTCTGGGTGGTAGGTGAGGGCGCCGTCGTCGTTTACAGACCATGGGTTGCTGTAATGGCCACCGGGGGATGCAAGTGACACAATTCGATCGAAAAAGCGCCATGCCTGCGCCTTGGTCGAGGTGGACTTAGCGGCCATTCTTGCGTCCTCTTCTCGTGCGCCTGTTCGCGATGCTCTCTCGAGCCAAACGAATGGCCTCGAGCTGCTGGGCTGGGAGTGTGCCGGTGGATCCGAAGAGAACCTCATCGACGCAGGTCACAGCTTCCAATAGTTTACCTTGAGCAAGCTTCGCAGAAACGGTAGAACGAACCGAGCGCAAAGCATCCGCTTTCTCGGTCACAAGTGCCACGGATGGCATCATCCACACGCTGGCCTCTCGTGGCTCCAGTTTGAGTATGCCTCCTCCGTAACTCCGGCCTGTAACCTCGGCGTGCAGCAGGGTAGCTGAATTGAGGCTTGCGAGGGGGAGTAACTCTCGGCCGAGTTCAGTGATGTCACCCCGTAGATAGACACCGTGAATCGAGTTGAGGTGGTGGGCCGCCGCGGAATTTGTCGTAAGGCGCGGGGTGTCCGCGTTCATGCAGGTGAGGAAGAGATCGGGTACCGCGAGTAGTGGAACCTTGTACCAGGGTGACCTCACTCTGCATTTGTACGCCTGATTGACGCCTGCGCGTTGCCCGGCCTCTACGTACTCCGCTGCCGCTCGTGAGAGTGGCTCTTTTGGATAGAACAGCCAGGTTGATTTCCCCGCCCGACTGAGGGCAGCAAGGCCAGAAGGGGACAACTCGAGACCTCTCAAATGGCTGGAACCGGGTGGGCTAACGCGAACGAGGTCGCGGCGAGACAATCCGAGCTCTTTGACGCGTGCTGGAGAGAGGGCGAAATACTGGTTGCCACCTGTCACGGCCCCGAGCTTGGTATTCCCCCAGTCGGAGAGGGAGTTAAAGAGTCCGCGATCAATAAGCGTGGACAGCGTAGCCTGAGCTTCCGGCTCGACGAGCAATCCCGTCCACTTCTCTGTGGGATCGGAGGGCGCCCAGTGAAGCGGGGCAACATCGTCATCTAGGTGGGCCTCGTCCGGAACCTGACGGATAATGGCGGAATCGGTGCGCCCACCATAATTGCTCGCCATGAGAAGGACGACGTCCGCCTCGGCATCCGGGAATACCTGGTGCTCAAACATGATGAGTTCGACACCGCCAAAATGCTCAAAGAGGAATCGGCGTACCGGCCCGGCGTAGTTCACGCTGAGAAGTTCCGCGGGGAGAACGAAAGCGAGCCTGCCGCCAGGGACAAGGAACTGGCTTGCATGAATGACGAATGCCGCCCAACTGGACGCCAATGCGGTGAGTGACACGCCAGCGCGCAATGCTGCTTCGCGTGCGCGAGTGCGAGCAATACCCGTAAAGCCCTGGTAGCGGATGTAAGGAGGATTACCCACAATGGCATCGAAACGCGATGAAGGCGCAATATTAAAGAAATCATCAACGGTGACGTGGGCTGTTCCACCCGCTGCCGCAACGGCTTCGCGGGCTGCCATGGCGGTAGGTTCGTGAATATCGACGCCATGAACGTGAGGAACGTACTCGGTTCCGGAGGCACTCGAGGCATCTAAGAGAGCTAGGGGGACCGTGGCCTCTGAAGGAACTATGGGAGCGATTGCAGGTGAAGCTTCTGCCGCAACTTCTGCAGCCTCGACAGTGGGCGCCCCCACTGAAGCACCGACGTTGCTCCCTATCTCCGCGCTCGACAGTTCCGCAAGACGATGAGTGGCGGGCAAAAGGAACGCGGCATCGCCACACGAAGGGTCCATAATCCGATCTCGGGCGTTGCGTACAGCCCAGCGCACCATAAATTCAGCAATTGGGGCAGGAGTAAAGAAGGCGCCACGCGCCTTCCGGTCCTGTGCCCATACCTCTGGCACACTGCTCAAAGCTGCTCCCGATGTCATACGCCTATCATTCCATGGCCCTCCGACATGTTCTGCACGCGTCTCTTTCTGGTCCTCCCAAAGTTCACCGCGCGAGTTCACCGCGCGAGTTTGAAATTTGTGGCGGTGAGAGCAGGGTGAGCGCCAATAATGGCACACATCCTGCTCTCACCGCCACGTAGTTACGAAGACTCGTCAGTCTTTTTCGGCCGTCCCGGCCGCCGCAGTGGAGCGGGCTTGGGATCGCGTCCGGCGTCTTTAAGCGCCTGCCGAAGGACAACCTCGATCTGAGCATTCACTGAACGCAGGTTATCGGCCGCCCACTTAGACATTGCCTCGTGGACGGCCGGATCCAGCCGGAGCAGCATTTGCTTGCGCGCCTGTTTGCGTGCTTGCCTGTGCTCCGACTGGCCTGGCTCGTGCGGTGGTGTTGTGTCAGTCATTCGCGAATCAACTCACGAGTACAGCGATCCCGTGTTGATCACCGGGGTGGTCGCGTGATCGGAGGTGAGGACAACGAGGAGGTTCGAGACCATCTGGGCGCGACGTTCGTCGTCGAGAACGACGACGTCCTCTTCCTCCAGCCTCGTGAGTGCCTGCTGAACCATCGACACGGCGCCTTCCACAATCTGCTCGCGAGCGGCGATGATGGCGCCTGCCTGCTGGCGTTGCAGCATGGCCTGGGCGATCTCAGGGGCGTAGGCGAGGGAGGAGATGCGAACCTCGATGATCTCGAGGCCAGCGAGAGAGACGCGCTCGGCAACCTCGGCTGCCAGCTCTGCGGAGACAATGTCGGTGCCGCCGCGTAGCGAGGTCTCGCCAGGGCCGGGCTCATCGTAGGGATGGGTGGTAGCGACGTGACGCAGTGCCGCCTCCGACTGAGTTTTGATGAACTCCTGATAATCCTCGACGGCGAAGACGGCGCGAGCGGTATCCGATACCTGCCACACGACAATTGCGGCGATATTGACGGGGTTGCCGTCCGAATCGTTGACCTTGAGCTCGTGGGTTTCAAAGTTGTGGACCTTGACGGACACCTTCTTGCCGGTGCTTAGCGGCTGGACGAGCACCAGACCCGTGTTGCGCACTGTCCCGATGTAGCCGCCGAAGAACTGGCGGACCGATGTCATGCCCGGCGAGACGATAGTGATACTTGTGGCTGCGAGGACTGATACCAGTATGGCGATAATTCCTAGGACGAGCTGGGCCACGCCGCCGTCGTTGTTGTCTAGCGCGATGCCTCCGATAACTACTCCATACACCCCGGCAGCAAAGAGCAGCAGGACGAGAATGGCAACGCCGAAAGCTGCTCCGCTACCGCCGGAGAATGCCTTGCTTTCGTTGACGTCGACGCGAATCCCCTGGTGGCCGACCGGTTCATGTGACGTGATGGGAACGTCATCGGCGGTGGTCTGTGGCTCGGGTGCCATGGTTCCTCCCTTGGGTCTAGGTGCTGCGTGTGGCGCTGTCGGCGACAGCACATGAGAGCAGTCCGTTGTAAAGTCCTTCTAAACTGATATCAATATGATATCAGTTTATTTCGTCAAAGGAAGAGACGATGTCACGAGCAAGCGGGGAGCCCTGCCCGTGACTCCCGGCGCCCTCGTAACTCCTGCAATTCTCGGTAACCCTAGCCACCCGAACGGAATCACCCCTAGCCACCCGAACACCGCCCACAACCGCTCGAACGACAGAAAATAACGGGGCCCGCAGGAATTCGTTGATTCCTGCGGGCCCCGTCGCTAAAAGTGAGAATCAGCCTTCGAGCGACTCAAGGTAGCTCTGCGCGTCGAGCGCGGCCTTGCAGCCTGTGCCAGCAGCGGTAATAGCTTGGCGATACACATGATCCACCACATCGCCGCATGCAAAGACGCCCGCGACATTGGTACGGGTGGAGGGCTCATCCACAAGCACGTAACCGTTTTCATCCAGCTCCACTTGAGCAGCCACAACGCCGGAGCGCGGCGCGTGGCCGATCGCCACGAACAGGCCCTCGGCAGGCAGCTTGGAGCGCTCGCCCGTCACCGTATCTTCCAAGGTCACGCTTTCCAGCTTTCCCTCGCCAGCCAGGTCTACCACGCGCGAGTTCCAGTGCATGACGATCTTCTCGTCGGCCATCATGCGGTCAGCCATGATCTTGGAGGCGCGCAGCTCGTCACGGCGGTGCACCACGTGCACCGTGGAGCCGAAGCGCGTCAAGAAAAGTGCCTCGGTAGCTGCGGAATCGCCGCCGCCCACCACCACGATCTCCTTGTCCTTGAAGAAGAACCCATCGCAGGTGGCGCAGTAAGAGACACCCTTGCCCGAGTATTCCTTCTCATTTTCAAGACCAAGCTTCTTGTATTCGGAGCCGAGCGC
>RRZT012844560.1_pt1 | contig 13921 bp, 15 predicted proteins | sample 2165551 | NCBI WGS metagenome assembly RRZT01 (sample SAMN10456910, study PRJNA506462) | wastewater metagenome | biome: wastewater; feature: sludge; material: wastewater sludge; isolation source: wastewater sludge with Escherichia coli K12::gfp cells carrying plasmid... | place: USA: Moscow, Idaho... | reverse complement strand
GTGCCCTCCATGATCTTGAGAAGCGCCTGCTGCACCCCCTCGCCCGACACGTCACGGGTGATCGAGGGATTGTCGGATTTGCGCGTGATCTTGTCGACCTCGTCGATATAGACGATGCCGCGCTGCGCGCGCTCGACATTGTATTCGCTGGCCTGCAACAGCTTGAGGATGATGTTTTCGACATCCTCGCCGACATAGCCGGCCTCGGTCAGCGTGGTGGCATCGGCCATGGTGAAGGGCACATCAAGAATGCGTGCCAGCGTCTGCGCCAGAAGCGTCTTGCCGCAGCCCGTCGGGCCGATCAGCAGGATATTCGACTTGGCCAGTTCGATGTCGGATTTCGAGCTGTGGTTCAGGCGCTTATAGTGGTTGTGCACCGCGACCGACAGCACCCGCTTGGCATGTTCCTGACCGATGACGTAATCGTCCAGCACATTGCAGATTTCGCGCGGACTGGGCACGCCATCGCCGGATTTCAGCGCCGATGTCTTGGTTTCCTCGCGGATGATGTCCATGCAAAGCTCGACGCATTCATCGCAGATGAACACGGTCGGTCCGGCGATCAGCTTGCGCACCTCATGCTGGCTCTTGCCGCAAAAGCTGCAATAGAGCGTATTCTTGCTGTCGCCGCCGGTCGGATTGGCCATTACTTCACATCCTCGCCTTACCCAGGAAGCCCGGCGCAACTGCCGGACCTCTGCACTTTACGGTACAGGACCCTGTCGCGCGCGCCGCGCTTGCGGTCCATGTTACGGGCGCCACTTGCCCGTCACAATCCCCAAAAAACCTTGCCGCCAGCGGCAAAGCCCGGATTATTTCTCGGGCTCGGCCTTGCCGCGCGCTTCGAGGATTTCGTCGATCAGGCCCCATTCCTTGGCCTCGGCGGGCGACATGAAACGGTCGCGCTCAAGCGCCTGCTCGACCTCTTCGAGGGTGCGGCCGGTATGCTTGACGTAAATCTCGTTCAGGCGCCGCTTCAGCTTTTCGGTTTCGCGCGCATGGATCAGGATATCCGTCGCCTGGCCCTGGAACCCGCCCGAGGGCTGATGCACCATCACCCGCGAATTGGGCAGCGAATAGCGCATGCCCGGCTGGCCCGCGCACAGAAGCAGCGACCCCATCGAGGCCGCCTGCCCCACCACCAGCGTCGAGACGCGCGGCTTGATATATTGCATGGTGTCATAGATCGACAGGCCCGCGGTCACCACGCCGCCGGGGCTGTTGATATACATGCTGATATCCTTGGTCGGATTCTCGGCCTCAAGAAACAGCAGCTGCGCCGAGATCAGCGTGGCCATGCCGTCATGGACCGGCCCCGCGAGAAAGATGATCCGCTCCTTGAGCAGGCGCGAGAAAATGTCATAGGCGCGCTCGCCACGGCTGGTCTGTTCGACGACCATCGGGACGAGGGTGTTCATGTAGAATTCTGCCGGATCGTGCATGTGTTTTCCTGCTTATTGTCCCTGCCTCGCAGCCCCCGCCGCGAATCGCCCCCGGATCGGATCCGATTGGGCAGTTCCTAAACGCCAAAGGTTGAGAGAGTCTTAGTAACGCCGGGCAGCAAGAACAAGAGAGTGATAAAAATTGCCCCTTTCCGGCCGAACGGATAACCTGCCCCGAACGACGGAGAATTCCATGATCTTGATCGTCGGCCTGGGCAATCCGGGCCAGAAATACGAAAAAAACCGCCATAATGTGGGGTTCATGGCCGTGGACCGGATCGCCGCCGATCACGGTTTCGGCCCCTGGCGCGCCCGTTTTCAGGGCGAGGTGGCCGAGGGGCGGCTGGGCGATCTGCGTGTCACGCTGTTGCGGCCGGGCACCTTCATGAATCTTTCGGGGCAATCCGTCGGCGAGGCGATGCGCTATCTGAAGCTGTCCCCCGATGCGGTGATCGTGCTTCATGACGAGCTGGATCTTGCGCCGGGCAAGGTGCGGCTCAAGACCGGGGGCGGGCATGCGGGCCATAACGGGTTGCGTTCGATCCATCAGCATATCGGCGAGGATTATCGCCGGCTGCGCATCGGCATCGGCCATCCCGGCCACAAGGATCGCGTCGCGGGCTATGTGCTGTCAGATTTCGCCAAGGCCGAAGAGGCCGGGCTGGACGACCTGCTGCGCGGCATTTCGGACGGGGCGGCGGCACTTGCGGCGGGTGCGGATGCGCCTTTCATGAATGCGGTCGCGGCGCGCACGGCACCGGCGCGCAACAGCGGCACCGGCGACCCCCGCCCCCCGGCATCCAAGCCCGCCACAGAGGCGTCAAAGCGGGCGAATACCGGCCCGGCGGCCACGACCGAGGCACCGGCCACCCCGGCGCCGGAAAGCTTTGCCGACCGGCTGCGCGCCTTGGGCGAGAAATTCCGATGAGCAGCTGGCAGGACGCATTCGCCCAGCAGACCCGCGCCTGTCGCGCGCTGGGATCGGTGCTGACCGCGCGCGTCTGCGATGCGCTGGCCCGCATCATCGCATCCGATACCGGCCCGGTCGGGCAGCGGGTGAAATCATGGCCCGGCGATGCCGGCCCTGGCGCCGATTCGGTGCCGCTGCGGCTCTGCGGTGCGTTGCATGCGCTGACCATGACTAACCGCGCGCCCGCGCTGACGGCTGCTTATGCGATGGCCGGCGGGGCGCAGCTTGATCTGGAAATTCGCTCGGAAATTCAAAACAATGCGCCGCATTTTCTAGAATGGCTCGAATATGCGCCGCAAACCAATGAGGTCGGCCGCTCGGGCCCACTGATCGCGGTCGCATGGTTTCTGGGCGCAAGATGTCCGGGGGTCCGTTTCGACCTGCTTGAGTTGGGCGGAAGTGCCGGACTTAACCTGAACTTTCCCCATTACAGCCTTGCAAATGAAACAGGTTTTCAACCCAGCCTTGCCGAGGGCGAGCTGTCGGAGGTACGCCTCGCGCCACTTTGGCGGGGCACCCCGCCAGAGCCCGCGCCGCTGGCGGTCGGGACGGCGCGGGGTGTCGATCTGAACCCGCTGGACCCGGCGCGGGACGGGTTTCGCCTGATGGCTTATACTTGGCCGGATCAGCGCGACCGGCTGGGTCGGCTGCGCGCGGCGCTGGCCGTGGCGGGTGCCCATCCCCCGGTGATGGAACGCGACGATGCCGGCGCATGGCTGGCCGCCCGACTCGCCGAACCGGCACCGCATGGCCGGCTGGTCTATCACACCGTGGCCGCGCAATATTTCCCCGAAACCACCCGCGCCCGCATCGAGACCGCCCTGCAAGAGGCGGGCCGGCACGCCGGTCCCGACCGCCCGTTGGCACATTTCTCGATGGAGGGGGATGGCGGCGAAGGCGCGGCGCTGCGGTTGCGGCTGTGGTCCGGCGGCCCGCCAAGGACATGGCATCTTGGCCGCGCGGATTTCCATGGCCGCTGGATCGAGTGGCAAGCACAGGAGGAAAGCTGATGGATCCGGCGCTGAACGTTCTGGGCGGCAGGCTGGAACCCTGTTCGATGCGGCCCCTGACCGGGTTTTTCCGCGATGGCTGCTGCAATACCGGGGCCGAGGATCGTGGCCGTCACACCGTCTGCGTCATTGTCACGGCCGAGTTCCTGGCCCTGTCGAAATATCTCGGCAACGATCTCAGCACGCCGCGCCCGGAATTCAACTTTGCCGGATTGACGCCCGGGGATCGCTGGTGCCTTTGCGCCACGCGGTTCCTGCAAGCGGCGCAGGAATTCGCCGCCCCGCAGGTGGTGCTGGCCGCGACGCATGCCCGGTCGCTGGAAATCATTCCGATGGAATTGCTGCGCGCCCATGCCAGCGACGGCGACAAGAACGGGGATCGGGACGGAATCGGCTGATCCCCGCGCTCAGCGGCCGATCTGGGCCAGATAATGGCGCACCGCATCGACGACATGGCGAAAACGGTCGCCGCCCAGATGCTTGCCGCCATACCAGCGGGTCACGATGACGACATGATCGGTCAGCCCCGCGCGTTCCAGCATCTGCTGAATGATCTGCGCGGCCCCGCTTTCGCCATCGTCGTCGCGCACCCCCTCGCCCGACAGGATCGCCGCCCATGTGTTATGCGTGGCCTTGGCGAAACGCTTGTTTTGCCGAAGCTCGGCCAACAGCGCCGCGACCTCGGCCCGGGTCGCGGCCGGACCGCCCGAAACCGCATAGCGCGAACCGCGATCCGAGATGATCTTGTCAAAGACGGTCAGCGTCATGTCTTGCGCCGGACATAAAGCTCCAGCCGGTGGCGAACGATCTCATAGCCCATTTCGGCGGCGATCTCGGCCTGAAGACGTTCGATGCGGTCGCTGACGAATTCGCGCACCTCGCCGGTCTCGACGTCGATCATGTGGTCGTGATGGGTGCCGTCTGCGGGTTCGAATCGCGCGGGCTCCCCCTCGAATTCCAGCTTCAGGATGACGCCCTGCGCCTCAAGCGCGGAAAGCGTGCGATAGACCGTCGCCAACGAGACCGCCGCCCCCGCACGGGTCGCGCGGGCATGCAGCTGGGTCGCGTCCGGGTGATCGCCGGCCGCCGCCAGCACACGCAACAGCGCCGCCCGCTGGCGGGTGATGCGCACACCCGCACGGCGCAGGGCATCCTCAAAGGATTTGGCTCGCTGGTCGATTCCCATGCTTTTTCATGGCCCGCTTGGCGGAAAATGGCAACCGCACCGATGCGCGCCCGACCCGGAACGCACGGGATACGCCGCCGCTAGACGGTGCGGCCGCCATCGACATCCAGAATGACCCCGGTCAGCATATCCGCCTCGTCCGAGGCCAGATACAGCGCCGCATTGGCGATGTCGCGCGGCCGCGACAGCCGGCCAAGCGGGATCGTGGCCAGAAAGCGGGCGCGGTTTTCGGGCGTGTCCTTGCAGCCCATGAAATGTTCCAAAAGCCCGGTTTCGCCCATCACCGGGGCGATGGCATTCACGCGGATCCCGTCGGGCGCCAGTTCGACGGCAAGGCTGCGCGTCATCGTGTTAACCGCCCCTTTCGAGGAATTATACCAGGTCAGGCCCGGTCGCGGCCGCGCGCCGGCGGTCGAGCTGACATTGATCATCACCCCATGCCCCTGCCGGCGCCAGACGGGGACCACGGCATGGCACATGTGAAAGATCGAGGTGACATTGACATCATAGATGCGGCGGAACGCGGCCTCGTCCGTGTTCAGAAGCGGGCCGTTGGGCGTCGTCCAGCCGGCATTGTTGACCACGATATCCAGCCCACCGAACGCCGCCACCGTCTGCGAGACCGCCGCGGCGATCTGTGCGCCATCGGTCACGTCGCAGGGAATGGCGATGGCAGCCGGACCGATCGCGGCGGCGACCCCGGCGGCACCCTCGGCATTAATGTCCAGCACTGCGATCCGCGCGCCTTCGCGGGCAAATGTCTCGGCAATGCCGCGCCCAAAGCCCGAGGCCGCCCCCGTCACCAATGCCGTCTTGCCTTGCAGTCGCATGGATCCCCCTATCCGTAACGGTGAATGATGGTTTTCAGGCGCGAGAATTCAGAAAGCGCCACGAAGCCCTTTTCGCGGCCATGCCCGGATTTGCGCACCCCGCCAAAAGGCAGCTCGATGCCGCCGCCCGCGCCATAGCCGTTGATATAGACCTGTCCACAGCGCATGGCGCGCGCCACCCGCGCCTGACGGTCGCCGTCCCGCGTCCAGATGCCCGCCGCAAGCCCGTATTCCGTGCCATTGGCGATGGCGATGGCTTCGGCCTCGGTGTCAAAGGGGATGGCGGCCAGCACCGGGCCGAACACCTCATCCTGCGCCAGCGGGCTTTGCGGATCGACGGGACCGAACAGCGCCGGCGCGATATAAAAGCCACCCGCCGGCACATCCGGGGCCACGGTGCCGCGCGCAATCAGGGGCGCGGTCGTCGCGTCGATATAGGCCTGGACCCGGGCCATCTGCCGGGCCGAGATCAGCGGGCCCAGCACCGCATCCTCGCCCGAGGGGCGGGCCTCGACGGCGCGAAAGCGCGTGGCCAGCATGCCGGTCAGCCGGTCCCAGATGCCGCGCTGGATCAGCACCCGCGATCCCGCCGAACAGGTCTGGCCGCCATTCTGGACGATGGCGTTGACGATCACCGGCAATGCGGCGTCCAGATCGGCATCCTCAAAGACGATCTGCGGCGACTTGCCGCCCAGTTCCAGCGTACAGGGAATATGGTTGCGCGCCGCCGCGATCTGGATCGCTTGCCCGACCTCGGGCGAGCCGGTGAAGCTGATGAAATCGACGCCGGGATGTTCGGAAAGCGCCCGCCCCGCCACCTCGCCGCGCCCGGTGACGATATTGAGCGCGCCGGGCGGAAAGCCCACCTCGCCCGCCAATTCGCCGATGCGCAGAATGGTCAGACAGGCATCCTCGGCGGGTTTGGTGACGGTGGCATTGCCCATGGCCAGCGCCGCACCGACCGAGCGGCCAAAGATCTGCACCGGGTAATTCCACGGGATGATATGGCCGGTCACGCCATGGGCCTCACGCAGGCTCATCACGTCATAGCCGTTCAGAAACGGGATCACCTCGCCATGCAGCTTGTCCGCCGCGCCGCCGTAATATTCGAAATAACGCACCAGCGCCGCCATATCGGCACGGGACTGGGCGATGGGCTTGCCGTTGTCGCGGGTTTCGAGCCGCGCCAGCGCCTCGGCCTCGGCCTCAAGGCGCAGCGCAAGGCGCAGCATCAGCCGGCCCCGTTCGGCCGCGGTCAGCCCGCCCCATTCGCCCCCCAGCGCCGCACGTGCCGCGTCGATGGCTGCGGCGACATCCTCGGGGCCGGAATCGGCGATACTGGCAAAGCGCATCCCGTCGATGGGCGAGATCATCGGCAATTCCCGGCCCAGAGCCGCCGCCCGCCATGTCCCGCCGATCAGGTTCAGCGGGCGTGGAATCGTCAGGGATTGATCCGTCATCGTCTCATCCATCTGTGGGATTCGCCCCCAACAGGGTGACGATGTCGCAGCCACAGTGCAAGGCTGGCGAAAGCTGACCATGTCGTTAAGCTGGGATCAACATCTGTGAGGACGATATGACCGACCGCCCCAGCGCCCATCCCGACGACCCGCATTATGTCGACCGCATGAGCTGGCTGCGCGCCGCGGTGATGGGGGCCAATGACGGCATCGTGTCGGTCGGCGGACTGATCACGGGGGTCGCGGCCGCCAGCCCCGACCCCAAGACGATCCTGATCGCCGGCTCGGCCGGGCTGGTCGCGGGTGCGATGTCCATGGCCGCCGGCGAATATGTCTCGGTCAGTTCGCAAAGCGATATCGAGCGCAGCGACATCGCCCGCGAGCGGCAGGCCCTGGCCGATATGCCCGAAGAGGAACTTCGCGAGCTTGCCGAGATCTATGAGGCGCGCGGCATGTCGCCCGCGACCGCGATGCAGGCCGCGCGCGAGGTGTCCGAAAAGGACGCGCTGGCCGCCCATATCCGCGACGAATTGGGGCTCAGCGATGCCTCATCCGCCAATCCATGGGTGGCGGCGCTGGCCTCGGGCGTGACCTTCAGCGTGGCGGCGGCGCTGCCACTGACGGCGGCGATCATGGCGCCTGCGGGGCAGGTCATCGCCAGCGTGCTGGTCGCGGTCGTAATGGCGCTGGCCCTGCTGGGCGCGCTTGGGGCCTGGGCGGGGGGCGCACCGCTGATGCGCGCCACGCTGCGCGTGGTTGCCGGCGGGGTCTTTGCGCTGGCGGTGACGGCCGCCATCGGAAAGCTATTCGGAATCGCGGGGGTCTAGCCGCGCGCTCGGCGGCGCCCCGGGATCGGCGGCGGCTCATATCGTCGTGCCGCCCCCGTTTCCGGCACCCGCTTCCAGCCCGGCCGCCGCCCGGCGACGGCCCGCAACGGTCGGCCCGCAACGGTCGGCCCGCAACGGACAGACCGCAACGGACAGACCGCAACGGACCGACCGCAACGGACAGACCGCAACGGGACAAACGCGGGACGCGGGGCTAAAGCGCCGCGTCAAGGCCCGCGATCAGGCGCGCCACCGTGGCGTCCACATCACGCAGCTTGTCCAGCCCAAAGAGCCCGATGCGGAAGCTGCGGAACCCTTCGCCCTCGCCGACCTGCAAGGGCACGCCGGCCGCGATCTGATACCCGGCGGCCAGAAAACGCCGCCCGCTTTGCAGTTCCGGGTCGTCGGTATGACAGACCACCACGCCGGGCGCGGCAAACCCATCCGCCGCGACCGAGCGAAAGCCCCGCCGCGCCAGCTCCGCGCGCACCGCATTCCCCAGCCGCCATTGCGCATCCCGCGCCGCCTCAAAGCCCATTTCACGGGTCTCGGCCATGGCGTCGCGCAACCCGATCAGCGCATCGGTGGGCAGCGTCGCGTGATAGGCATGCCCGCCCGCCTCATAGGCCTGCATGATCGCGCGCCATTTCTTCAGATCCAGCGCGAAACTGTCGCTGGTGGTCGCGGCCAGCCGCTCGACCCCCAGCGGCGACAGCATCACCATCCCCGCCGAGGGCGAGGCCGACCAGCCCTTTTGCGGCGCCGAAATCAGCACATCGACGCCGGTCGCGCGCATGTCCACCCAGACCGCCCCGGATGCGATACAATCCAGCACCATGATCGCGCCGACCTCATGGGCCGCGGCGGCCAGCGCGGCGATATAGTCATCGGGCAGGATCATTCCGGCGGCGGTTTCGACATGCGGCGCAAAGACCGCGTCGGGACGGGCCTCGCGGATCCGGGCCACCACCTCGTCGATGGGCGCCGGGGCAAAGGGTGCGTCGGCGGCATTGCCCGACTGGCGGGCCATCATCACCGTGGTTTCGCGGGCAAAGCCGCCAGCCTCGAAAATCTGGCTCCAGCGATAGCTGAAAAAGCCGTTTCTGACGATCAGCGCATGCGCCCCGCGACCGAACTGACGCGCGACCGCCTCCATCGCGCAGGTGCCGCCGCCCGGGATCAGCGCCACCGCCTCGGCGCCGTAAACCTCGCGCAGGGTGGCCGAGATGTCGCGCATCGCGGTCTGGAATTTCTGCGACATGTGGTTCAGCGACCGGTCGGTGAACACGACCGAAAATTCCTGCAACCCGTCGGGGTCCACATCGGGAAGAAGTCCGGGCATGTCCGATCCTTTCGTGTCAAGATTGGCGCAGCCTAACCCGCGGACCCGTCAAGGGCCAGTCCCCGCAAGGTCGCAGCATGGGCGCCCGTCGCCACCATCGCCGCGCCGTCCCCCCTTGCCGGTTTGAACGCCCGCGACTAGCTTTAGGGTCAAACAATCAACAGGCCATCCATGCGTATCGGCATTCTCAAATGCGGCCAGTCGCCCGAAGTTCTTCGCGGCGATCTGGGCGATTATGACACCATGTTCGAACGGCTCCTCGCCGGGCGGGGGTTCGAATTCGACAGCTATCACGTCGAGGCCATGGAGTTTCCCGACACCCCGCAAAGCGCCGATGGCTGGCTGCTGACCGGATCGCGCCACGGCGCTTATGAAGACCACGCCTTCATTCCCCCGCTCGAGGATTTCATCCGCGCCGCCTATGCGCAGGCGGTGCCCATGGTCGGCATCTGCTTTGGCCATCAGATCATCGCCCAGGCGCTTGGCGGCAAGGTGGTCAAGCATCCCGCCGGCTGGGCCGTCGGCCCCCAGGATTACGATTTCGACGGTGAAAAGATCACCCTCAACGCCTGGCATCAGGATCAGGTCACCCAGCTGCCCCCGGATGCCGAAGTCGCGGCCACCAACGCATTTTGCGAAAACGCGGCGCTGGTCTATGGCGACCGCGCCTATACCGTGCAGGCCCATCCCGAATTCGATGACGGCTTCGTCGACGGGCTGATCGAACATCGCGCCCGCGGCGTGGTCCCGGCCGAGCTTCTGGACGCCGCCCGCGCCCGCATGGGCCGCCCGCTGCAATCGCGCAGCATCGCCGACCGGATCGAGACGTTTTTCAAGGCCGCGCCCGCCCGGCAGAACCAGCAACTGACCCAAAATCGCGAAGGTGCCGCATGAGCCCCGACTGGATCGAAAAAACCCCGCGCGCCGCACAGGAATATGTGACCGGCCGCCGCCTGGACGAGGTCGAATGCATCGTCGCCGACATTGCCGGCGTGGCGCGCGGCAAGGCCATGCCCGCGTCGAAATTCGCGCGGCAGGAAAAATTCTATCTGCCGAACTCGATCTTTCTGCAAACCATCACCGGCGAATGGGCCGACAATCCCCAGGGCGCGTTCACCGAACCGGACATGATCCTGACCCCGGATTTCAGCACCGCGACCGCCGCGCCGTGGACCGCCGACTGGACCATGCAGGTCATCCACGATGTCAGCGACCAACAGGGCAATCCCGTGCCCATCGCGCCCCGCAACGTGCTCAAACGCGTGCTGCGCCTTTACGAGGAAAAGGGCTGGCGCCCGATCGTCGCCCCCGAGATGGAATTCTTTCTGGTCGCGCGCAATATCGACCCCAACCAGCCGATCATCCCGCCGATGGGCCGGACCGGACGCCGCGCCGCCGCCAAACAGGCCTATTCCATGTCGGCGGTGGACGAATACGGCAAGGTCATCGACGACATCTATGATTTCGCCGAGGCCCAGGGCTTCGAGATCGACGGCATCCTGCAAGAGGGCGGCGCGGGTCAGGTGGAAATCAATCTCAACCATGGCGATCCGGTGGCGCTGGCCGACGAGATTTTCTAGTTCAAGCGCCTGATCCGCGAGGCGGCGCTGCGCCACGACTGTTTCGCCACCTTCATGGCCAAGCCCATCGAGGGCGAACCCGGCAGCGCCATGCATATCCACCATTCGGTGGTCGACCTGAAAACCGGGCAAAACATCTTTTCGGATGCGCAGGGACGCGAGACCCCAGCCTTCCTGCATTTCATCGCCGGCATGCAGAAACATCTGCCGGCGGCGGTCGCGCTGCTGGCGCCCTATGTCAACAGCTATCGCCGCTATGTCCCTGATTTCGCGGCGCCGATCAATCTTGAATGGGGGCGCGACAACCGCACCACGGGCCTGCGCGTGCCGATTTCCGGCCCCGAGGCGCGGCGCGTCGAAAACCGTCTGGCGGGTATGGATTGCAACCCCTATCTGGGCCTCGCCGCCAGCCTTGCTTGCGGCTATCTGGGCCTGGTCGAGGCGGAAAATCCCCGCGCCGAATGTCTGGGCGACGCCTATATTTCAGAGGATGAACTGCCGCTGACCTTGGGCGATGCGCTGGACCTGATGGAGGACAGCGCCCCGATGCGCGAGGTTCTGGGCCAGGAATTCATCGCCGTCTATCAGGCGGTGAAACGCAATGAATACAAGGAATTCCTGCAAGTCATCAGCCCGTGGGAGCGTGAGCATCTGTTGCTGAACGTGTAAATATCGGGGGTGGCACCGGCCCGTGGTGCCGCCCTCCGCCGCTTTGGCGGCAGCCCGCCGATGACCGGGTGCGACCGACCCTTCGGTGTGAACCCAAAGCCGTGCCCGCCGTTATATCCCCAGCGCAGCAAACGAACCGGGGGAAACGGATGATCGAATTCGAAACGGGCCAAAACTGCTGGCGGGTCGAAACCGCCGGGCGGCTTTCCTTCATCGTCAATGGCAAAGCCTATTTCAGAGCCCTGCGCGAGGCATTGTTGCAGGCCAGGCGGCTGGTCATGCTGATCGGCTGGGATTTCGATTTCGAAATCGAGATGCTGCCCGGCGAAAGCGATGCCGATGGCAACGCCCCCGACGGCTTTCCCAATACCGTCGGCGCCTTTCTGGACGCGATGGCGCATCGGCGCCCGGAACTGGACATCTATCTGTTGAAATGGAGCGGTGGCGCGCTGATCGCGCCGGGCCGCATCCTGCCCGCGCTTCAGGTCAAGTTTCTATCCCCCGAACAGATCCATCTGGCGTTCGATGGCTGTCATCCGATCGGGGCCTGCCATCACCAAAAGCTGGTCGCTATCGACGATTCGCTTGCCTTTTGCGGTGGGATCGACCTGACCCAGGGGCGCTGGGACGATCATGAGCATCGCGATGAAAACCCGCTGCGCCGCGACCGCAATGGCGAGATTTCCCAACCCTGGCACGATGCCTCGGCCGTGTTCACGGGGCCGGCGGCGGCCGCGATCTCGGAACTGGCGCGGGCGCGCTGGCACCGCGCCCATGATGCCCGGATCGATGAAAGCTTCCAGCCCGGCGCCGATATCTGGCCGGCAAGCATCGCGCCGATGTTTCACGACCTGCCGCTGGCCATTGCCCGAACCCAGCCCCCCGAACACGACGCCCCCCTCATCAACGAGATCGAGACCCTGTATCTCGATGCCATCGCCGGGGCCGAACATTGTATCTTTCTGGAATCGCAATATTTCTGTGCCGACAATATCACCCGGGCCATTGCCCGGCGATTGCGCGAACCCAATGGGCCCGAGGTTGTCATCATCAACCCCCATGCCGCGCAGGGCATGATCGAGGATCAGGCCATGCATATCACCCGCAGCCGGGCGATCCGGTATCTGCGGGGCATCGACCGGCATGACCGGTTCCGCATCCTGTATCCGGTCACCGCATCGGGGCAGCCGATCTATGTCCATGCCAAGCTGATGGTGGTGGATGACCGTTTCCTGCGCGTCGGCTCAAGCAATATCGACCGCCGCTCCATGGGCTTCGACACCGAATGCGACATTGCCGTAATCGCCCAAAGCGCCGCCGAACGCCGCCAGATCCGCCGCTTTCGCGACGGGCTGATCGCCGAGCATCTGGGCCTTGACCCCGCCCATGTCGGCAAGACGATCGCCGCGCATGGCGAGGTGATCGGCGCGCTGCGCGCATTGTCCGACCCCGGACCCGGCCTCATGCCGCTTGTGCCAAGGGCCGAGCCGTTGCTGGGCCGCTTTCTGTCCGAAACACGCCTGTTCGATCCCCGCTATCGCAACAGCGCAAAGGCGCGGCTGGGGGTCACCTCGCGTCATGTGATGATGGGCGGGGCATTGGCACTGGGCGGGGCGATGCTGTGGCGGCATCTGGATCGCAAACGCCGCATGCGCGACGGCAGATAGACCGCCGGGGACATGCCCGTCGCGGGTGGCGGTCCTTATCGGGACGAAAAATGGGGGCGCGGATCGCGCCCCCTTTTTCGCTTGCTCTTCGACGGATCAGCCGCGCTGCGAATCCAGCGTTTCGCCATCATGTTCGACTTCGCGGGCCTTTTGATAGCTTTCGATCAACAGCCGGTATTCGGGGAAGATCTGGGTATAGATCTCGGCCCATTTCTCGGCATCGTCGCGGTGCCAGGTTTTCTGGATCTCGGACGCCACGGCGGCGGTGTCCATGGGCACGGCGCCGGCCTGAACCACACGGGCCAGGGTGATTTCCTCGGCCATCTTGGAATAGGTGCCAGAGGCGTCGATCACCACAAAGACCTTATAGCCCTCGGCAATCGCGGAAATCGCCGGAAAGGCCATGCAAACGCTGGTGATGGTACCGGCAATGATCAGCGTCTTGCGACCGGTTTCCTTCACCGCCTTGACGAATTCGGGATTGTGCCAGGCGTTGATCTCGCCCCGGCGGGCAACGTATTTCGCATGCGGCGCATTGGCGTGGATTTCGGGGATCAGCGGCCCGTTCGGCCCCTGCGGCACCGAGGCCGTGGTGATCACAGGGATGCCGGCCAGCGTCGCGATCGAGGCCAGCGCCCCGGCATGGCGGCGCAGCGCCGTCATCGGCATGTCGTTGACGGTCTGAAACAGGCCGCTTTGATGGTCGATCAACAGCATGACCGCGTCATCGGGATCGATCACCGGAAGCTGGCCGTTGAAATTGGCGGGAGCACTCATCGCTTGTCCTTTCATGAACATGTCCTGGGCAGCCAGAGCGGGGATCCTTGTCATCCGCCCCATTGCCACTGCCGGATAGATAGTTCGCAAAACAGAACGATCAACGCATATATCGTTCTTAAAAACAGAACATAGGGTTCCCGGCACCGCGATTGACATCG
>RRZT011016749.1_pt1 | contig 13922 bp, 12 predicted proteins | sample 2165551 | NCBI WGS metagenome assembly RRZT01 (sample SAMN10456910, study PRJNA506462) | wastewater metagenome | biome: wastewater; feature: sludge; material: wastewater sludge; isolation source: wastewater sludge with Escherichia coli K12::gfp cells carrying plasmid... | place: USA: Moscow, Idaho... | reverse complement strand
TAACGGAAAAAGTATTGGCGAAGTGCGGGATTTCGAAGAACTTTAGTTCAATAAAATCTGAACTGAGCCGATATTTTTCCATGAACTAAATTAATAAAAAACTGTGAAATGGAAAAATAGCGGCGGCAAAAAAATGATGAATTTTCAATTCAGCACTTCTCCCCGCATTTTGCCAATACAATGTTAGCTGACGTTTTTATTTCAAGTTATACTGTTTATTTAGCCGATTCATGGTCTTCCCAAATATAAATTTCACTAATATAGCTGAAATAATAAGGGAAATTAAACAAACAACCCACTCAAAATCATATTGAAGATAGTTATTATATTGAAGAAATAGAATTAAATAAGCAATAAAAAAAAAGAGCAGAGAAATTAAAAATGATTTATATATTTTAATTTTTTTGTATTCAACTAAAATAATCATTAAAATAATGGATACAAATATGGGATAATATATGCCTAACATTATAGAAACAATTGGTACAAATAGTATAAATTCTAAACTGCTTTTAATATCCCAAAATGTTGTATGTAAAGTTTCTGACTGATAATGTTGATATAAAGTAGTTAATCCATAAAAAATATAAAAATGCATTACCCAAATTAATAAAATTGTATATGTTTTATTTAACTTCATATTTTCTAATTATGTCTTTGTATTCTTCTTTTAAAAAACCGTTATTGTTAACTTTTCCTTTAAATGGATCGGATGTTGGTTTGTGTCTATCTAGCCATAACATTAGCATAGGCAAATCGATTCTAAAACCAGCGTCTGTAACTTTACCGTTCCACGGTTCATCAAATTGGGGAATAGCTTTACTAAATATACTAGAACCATATCCTTTAACTCCGTCATGATCTGCCATTTTTTGGTATCTTTCAATGGTTTTTCTAGATGTTTTTGCATATATTGGAACTGCAACTACTCCTTGTTCATGTTGTACAAATGCTAAATCCCACTTATATGCTTTCTCCATTGTATTTAGTGGATTATCTTTATATTTCCCATAGAATAAATCATAAAATTGAGTGATGGCATAATCACAAATTCCAACATTCAATTCATACAAGATAGTTTCAACATCATTAGTCACAAAATTAGAAAATCCAACAGTTTCTATATATTTTGCTAAATCATCTACCAGTTTATAAGCTCCTTTTAACCAACGAGATTTGTGTTGCGATTGTGTAACCTTGTCTTTTAATAAACCGTAAAAATCTGCAATTTGTCCAAATGGACCTAAAACGCCTTGATATTTATGTTCCACAATGTACATACAAGCATCTTTCCACTTGTCGTTTTTTGCTTTTCTGTCACTTGTTAACCAACATGCTTTTTGAAGATTTACATTTCCTGTAGCCATTTTATAAATTTCCATACTTGGAAATTCTCCGTTACAAGATGCAATTTTTGTTTTTTCTCCATTGGTTAGAAAATCAATTAGCAAATCTGCATAATCAATTTTCATTTCAGAATATTTCGGAAGATATATTCTTATATTGTCATTATCAATACTAATGTAAGTTGTAGAAAACTCTTTGTATTCACCAAATGTTTCTCCAAACAACAATCGTAGTTCGTATGTTGATATGGATTTCGTTGTAATTTTTGAAGTTGAACAATCAATATCTTTTCCGCTATACGAAATACTCATTATTGGGAATATTTTACCAGCTATAAATACTCGTTCTCTTAAATTAAGTCTGTTTGGTCCCGAAAAACGCTTGTATTCTAATTTCGTTTTATTTCTGTTGGCTTGTCTAATTTTGTATAAATATTCTACAAATCCAGTCTCTACGTCATTTAGACCATCAGCAGACTTACTATTTTCTTCCTTGAGAAAATAATATTCATTTTCCATAAACGGCATAAATGCAACTCCGATATTCATGCAAATTGGTTCATCAAGAATATCCAAAGTTGCATTAAGGTGAGTTACATCCATTCCATCAATTTCTGCTACGATTAAAGTTCTTGCCATGATTAAGCTAAATTTGTGTTTTTGTTAAGGTTTTCAGAATCGGCATACATTATTTCTTGAAGAACAGCAAAACCTTTTTCATTTACATATCCAATTAATTGAATATTTTTTTCTTGGTTTTCTTCGTCTTTTATTACAAGAGAAATCATTTCACCTTCATTGTAATTTTTAGTTTTGACTTTTAAACTTAAAAGTTCATTATTTCGAGCTTCGCTTATTTGTTTCTCCATTGGAGAATTCATCCAAATAACTTCTGTAATTGCTTTTTCTGTGATTTTTGGAGGTTCATAAGTTCCATATTTTACACCGCCATTCAAACCTTGCATTATAATCTTTTTATTAGAAGACAAAGTGAGATTGCCTTTAGTTGCTGTTATAGTAATTTTATCAGCAATTTCAGTAATGGTTCCAGCAACAAGAGTATAATCCTTGTTTACTTTTATCGTAATATTTTTTGCTTTTTTGATGATTGCCATAATCTTGGTTTAAAAATGTCAGCTAACGGAAAAAGTATTGGCGAAGTGCGGGCTTGAATTGAGTGAAAGTTCCATTCAGACCAAACTAAGCCAAAGCCAATTTCTATTTGCTAATTTAGTAAAAAAGCCAATAAAATTGGCTTTTGGCGACTTAATATGCACAAAAGTTCAACTTTACACTTAACCCCGCATTTCGCCAATACAATGTTAGCTGACGTTTTTTTTGAATAGACTTTTACCAAATATAAATCGGTTTGTTAGTATTGCAATTAATAAACTTGGAATAACAAAATATAATCTGTTAAAAATCAAATTACCATCATATGACATTACAACAATATTTAAGAAATTATCATAATTTAAAAGTTGGATAATATATGTTAACAAACTAATTGTAAAACACGAAACTAAATATGTCCAAAAATAATTATAGTTAGGTTTAAAATATAAAATTATGATAAATAATAAAGGAGCTAGTAAAATATAAAAACCCTCTATAAAAAATAAAGTAAATGGACTTAATAAGACCTTTAGAAAGCCATCAAAAATAAGTTTAAAAAATTTTTGAAAACTTGTAAAATCAAGGCTATCATAATATAATTTGAAAAAATCAGTTTTGACAAATATTATCAAATCATAAATTAATGTATAAATTATAGCATACAAAAAAATGTGAAATATGAATAATTTGATTATACTATATGATTTATTTTGCTTCATATGGTCGTATTATTTTTTTATATTTTTCTAATAAAAAGCCATTACTATCTACTTTTCCTATGAAAGAATTTGATTTTGGTGTATGCCTATCTAGCCAAAGCATAAGCAAGGGCAAATCTGTTCTGAATCCTGCATCAGTTACTTTACCATTCCACGGATCATCAAATTCTGGTGTTACTTTTTGCCAAAAATTTTTCATAGCCCAAGCTCCTGTTCCGTGAGCCGCATTTATTGGATTTAAGGAAGCGTCTCTATCTGCCATCGCTTGAAAAGTTTCAATAGCTTTTTCAGAAGTCTTTTCATAAATTGGAACGGCAACTGTTCCTTGTTCGTAAGTAACAAATTCTAAATCCCATTTATACGCTTTTTCCATTGTGTTTAATGGATTGTCTTTATATTTACCATAGAACAAATCGTAAAATTGAGTAATTGCATAGTCACATATTCCTAGATTTAATTCACTTAAAATTACTTCAACATTATTTGCAATAACTGAACTTCCGCCATCAAGAATTCTTAAAGCATTTACTAATTTATAAGCTCCTTTTAACCAACGAGATTTGTGTTGAGATTGTGTAACTTTATCTTTTAATAAACCGTAAAAATCTGCAATTTGTCCAAAGGGTGCTAAAACACCTTGATATTTGTGTTCTACGATGTACATACAAGCATCTTTCCACTTGTCGTTTTTTGCTTTTCTGTCACTTGTTAACCAACAAGCCTTTTGGAGATTGGTATTTCCTGTAGCCATTTTATAAATTTCCATACTTGGAAATTCTCCATTACATGCCGCAATTTTTGTTGTTTCTCCATTGGTTAGAAAATCAATTAATAAACCTGCATAATCAATTTTCATTTCAGAATATTTCGGAAGATATATTCTTATATTGTCGTTATCAATGCTAATATATTCTACAGAAAACTCTTTATATGCAGGCTCTCCAAATAACAAGCGTAATTCTGTGAAATTAACATTTCTTTTTTCAATTTTGGAAGTTGAACAATTAATATCTTTTCCGCTATAAGAAATACTCATTACTGGAAATATTTTACCAGCTATAAATACTCGTTCTCTTAAATTTAATCTATTAGGACCTTTAAAATATGTGTATTCTAATGTCGTTTTGTTTCTGTTAGCTTGTCTAATTTTGTATAAATATTCTACAAATCCAGTTTCAACATCATTAAGACCATCAGCAGAATTAATATTATCTTCTTTGAGAAAATAATATCCGTTTTCCATAAAAGGCATAAATGCAACACCCAAGTTCATACAAATTGGTTCGTCAAGAATGTCCAAAGTCGCATTAAGATGAGTTACATCCATTCCGTCAATTTCTGCTACGATTAAAGTTCTTCCCATAATTAAGCTAAATTTGTGTTTTTGTTAAGGTTGTCAGAGTCAACATACATTACTTGTTGAAGAAAAGCAAAACCCTCATTATCTACATATCCAATTAATTGAATATTTTTTTCTTGGTTTTCTTCGTCTTTTATTAAAAGGGAAATCATTTCTCCCTCGTTGTAATTTTGAGTTTTGACTTTTAAACTTAAAAGTTCATTATTTCGAGCTTCACTTATTTGTTTTTCCATTGGGGAGTTCATCCAAATAATTTCTGTAATTGTTTTTTCTGTAATTTTTGGTGGTTCATATTTACCATATTTTAATCCTCCATTTAAACTCTGAATTACAACTTTCTTATTAGAAGATAAAGTAAGATTTCCTTTAGTTGCAGTCATTGTAATTTTATCAGCAATTTCTGTATAAGTTCCTGCAATCATCGTGTATTGTCCTTTTACAATGATTGTCATATTCTTTGCTTTCTTTATTATTGCCATAATGTTGGTTTAAAAATGTCAGCTAACGTTTTGCGGCTTTGCGTAGTGGCGGATTTTTAGCACAAAAGTTCAATCGAAGAACTGCACTTGAACCTACCTTAAAACTGTCATATGAAGCACTGAACCCGCCATTACGCAAAACCGCTGTTGGCAGCTGGTGTTCTGTCGTCTGTCCTTGTAAACCATTGTCAATATTGGGTTTCCGTGTCATTGTCGTGTCGGCTGTGCGTTGCGTTTTTTATTTTTGAAGGGTCGAGAAATTTTTTAAAAACAATTTTGTCTTGCGTTGGCTTTGCAAGCTCTTTGACAAAGCTTTGGTCTGTGCGTTGGCTTGTGGGGCTTTGGCAATGTGCTTGCAAATAGCGTGGGCATTAAATCGGTTTCAATCCTAACTCTTTCAAATATTCGTTGTGTTTTTCTGTGTTTACTTTTATGCTCTTGTTTATTTCAGTCAATTTGATGTTTACATCTTCCAAGTCAATTTGTATTTCGTCTTCTGAGGTACTCACGTATCTTGAAATGTTCAGATTGTAGTCGTTCTTTTTGATTTCGTCCATTGAAACCCTACGAGAATATCGCTCTCTTTCATTTCGGTATTTGTAAGTTTCTACGATATTGTCAAGATGCTTTTCGGAAAGTTCGTTCTGGCGTTTTCCTTTTACAAATTGTTCACTAGCATTAATAAACAAAACATCATCTTGTTTTTTACATCTTTTCAAAATCAAAATGCAAACAGGAATTCCTGTCGAGTAAAATAAATTAGAAGGCAAGCCAATTACGGTGTCAATGTAATTTTCTTTTAAAAGTTTTTCTCTTATTCTTGCTTCTGCACCACCACGGAATAAAACTCCGTGAGGCAGAATTATAGCCATAGTTCCCTCTTTAGATAAAAAATGAAATCCGTGTAAGAGAAAAGCAAAATCCGCTGCTGACTTAGGTGCTAAACCATATCCTTTAAAGCGAAAATCTTCTGCTAAAGTGTCGTTTGGCTCCCAACGTAAACTAAATGGAGGATTAGCTACAATTGCATCAAACTCAATTTTTTTACTCGGATTCATTTCGTTAAGTAAGTCCCATTGATTGAGCAACGTGTCACCGTGAAATATCTCAAACTCGGTGTCTTTCATTCCGTGCAAAAGCATATTCATTCGGGCAAGGTTATAAGTCGTAATGTTTTTTTCTTGTCCGAAAATTTTGCCGATGTTTCCTTTAGCTTTCTTTAGTTGCGTTCTTACATTTAAGAGCAAAGAACCCGAACCACAAGTGAAATCCAAAACCTTGTTCAATTTGGTCTTGTAACCAGTTGTCGGGTCTTGAGAATCTAACAGAACAATTTTTGAAAGAATCGTTGAAATTTGTTGTGGTGTATAAAATTCACCTGCTTTTTTTCCTGAACCTGCTGCAAATTTCCCAATCAAATATTCGTAAGCATCTCCAAGTGTGTCGGTATCGGTAGAAAAATCCGCAATGCCTTCCGCTATTTTGGTTATTATCTTACAAAGTTTATCGTTTCTTTCTTTAGGTGTTTTACCTAGTTTTTCAGAATTCAAATTGATTTCAGAAAACAAACCTTTAAAAGAACTTTCAAACGATTCATCTTCTATATATCGAAATCCTTTTTGGAGCGTTTCTAATAAATCTCCATTTTGAGTTCGTGCTAATTCAGTGATGTTGCTCCACAGAAATTTTGGTTTGATAACATAATGCACTTTTTTTCGCATCTGTTCCTCAAACTCATTAATGTCTCCTTTATTTTTTTTGTACCAAAGTTCCAAAGGCGGTGGCACTAAAAAGTCTGCTCTTAAATCTTTTGAAGGACTTGGCGGATAATCTTTACCTAATTCTTTTTTTGCAGCTTCTTCATAGTTGAAGGACAAATATCTAAGGAATAGAAACGAAAGCATATAATCACGGAAATCATCCGCATTCATAACGCCTCTCAAATCATTGGCAATGTCCCAAAGGGTATCGCCTAATTTTTTATGTTGTTCTTTTTGTGTCATTGATTTCTCTTTTATGCTAGTATTTCAGGCAATTGAAATTCATATTTATCTGTGAATGCTTTCAGTATTTTTTTGAATAAATCTTTATTGTCCTCATTCATTTCTACAGGCTGATAAATGGAGTATTTCCCGTGACTTAATAAGTTTAGTGCTCTAGAAAAAAGTACTTCATCGTTCACACCTTTGATACAACTTGAAAAGTCGTCACTCCCAAAGAATGTAGACGTTTTTTCTAAAATAGCCCTCAACATATTGAAATGATAAGTGTTGACTTGACCATTTTCATCAACCTTTTTCAATTCGGTCAACATAGCTACGTGATGAAAAAATGGTGTTTCATCGGTTGCTCTCAAAATATATCCATCCGTTCCGTTCTTGTGTAGAAAATGACTTTTATGCTCAATCTTCTTTAGTTCATTATACATCACATTATAGAACAATGAATGATGAGAAGAAATAACTACTTTTATTTTATCCTTCCCCCTTTTTAAGAGTTTAGCTAAATCACTTGCTACTGCAATGGCATTATTGTCGTCAAGTGAAGAAATTGGGTCGTCTATGTAAATGTTTTTTACCCAGTTATATGGGCCACTACCATCATCATCAATAGCAAGTTCAATTAGAACAAGGAAAATACACCAAATAAAAATATTCTCCTCACCTCTAGAAACTTTAATATCTGACTGCATAATATATTCAGGTTCGCCAGAATCAGGTTTGAATTTTGGATTTTTTACTTGTTTTTTAAATGAAATGGTTTTCTTAGTGAAGTCAAGGTCAAAATTAAAATCAGCGTAACGTTCTAGATAACCAAAAATTTTTTCATCTAAAGCCAACTCCTTAAATCCATCAAAGAATGCAGATTTAGTATTTATGATTAAATGCCTTTCTAAATCATTCTCAAGGTCATTGTTCCAATGGAAAAGGTCTTCTGTAAAAGCGTTGTAATACAATGTATCTGTTACTGGATTTTTCTTCCGCTTTTTGCTTATGTTTTTGAACTCCATTGAGAGGCGTGTTTTGCCTGTTCCGTTGTAAGCATACAGCAAAACAAAGTGATGGTCGTTTAAATCGTCCCTCAATCTTACTGCAACATTTCTCAATGTTTTGTACTTATATATTTTTTTTTGACCACTCATTTTTAATCAATCATTTTTGGAAACAAACCTTGCATCAATCCATTTTTATGCTGTTTCAATTGCTCAATTTTCTCCGTTAATACAGTGATTATTTCCTCTAAGGTAGAAAGGCACAAAGCAATTTTTTGTTGTTCTTTAGGATTGGGGATTTGTAATTTTAAAGTTTTAAGCTGATTTGGATATAGGTGCACAACTGCAATACCTTGTGCCATTTGTGCTATATCGTGTTTCTTGGCATTATTCAAGTAATACGACAGGAATACTCCATTAATTTTTGACCGTATTATATTCAAATCACCACCTAAAGCAACACCACTTTCTAAGACACAAGAGGCTTTTGCAATATCTATCTGTGTTTCACCAGATGCAGGAATAATAACATCATTTGCTTTACTAAGAATTAGGTCTTTAGGGCTTGAATTAGTATATGATTTTACTGTGCTTATTGTTTCATTATAATGAGTATAAAGTTCGCCATATCTAATACAAGGTAATTCCCCATCTTCAACTATGTCGGCTTTCGATATTCCTTTTCCTTTCAAAATTGTTGCAACTTCTTCTAACGATTTCTCCACCCACTCTCCATCTTTCTCAAACTCCTTAAATCGATATTTAGGAACTTTCTCACCCTCTTGTGGAAATAGATTTTGCATCAATCCTTTTTTGTGGTGTTTGAGTAAATCCAACTTTTGACTATGGTTTGAAATCAAATCGTCTAAAAATGAAAGACAAGATGCTATTTTTTGCTGTTCTTGTATTGAGGGAAGAAGAATTGGAAAATCTGTAACAGACGATTTTGATAAATTTAATTGTGATGAACCTTGTCCATTTGCTTTAAAATATTTCTGGTTATAGTTTATGAATGTTCGTATGAAGAAAGGATTTGCAAGCATCAAATCTTTTATTCTTAAACCTGCCATTCTTTGATTAAGCACATATTTATTATTTGGAATAATATCAGTCAGTCCTAAAAAATTACCGTGAGCAACATCACTTAAAACCATTACCAAATCATCTTTTTGAAGAGAATTATCTGTATAAGAAATTCTTTTCATTTCTGATTTTAAATTTCCTTCAATATCTATACTATTAAGAGAAATTAGATAGTATTCTCCGTTTTCATCAACACCAGATTCGTGGCTTGAACCATTCCAATAATCACAAACTTCCCCTAATATTTTCAATTTCCAATCTGCAATTTTGGCAAACTCAGGAAAACGCAATTTTGGTGTTATTTCTTTCGTCTTACTCATATGCTGCTAGTCCTGAAATTTCACGCCCTTGGGCAAGTTTTTTTAATTGTGGCACTAAGTCTTCCATTAATGCCAATTCTCTTACTCTTCGTTCTTTCCAGTTCAAATCTAATGGAGCTAAAAGGTCAGTAAGTTTTTCACCGTCAAAAATCATTCGGCTCATTATCTTATCTATGAACTTTTTCAAGTCAGCAGTTTGAATGCCGTGTTTGTTCGCAATAGAAGCTATTTCCTTATTGTATTTATCGTCTTTGAAAGTGTCATAACCCTTGCGAAGCGTTTCAACATCTTGTCCGCTCTCCCAATCCAAACTATTGATGTACTCGGTTAAATCTTCTTCCTCATCCATTAAATTGGAATTTGATTTCAACAAGCTAATCACTTGTGATTTGGTCATTTTTTGCTTGGCAGGTTTCTTCTGTGTGCTGTCTGCAATTAGATTCATTATGTAGTCATAATCAATCACGGCAGAAGCAAACAATACAAATTCAAAATCGAGTTGTTGAATTTCGGGCGGAGCATTTTCACCTTCCTTTTGCTGTATCTCTCGTAATTGTTTGGCTGTTTCAATATATGAACTGCGGAACTCTTGCAAGGTATCGTCAGGCAAAATGGCTTTAATTTTAGCCTTTTGTTGTTCGTCTAAGTCTGTGTATTGGTCAAGCTGTGTTTTGAGGCGTTGCACTTCCTTAAAGTTTTGTACAAAAGCTATTCTTGCTGCATCACCTTTCAAATTGTAAACTTCTTGTGGCTCGTTCACCAAATTATGCTCCTGCATAAACACCCCTAATTTCTCAACGGCTTCTTTGTATTTGTCAATCATTACAGGGGCAGGGTCAACCAACCAAATTTCTCTTGCCTTGCCGTTGTCTTCTCCTGAGAAAAGTGCAATCGCTTGATTTACGCTTTCTTGTTGAGAACGAAAATCTAATATGTTACCGTAAGGCTTGGTGTCGTTCAATACACGATTAGTGCGTGAAAATGCCTGAATCAATCCGTGGTATTTCAGATTTTTGTCCACATACAAAGTATTCAAGTATTTGCTGTCAAAACCTGTAAGCAACATATCTACCACTATGGTAATGTCAATTTTGTTTTCGTGCGGATAATCTTTGTTGTTGTATTGTTGGTCTTTTATTCTTCTTTGAACATCCTGATAGTACAAATCAAATTCGTTGATGCTGTGATTCGTATTGAATTGCTTGTTGTAATCGTCAATAATTCCAGTAAGTGCTTTTTTCTTTTCTTCTGGGTTTTGCTTGTTGTCTTCACGCTCTTGTGTTAAATCTTCCTGCAATTGCTTGATGTCAGCTGCATTTTTTTGACTTTGTTGGTCTCCTTGTTTTGCAATGAGTTGAGAGGGTGGCGAAAACACACAAGCAATGTTTAGCGGAACATATTCAGGATTTTCATTTTGTTTTTTCTTTTGTAATTCTTTGAAAAGTTCATAGTACTCAATGGCATTATTGATTGAAGCCGTTGCCAAAACAGCATTGAACTTTCTTGAATTTGTCGCAGCATTGTGTTTGTTCAAAATGGCTTCTACTACTGCCTGTCTTGAAATTGCTTCTCCGGGTTTTTGGTTTTTATTTCCTTTGAAATAATCAATATGAAAACGCAATACGTTTTTGTCATCTATTGCGTGGGTAATAGTATAAGAGTGTAGCCTTTGTTGAAAAATGTCCTCCGTAGTTTTGTACGAAGCATATTCACCTTCTCTAATGCTGTAAGTTGCGTTTTCATCAAAAATAGGTGTACCCGTAAAACCAAATAATTGAGCATTAGGGAAAAACTCTTTAATTGCTTTGTGATTCTCACCAAACTGCGAACGGTGGCACTCGTCAAAGATGAAAACAACACGTTTTTTGCTTAATGGCTCTAATCTTTCTTTATAGTTCTTTTTGTAAGTTCCATCTAATGCTAAGCCCAATTTTTGAATGGTAGTAACAATCACCTTGTCGGCATAATCTGTAGAAAGCAAACGTTTTACTAAAGTTTCTGTATTGGTATTTTCTTCCACACTTCCTTCCTGAAATTTATTAAATTCCTCTCGGGTTTGTCGGTCAAGGTCTTTACGGTCAACCACAAACAAACATTTTTCAATTTCGTGATTGTCCTTTAAAAGGGTAGAAGCTTTAAAAGAGGTCAAAGTTTTACCGCTTCCTGTTGTGTGCCAGATATAACCGTTTCCTCTGTTTTGTTTCACACATTCTTCAATCGCTTTTACTGCATAAATCTGATACGGTCGCATTACGAGCAATTTTTGTTCGCTCTCTACCAAAACCATATACTTGCTTATCATTTCCCCAAGCGTACACTTGCTTAGAAATTTTTCAGTGAATGAATCAAGATGCGTAATTTTCTTGTTGTTCTCGTCTGCTAGTTGGTAAATTGGCAAAAACTGTTCATCTGCATTAAATTGGAAATGCTGAATCTTGTTGTTAGCAAAATAGTAGGTATTGGTTCGGTTGCTCACAATAAACAACTGCATAAAACAAAGCAATGAATTTCCGTAACCATTACCAGGTTCGTTTTTATAATCCACAATTTGTTGCATTGCTTTTCTTGGTGAAATATCAAGTTTCTTTAACTCGATTTGCACCACTGGCAATCCGTTTATCAATAAAATGATGTCGTAGCGCTGATGACTGTTTTCTGTGTTAATGCGTAACTGACTGATAACTTCAAAGTCATTTTTACACCAATCTTTAATATTTACTAAAGTGTAATGTAAAGGCGTTCCGTCCTCACGTTGAAAGTATTGTCTTTCACGTAATTTTTTTGATGCAAGGAAAACATCTGAATTGATGATTTCCTCTCTAAGTTTCAAAAACTCATTATCTGTCAAGTTAACACGGTTGAGTTCTTCAAATTGTGCCTTGAAGTTTTGTTCAAGCGTTTTCCTGTCAGCTATGTCAGGGCGGTAAATGTATTTTAGCCCTTTCAGTTGCTCTATGAGGTTTAGTTCTATTTGATTCTCTTTACTCATTCTTCTTTCAATAAATCTTTGGCGTTAACGTCCAAAATTTTTGCAATTCGGTACAAATCTTCAAGGCTCGGTTGTCTCACATTGCGAGAATACTCGTTAATTGTGTTGTAACTTTTGTCCAACTTCTTAGCAAGCCAAGTTTGGGAAATGCCTTTTTCTTTAAGTACTTCTTTAATTCGGTTCATTGAAGCCTAATTAATTTTTAAAAGGTCAAAGATAGTAAAATTACACTGTCCGATAGTGTAAATGTCCACAATATTATCGTGGGTGGGTAGGGGCAAGCTCTTTTGGTTTTTCAGCGTTGGCTTTTGCGTTGGAAAAAACCAAATGTACTTGACCGTGCGGCTGGCTAAAATTGTTTTTAAAAAATGTGCGGTGGGAAAAAAATAAAAAACATTGGGTCGGTCAGCGTGTCGGGTTAATTGCTGTCCGTTTGTAATATCGTTTCTCTGTATTTGGTCACCTGTCAAAATGGTTTACTTTTTTCTTGTTCTTAGTCGTCTGTTTGTTGTTGTCGGGTCGTCCTTTACACTTGCTGCCAACGGATGGGTATATGAAACGTTTGGCATTTCAAAGCGATTTCCTATCAAACCGTTGCGATGTTTATTTAATGTACCGCCCTTAAAATTAGCACTTTCCGCCAAATGTTTTATATACCGTGTTGTGTTTTCGTGCTTTATTTCCTCTGTCTGTCTGTGCGTTTGGGCAGCCATACTCTTTGACAAGTTTTGGTCTGTGCGCTGGCTTTTTTGAGCGACTTGGCAATGTGTATGGATGCGAAGGGCTGACATTAGTTAAATATAACATATGGATTAACACAGTTCATCTTCCAAACTTCTTCAGTTTCATTATAGTCAAAATATACTCCATTTAGTTTATTAACCTCTGAAAAGTCAATTTTACAATCTTCACTAATTTTCTCTATAACATTAAAATCAGGGCTAAATAGATATTGTTCTTCATTAATTAGTCTAGCAATTAGGCGTTTTGTGTTTTGATGCACATCACCAAAAGTAAAATTCGGGACTTTCTTAATTTTTTGAAATTCTCTTTTCGAAAATCGAACTAATAAATCAATCCAAGATGCCGCTAATTCAGAAACTTGTTCTTTGTAAAATGCAGAATGTCTTATCAAGTCTGTTTTATATGTTTTAATACTTTTTTCCCAAAGTTCATCATCAAAGAGACTTGATATTTCCAAAGCAGATGACCTTGAACGAATCCCAGCTTGATAAATTTTAACAGATGTAATTACTGGCAATCCTAGTTCTACTAAGATTGCTAATTCTTCAATAACTTCAGATTCTTCAATTAAATTTCGTTTTATTAGTTTCTTTGAAATTCCATTTAAAACCCATGGGAGATTAAAAGAATAATGTTTAGTTATTATTTCAATAGCATTCTCAAGATGGGTGATATTAGACATTGGGATGCCACTTAACCACATTTTTCTTATATCCTTTTCATCTGCACTCTGTAAATAATCTTCCTTTAAAGCATTGATTTCATTTATTGTGT
>RRZT011790730.1_pt1 | contig 13928 bp, 11 predicted proteins | sample 2165551 | NCBI WGS metagenome assembly RRZT01 (sample SAMN10456910, study PRJNA506462) | wastewater metagenome | biome: wastewater; feature: sludge; material: wastewater sludge; isolation source: wastewater sludge with Escherichia coli K12::gfp cells carrying plasmid... | place: USA: Moscow, Idaho... | reverse complement strand
GCGTGGGAGGAAGTTGATACCCATGGCTGAGGACCTCGCGATTGCTGGTTTAGTGCCGCTATCCAGTGTGGACTGGCCGGATCATCTTGTGGCGACGGTGTTCTGCCAAGGGTGTCCCTGGCGTTGCCCGTATTGCCAGAATGCCGCCATCCTCGACCCTCGGACACCCGGTATCTTGCCATGGTTGGATGTTGAGGAGTTGCTGGTAAGGCGGCGTGGGTTGCTCGACGGAGTTGTCTTCACCGGAGGCGAGGCGCTGCGGCAGGCGGCGATTGTCCCCGCTATGGAGCGGGTGCGAGAGTTCGGACTGGGTGTGGGGCTGCATACCGCTGGCGCCTATCCGCACCGTCTTGCCGAGGTACTTGACCTCGTCGATTGGGTCGGGTTGGACATCAAGGCGGAGCCCGGTGACTATCGTGAAGCTGCGGGCTTCGCGGCAGGTATGAAGGCATGGGATTCTCTCAAGCTGGTGTTGGCGGAGGCCCGGGCACGCGGCGGTGTTGGGTGCACTGCTGACTATGTGGGTACTGTTGACCTGGCTGGCCCCGCTGCTGCTGACGTGGCTGGCGCGGGTATCGAAGCTATCGACAACGCTGGCGCGACCGCCGCGCGCCCGTTCACCTACGAAATCCGCCTCACCGTATTTCCGGGAGCCCCGGCCGAGCGCAACTTCTCGAGTTTTCTCGCACGCCTGCGTGAGGTGGGTGTGGAGCACTTTGCTCTCCAGGAAGCACGCACTCAGGGCGCGGATGAGATCTTCCAGGCGATGGCGCAGCGCTGGGACAAGGTGCGCTGGCGCTCGCGGTTTGAGGAGATGGTGGCGGAGGCTCGCGCGGCAGGATTTACCACTGTAGAGGTTCGCTAGGTCGGTGAAGTCGGCTGGGCGAATCCGGCCAGCATTCCCCAAGACCAGGACTCCCAAAGAAATGAGGATTTTGGAAAGGATTGAGCCCTGTGACACGTCCGCGTGATCAATTCTTTCTAAAAAGCTCAATCCTTTAGGGGGGTGTCACGTGGCGAGATTCCTAGAGTGCGCGTTGGGCCTGTCTGGCATCGAGAGACAAGTGAACCCCTGTGCCAGGTGTCTCGCGGGCTCTGCTCTATTTGAGGCCGAAACTCCACTGACCGAGCCTCCGCTAACTACCCCAAGGCGAAGTTACTCGTATCCACAGATCGGCTTCGTGCAGCACCCATCCACAGCAGTTGCGAGCCCATGGTTACCCAAGCGGCCTTGACGTAAACTGTCGGTATGTCGATGACCATGGCTCAGGTTGAAGAAGCGCTGCTGGCTCTGGATCGCGCAGATCGTGCAGCGGTCATTCAGCGTGGCTTGCAATCGCTTGACACTGACGCTGTTTCTGAGTCACAGGCTGAGGTTGATGCTGCATGGCGCAGTGAGTTGCGCAGGCGTATCGATGACATCGAGAGTGGCAAAGCACAGCTCTTGAGCGCAGACGAGGTGTTTGCAGAAGTCGATGCAAGACTCGTGAAAATGCGTCGGTGAGTCTATCTCTCAGATTTCATACGGAGGCCATGACTGAGTTGGCCGAGTCTGTGGAATGGTACGAGTCAGAACAAGTGGGCCTGGGTGTTGAACTACGGGCGGCGGCTCATGCGGCGGTTAGCGAGATCGTGGATTGGCCACATCTTGCCCCTGTTTTTCCGGGATGGGACGAAGAGCCAGTCATCCATATGAAGGCGATGAAGACATTCCCGTACCACATCTTGTATTACATGAGGCCAACCGAAGTGAGAATTGTGGCGTTCGCGCACGACCGTCGTTCTCCCAGGTATTGGAGACATCGAATTTGATCGGTTGGTGGTCAGATTTTAGTTTCTGATCGACGACGGCGTCCGGATCTGTTTCAGCGACAGCCTCCCGTGCCCCTACTCGTATCCACAGATCGGCTTCGTGCAGCACCCATCCACAGCAGTTCGCTGTGGTCGCCCCTTCAATCGCCCGCCCCGCTAATCTCAAAGGAGCCGTGAGGGAGTAAACCCAGCGTGAGAATAAAGAGGTTACGCCGATAGGCCTTGGCCCACATGGTGAGATTGCTGGACCCGTGTGTGAGATCCCCTTCGTTTCGTGCACGGTTCGGCATCTCCTCCACAATGTCCGCGATGCACTGTCCAATTGAGTCCACATTCAGGCAGGTCAGCACCTCACGGAGGTGGGAAGAGAAGGTGACCCGCGTCGTCGTCGTCGAAAGAGGGAGAATGGAGGAGAAAACATGCCCACAACCATCTGGAATCCATCCAACTTGGTGAGATCCATCCTTGGCTGTTCAATTTCTTAGCGGGTGGCGGTGTTATAGTCCCGAGGAGAGAACCTTGCCGCTTCATAGTATGGTGAGGAACTCGGCGGCCGGGTACAGGATGTCGGCTGTCAAACATGTGTGGGGAAGGCGGCCCGTCCAGGACGCTCAACCTCACACTGTGCACGAAGTACACGCGAGTGCGCTAGAAGGAAGTAACGTGACCAAACTCGTCATTGTCGAGTCTCCTGCCAAGGGCCGGACTATCAGCGGTTATTTGGGTAAGGAGTACGAAGTGGAGGCCTCTATTGGCCACATTCGTGATTTGCCCCAGCCTTCGGAGCTTCCTGCGGATATGAAGAAGGGCCCGTTCGGCAAGTTTGCCGTGAACGTGGAGGATAACTTCGAGCCGTACTACGTGGTCGCGCCGGATAAGCGTAAGAAGGTCGCGGAGCTGCGCAAGAAGCTCAAGGACGCCGACGAACTCCTTCTGGCAACCGACGAGGACCGCGAGGGCGAGGCCATCGCGTGGCACCTCTATGAGGTTCTCAAGCCGAAGGTTCCGGTCAAGCGCATGGTGTTTCACGAGATCACCCCGGAGGCGATCGCGCGCGCGCTAGATAACCCGCGGGATCTTGATAGTCAGCTGGTGGATGCGCAGGAGTCGCGCCGTATTCTTGATCGTCTCGTTGGTTACGAGGTCTCGCCGCTGCTGTGGCGCAAGATTGCTCCGGGGTTGTCGGCGGGTCGTGTGCAGTCTGTGGCTACTCGCCTCGTGGTGGACCGCGAGCGCGAGCGCATGGCCTTCGTGGCCGCGTCCTATTGGGACGTCACGGGCCGGTTCGCCAAGCTGGCCGAGGAGTTCTCTGCGAAACTCGTCGCGCTCGACGGCGCCCGTATCGCCGCTGGTCGCGACTTTACAGACCGCGGTCAGCTGAAGCCTAAGAGTGTCGACGACGGCGTCCGCGCCCTGAACGAGTCCGATGCTCGCGCGGTGCAGCAGGCTCTTGAGGATGCCACAGCAACGGTCGCTTCCGTTGAGACGAAGCCGTACACGCGGCGCCCGGCCGCTCCTTTTACCACCTCTACGCTGCAGCAGGAGGCGTCGCGCAAGCTGCGCATGAGCGCTCGCGACACCATGCGCACCGCCCAAGGACTTTACGAAAACGGCTACATCACCTACATGCGTACGGACTCGGTGAATCTCTCCGAGCAGGCGGTAGCCGCCGCACGCAAGCAAATTGTTGAGCTGTACGGTGCCGAGGCACTGCCGAGCAAGCCGCGCATCTACGCGACGAAGTCGAAGGGGGCGCAGGAGGCCCACGAGGCCATTCGCCCCGCTGGCGATCACTTCCGCACGCCTGATCAGGTGAAGAGTGAGCTGAACGCATCACAGTTCAGCCTCTACAAACTTATTTGGAAGCGTACTGTCGCCTCACAGATGGCTGACGCCCGTGGTCAGACGGCCACGGTCCGTCTCACCGTTCCCGTCGCGGGGGCTGCGGACGCCCAGCAGGCCGAGTTCTCTGCCTCCGGCACCGTCATTACCTTCCCGGGTTTCCTCGCGGCCTACGAGGAGTCGCAGGACGCCAAGCGCTACGACAAGGAGAAGGAAGCCGAGAGCCGCCTTCCGCAGCTGGTCGAGGGCGAGAAGGTGAAGGTTCTCGAAAGCACAGCCGACGGCCACGAAACCCTGCCGCCGCCGCGCTACACCGAGGCGTCCCTCGTCAAGAAGATGGAGGATCTTGGTATTGGCCGTCCCTCCACCTATGCGGCGACCATCTCCACCATTTCGGACCGCGGCTACGTGGCCCATCGCGGCCAAGCACTCGTTCCCACTTGGACAGCCTTCTCCGTCGTGCGGCTGCTGGAGGACAATCTTCCGCAGCTCGTTGATTACGACTTCACGGCGCTTATGGAGCACGAACTCGACCGTATCGCCGCCGGCGAGGAGGAGGGCCCCGTATACCTTGGCCGTTTCTGGCGTGGAAATGACGAGCATAAGGGGCTCGAAAGCCAGGTGGAAGGCCTTGGCGATATTGACGCCCGGGCGGTCAACTCCATCGATATCGGCGAGGGTATCATCCTGCGCGTGGGCCGCTACGGCCCGTACATCCAGGAGTTGGGCCCCGAGGGTGAGGAGCTGCACAAGGCCTCCGTTCCCGACGACGTCGCCCCGGATGAGTTGACCGTGGAGAAGGCGCGCGAGTTGTTTGTCTCGCAGGCATCTAACGGCCGTGAGCTGGGCATTGACCCCGCTACGAACCGTCAGATTATTGCCAAGGCGGGCCGTTTTGGTCCGTACATCACCGAAGAGATCGGTGACGATGAGGTGGCGTTGACGCCCACAGGGCGTCCCAGCAAGCGCAAGCCGAAGCCGCGCACGGCCTCGCTTTTCCAGTCGATGTCCTTGGACACCGTGTCGCTGGAGGAAGCGCTCGCCCTGCTCTCGCTTCCCCGAGTGGTGGGCCAGCTTGATGATGAAGATGTCCTTGCTCAGAACGGCCGCTTCGGCCCGTACATCACCAAGGGGAAGGATTCTCGCTCGCTGACCAGTGAGGATCAGATCTTCAACATCACTCTTGATGAGGCCAAGGCGTTGTTCGATCAACCGAAGCAGCGCCGAGGTGCTGTTGCCCGCCCTCCGCTCAAGGAGCTGGGTATTGACCCGGTATCTGAGAAGCCGGTGGTTCTCAAGGATGGCCGCTTCGGCCCCTACGTCACTGATGGCACGACGAACGCCTCGTTGCGCCGCGACGACGACCCGAACCAGATCACCAACGAGCGCGCCTACGAGCTGCTCGCTGATCGTCGCGCCGCTGCACCCAAGAAACCTGCGCGCCGGACCGCCGCGAAGAAGACGACTACTCGCAAGACGACGACGGCGAAGAAGACCACGGCTGCTGCGAAGCAACCGGCAACGAAAACGGCGGGCCGCAAGCCTTCGGTTTCAAAGACGACTGCGTCCAAGGCATCCACGACCACGTCTGCTGGCTCAACAACCAAGGCAAGCGAATCGTGACAGGACTCTTCATTACGGTTGAGGGCGGCGACGGTTCGGGTAAGACCACCCAGGTTAATATGCTCGCCGAGTACCTGCGCGCTAGCGGCCGGGAGGTCGTAGCCACCCGCGAACCCGGTGGCACTGAGCTGGGGCGTGAGATCCGCAAGCTCATCTTGCACGGCGAGGACATGTGCCCGAAGGCGGAGGCGCTTCTCTACGCCGCGGACCGGGCACACCATATCGCCACGGTGGTCCGCCCCGCGCTGGCGCGCGGCGCGGTAGTACTCGCTGACCGCTATCTCGATTCGTCGGTGGCTTATCAGGGTGTGGCGCGTGACCTCGGACTAAAAGAAGTTCGCGACCTCTCACTGTGGGCAACGGATGGCCTCATGCCCAGCCTCACCCTGCTTCTTGACGTCCCGGTCTCCGTGGGTGCTGGACGTGTCGGTGGAACGCAGGACCGCATCGAAGCTGCCGGTACCGCGTTTCACCAGGCGGTTCGGGATGAGTATTTGAAGCTTGCGAACGAGGATCCGCAGCGTTGGTGCGTTATCGACGCGAAGGGCTCGGTCGACGACGTCGCCGTTCAGGTTCGTGCCGCCGTGCGTCCGTTCCTTGAGCTATAGAACTCCGTACCATAGAGCAATGAGTGTCTTTGACGATCTAGTAGGGCAGGTAGCGGTTCGCACCCAGTTAGAACGGGCGGCGTTTGCTGCCCGCCAACAGGTCGAACGTGCTGGTCAGGATGCCGCTGCGTCGTCGGATCTTCACGGGCTTAGCGACGCCCTTGAACTCGGCACCGAGAGTGAACTCTCGAGCACTCGTTCTGCTCCGTCTTCCATGAGTCAGGCGTGGCTGTTTACCGGACCGCCCGGATCAGGCCGTTCTGTTGCCGCGCGAGCCTTTGCCGCCGCGCTACAGTGCACCGGCCCGGTTCCTGGATGTGGGCAATGCCAGGGATGTCTGAGCACAATGGCGGGTACACATCCGGACGTCGAGATTATGGCAACTTCTGGCGTGACCATCACTGTGGAGCAAACTCGTTCGATGGTTGGGCGTTCGTACGTCTCTCCGAGTGTTGGTTCGTGGCGCATTATCATCGTAGAGGACGCTGACCGCATGGCCGAGCGCACCACTAATGTGCTGCTCAAGGCTATTGAGGAGCCGCCCGGTTCGACGGTGTGGATGCTCTGTACGCCGTCGCCCGATGACGTGATGACTACTATTCGTTCGCGTTGCCGGAACGTATCTCTCGTGGTTCCGTCGGCCTCTGACGTTGCCGAGCTGCTTGTGCGGCGTGACGGTGTGGCCCCTGAGACGGCGCTCGTTGCTGCGAAAGCCGCCCAGTCGCATATCGGAATGGCTCGCGCACTTGCCACCAATCCTGAGGTGGCCGGACAACGGGCCAAGACCCTTCGCGAAGCGCTCTCGATCCGTGGTGCCGGGGATGCCGTCCTCGCGGCGCAGCGGCTCTTGGCTAACGCCACCGAGCGTGCCGAAGCACAAGCCACCAAGAATGACGGCCGAGAGCTGGCCGAACTCAAACGATCCCTTGGCGTAGAGGACGACAAGCGGATTCCACCCGCGGTTCGCGCGCAGATTCGCTCCCTCGAGGAGACCCAGAAGCGCCGGGCCACTCGTGCCAAGCGTGACGTCCTCGACCGGGCGATGGTTGACATGCTGTCCCTGTTCAGAGATGTGTTGACCGTCCAACTTGGCGCTGATGTAGAGCTCGTTAATGAGGATTTTGGGCGGGAGATTCGTGCACTGGCGGAGGCCTCCACTGCACAACAGTCGATTCACCGTATGGATTCGATTTCTCAGGCACGCCAAAGGTTAGCTGGCAACGTCGATCCTCTGCTCACTCTAGAAGCCATGATGCTGTCGCTGCGTCCACAGGCCTCGGCGGCGGATACGCACTTCGCATAGAAGCCCAAACGAATCTCGTACTTTTCTCCACAGAACTGCTTCGTGCAATACCCATCCACAGCAGTACGGGACATCCTGCGGTAGGTGAGAACAATGGTCTACGGTGGAATGGTGAAGATCTCGAAGAAGCTTGCTGGCCTACTGACAGGCATCGTGCTGCTGCTCGGCGCCTGTGCTCCCAACACGCCCGAGGGTGAAGGTGGCAATGAATCGCAGTCACCTGCGGGTACATCCTCTCAGGGGTCAACTGCGAATGCCATAGCCATTGATGCGCCTATGCCAGCGATTCCCGAAGGGCTGGAGAAGTACTACACCCAGGACTTGACGTGGGAATCATGTGAGGGCGGGCTTGAGTGCGCGATGATCACCGTCCCGCTTGATTATGACAACCCTGGGGGCGAGACAATCGAGATCGCCATGTCTAAACGCCCCGCAGAAGGTGAGGCCATCGGCACTCTCGTCTTCAATCCCGGCGGGCCTGGCGCCTCGGGTGTGGAGATGGTGAAAAGTGCGTCCTATCTTTTTGATGGTGATATCCGCACAAGCTTTGACATTCTCGGCTTCGATCCGCGCGGTGTGGGTAAGTCGAATCCGATTGATTGTGTCGACGATGCGACGCTCACGAGATTCCTTGATGGCTCGCCCGATACTTCGGTTGACGGGGCGCAGGAACAAGCAGAGGCAGAGGTTAAGGCTTTTGTCGACGGATGTTCTGCGAATTCCGGCGATATTCTTCCCTTCCTTGGTACGAAGTACGCGGTGCAAGATATTGACGTTATCCGGCATCTAGTCGGGGATCCTAAGTTGTATTACGTAGGTCTTTCCTACGGCACGTTCTTGGGTATGGAGTATGCCGAGAAGTTCCCGGAGAATACAGGGCGGTTAATCCTTGATGGCCCGGTGGACACAAGCATCGGATTGGCGCGGATGAGTCGTGACCAGACGATGGGCTTTGAGACGGCCATCCAGCGTTACTTGGAGGACTGCCTCGAGTCTGATTCCTGTCCCTTCACCGGTTCTATCGACGACGCCACCGTACAGATTCATGATCTCCTCGCGGCAGCTGCGGAATCTCCCTACCCAACAAAGGATCCGGACCGCCCACTTCTTGCATCGCAGTTCTTCAATGGCATGGTCCTTCCGTTGTATGCTCCGTCAGCATGGACGATGCTGACCGGTGCCTTCAGGGATCTCATTGAGAACAATGACGGAACTCAGTTCCAGGTTTTCAACGATCTGTCGCAGGAACGTCAGAAGGATGGAAGCTTTGCGTCGAACAGCATCGAAGCATTGTTGACGATTAATTGCGCTGACTACCCTCCTGCTGATCCAGCTGAACTGGAGAGTGCGTCTGCTGAGTTGAGGGAGAACGCCCCGGTGCTCGGAGACATTCAGACATCGGGTGTGGACCTCTGCGCCTACTGGCCATATTCGCCCACTGAGATTCCGGGGCCGATTGCCGCGAAGGGCTCGGCTCCGATCGTGGTCGTGGGAACTCTGTACGATCCCGCAACCCCGTACCACTGGGCCGAGGCAGTACACGACCAGTTGGAGAATTCTGTGCTGGTGACGTGGAATGGTGACGGACACACTGCCTATTCCGCTCAGGCGGATGAGTGCATTCTTAAGTCACTTGATGCTTATCTCCTGGATGGAACCCTGCCAGAGGATGGATTGGTGTGTGAGCCGTAAAAGTGCTGTGTGTGCCGGAGAGCGCAGGCCGCAGAGCTGTGGTCCGCAGAAGTAAGTGTGTGATTGCGGAGCCGGGTACATGGTGCCGGAAGTTAGACGAAACCTAGCAGGCGTTAAGTCTCAGGTGTGACCTTGATCGGCTCGCGCTCTGAGATTTGCGACGGCGATTCTCCAATGGGTAGTATTACCAACGCTGCGATAGTGGCGTGCCACCTTAGCTCAGTCGGCAGAGCGATTCACTCGTAATGAATAGGTCAAGAGTTCGATTCTCTTAGGTGGCTCAGACGGAAGGCCCGAAACCGATGGTTTCGGGCCTTCGTTGGCTTTGCTGTGTTTACTCCCCTTGAATCGGGGCGTATGCCCTATAGATCAAATGTGTTGGTAGGGCTTGGCTTGGTGGCAACGATTGGTTGGGAACTGTGTCGGAACTCAGATGATGCCACGTGCCTTGAATTTCTCAACCATGTGGAACTTGTTTAGCTGCTCCTGGGTAATGGGGTACTTGGTGTTGCGATTCTTGAGCCCGAACAATGGGAAGCCCACGATGACCGCGCCAGCAACGACGACTGTGAGAGCGCTCCGTAGCCAGTCCGCGCCGGAGAGTAATCCCATGCTGGTGACATAAGTGATGTAGTAAATGCCGATCGGTAAGAACAAGAATATCGACGTGGCAAGGCCGGGATTGTACCAGCTCCTGGATGTGATGTTCATTGGTAGACCGTGCACAAGGAGTTCGATGAACCCGAAGAGCATGGTTGCCAATCCCAACCAGATTGCCTGTGGGAAGATGGTTGCGGCGAGGAAGAAAGCAATCCCCAGAACGTTGATAAGTGCACCATTCGCGGTGTTGCCTGGGTAGCGGTCGTACTCCTTCTTTCCTCCGTACATAACGTTGAGGACAATCTGCACACCGCCGGGCAACACGTACTCCTCGCACTGATGGGCTAGTAGCGCCATAAAGTTGTAGATCAAGATCAGGGTGATAGTGTCCAGTCGGTCACGCCCCCACAGCCCCATGATGAAAGCTAAGGCGACGAAGGTAATCGCTGCGAACTTGGGCCAGTTGTATATGAACCATCTCATGAGACGTTCTTCGTTTCTTTTTGAGTTGTTGACCTGGGCTTTTGTCTCATCTTCCTGGCAACTATTCAGAGGTGACGTGGGTGCCGGGCGCACAGTAAAGGCGATTGAAGCGGCCGAGTTCGATGGCATCAAAGGGGTGTGGGGAATTGACCTTGGCCATCCCTGTGATGATGCCTTTGCGGAAGACAACAAGATAGGCGAAGATCATGTAGGCAACCGCGATCGTCCAATCCCATAAGGTAGCCAGGCTGTTGCCGGAGATGTAGATGATGTAACCAACCGCCAGTGGTGTGTGCCCTAGCAGGGCGGTCGCCAAACCCGAGTTGTAACCGTAGCGCAACCCCGCCTTCTTTAACATCATGTTGTTAAGGACCGCGTGAGAGAACAGCTGACCGACCATTCCAAACAACATTGGCATCAGCCCCAACCAGATTACGTTTGGGAAGAAGATTGGTGGGAGGTAGAACATCACCGCGAAACCCCAGTTACCCACCCATACCGAAAGTTGATTCAGTGGATACCGCTCGATCGCCGGGCTGTCATCGAACAGGAGAGTATTGGCAAGTTTACCGAAGCCGCCAGGGAACCCAAACTCCTCGAAGAAATGCAGGAAGATCACACCGAGATTCGCAATCGCGAATCGCTGCATCACTGATATGTCACCCCACAACACGATTAGCGACACGAATATCGCAATCGCGATCCACAAGCTGATGTCGTACCAGTGACGCAACATGAACTTCATGTGAGTTCCTTTCTTTGAGCATTCTTGGCGCCTTGAGAATCTTCATGAACATGTGTTGTTGCGGGCAATGGTCTTGTTGTTGCACTTTCATGCGGGTCCACTCGTTCATGGAGTTCTACTTGCAGAGAGCTTGACGCTGCGAGCGCAATTTCTCAGCAATATCCAGATTAAAACTAATCATTTGATTAAGTCAACGCTTGATTAAATTAACTGTATGCTGTGGCGTATGGCAGCGGAGAAGAGACGAACTGGACGGCGACCGGGTACTAGCGGAGTTACCCGGGAACAGATCCTTAGGGCGGCACGAAGTGAGTTCGCAGCGAAAGGGTTTAAAGGTGCAACGACGCGAGCAATCGCGGAGGCTGCAGGCGTCAACATAGCTCTGATTGCGCATTACTTCGGAAGTAAGCACCGACTGTTTGCAGAAACTCTTGAACTTCCGGGCGCAGCCCTTGAGAAAATATCCCATTCGTTAGCTGGTGATAGGGATGGTCGGGCGGAAAGATTGACGCGAGCTTATTTGGGAGTTTGGGAGGATCCGGATACCCGTGAGCAGCTTATTGCCACTGTTCGCAGCGCCCTTAGTGGTGGTGAGGCGACAGAGCGACTGAGTGAGTTACTGACCGGCGCTCTTCGTACTGTTTCGGATCTGGATCCGGAACAAGAAGTGGGACTTGCTCTCGCGACGAGTAATCTTCTTGGAACTGCCATTGCGCGTTACGTCACTGGACTTGCACCACTGGTAAACATGCCCTTCGAGGAACTCGTTAGGCGTTCAACCTGCGCTGTGCGTGCGCACCTAGAGTTGTCCGAATGGGAACAGTAGGTGTTGTCAGAAAGGCCGAGATGGTTGGACCCTGGTGTGTATCAGCAGGCTTTTTAATTCTCTTAGGTGGCTCAGACGGAAGGCCCGAAACCAATGGTTTCGGGCCTTCGTTGGCTTTGTGGGCAGTCGGCTTTTCTTTGCGAGAAGCACTCTCTAGACGCCCTAGGTGACCTATGGCACACTTAAGCCACTCGACCAGATCGATCGAGCGCGAATGGAAGAAGCGCCGATGGTACCGACGTCCGATGGGCACAGAGGAGGGGCAGCACAGACTGATCCCTCTTTTAGTGTCGTGGCACCGAATGTTGAGCTACCCAAGGGTGGCGGTGCAATCCGTGGAATTGGTGAGAAGTTTGCCGCCAATCCGGTGACGGGCACGGGGACAATGAGCGTGCCGATAGCGGCGAGCTCGGGACGCTCTGGCTTCGGACCGGAGCTCTTACTTTCTTATGATTCTGGCGCGGGCAACGGTCCGTTTGGTTTTGGGTGGTCCCTCAACACCCCGCAGATCGCTCGCACAACCGACCGAGGCCTGCCGCGATATCAGGATGCGGAGGAATCGGATGTTTTCCTGCTATCCGGGGCGGAAGACTTGGTCCCTCTCCTCATCAACGGGAAACGACATGCGGATTCTGCGTCAGTTCCCGGGTACACGATTCGGCGTTATCGGCCCCGCATCGAGGGTCTCTTCGCACGGATTGAACGATGGACAAAAGATAGCGACGGCGCCACCCACTGGCGTTCGATCTCGAGAGACAACGTCCTCACGCTCTATGGTTTTCTCCCGGCGGACCGGATAGCCGATCCTTCTGACCCCTCGCGCATCTTCACATGGTTGATCAGCGAAATACGTGACGATAAAGGTAATGCTGTCATCTACAGCTATCGGCAAGATGGCGCGAACACTTACCTCAAACGCATTCACTACGGTAATCGCTTGTCCCGGCTTGGAGTGGATCGCCGTCGTCCCCTCTTTCTTGATGAAAGACGGGCAGAAGCAACCGATTGGAACTTCGAATTGGTCTTCGACTATGGGGACCATGATGCCGAGAACCCAACGCCTAGAGAATCCCATCCATGGCCCTCCCGCTCTGATTCCTTCTCCAATCGGCGCGCCGGCTTTGAGGTCCGCACGAGCCGGCGCTGCGAACGGGTCCTTATGTTTCATCACTTTGAGGAACTGGCCATGCCCTCGGGCTGTTTGGTACGTTCCACGGATTTTCATTACGACGACGGCGCCATCTACAGCTTCCTTACCTCCGTCACTCATAAAGGCTGGCGCCATACCGGTAGCTCCTACGTCACGCAAAGCATGCCGCCGGTTGAGTTCGAGTACTCACAGCCGCGAGTTGGAGATGAGGTTAAAGTAGCGGACACCTCCGATGGGTTACCCATGGGAATTGATGGGATCACCTACAGGATGGTCGATCTCGATGGCTACGGTGCCGCGGGTGTGCTGACGGAGCAGTCAGGAAGCTGGTACTACAGCCGCAACATTAGCCCGCTGAACCTCGGCGAGGTGGCGTTTGCGCCGCCGCTTCCCGTACCTTCTCGGCCGAGCCTCGCATTGGGTGCGAGCGGGGCCCAGTTCCTCGACTTAGCTGGGGATGGCCTGCTTGACCTCGCCATCCTTGATCCCCCGATGCCCGGCTTCTATGAACTTGATCCGCTCACCGGATGGGCACCATTTCAGCCGATCATGCACGCGCTCCATCGTGACCTCAGCGATCCGCACGTCAAGTTCATTGACATCACCGGAGATGGTCTGGCAGATGTTCTGATTATCGACGACGACGTCGTCTGGCACGAGAGCCTCGGCAAGGAAGGTTTTGGTCCGGGGAACAAGGTATGGCAAAAACTCGAAAGTGAGCAGCGCCCACGTCTCGTGTTCGCCGACCCCACGAGCGCAATCTTCCTCGCGGATATGACCGGCGATGGCCTCACCGACCTTGTACAGATTGGCAATTCGAGGGTGTGTTATTGGCCCAGCTTGGGGTATGGAGCGTTTGGTCAAAGAGTCACCATGGGGGATGTGCTGCTCGACTCCTCGGACCGCTTCGATCCAGCGCGCGTGCTGCTCGCGGATATTGACGGCTCCGGCACCAGCGATGTCATTTACGTGGGCGGCGACGGCGTCGACCTCTACTTCAACGCGTGCGGCAACACTTTGTCAGCTCCGACGCGTTTAGAAGTGTTCCCGCAGGTGTCCAGCGGCACCCGGGTGTCAACGATGGACCTCATGGGTGACGGCACGGCATGTCTTGTGTGGTCGTCGTCGTTACCTACGGATGCTGCGGCGCCGTTGCGATACGTCGAACTCATGGCGGACGGCAAGCCGCATCTTATGATCGGAACGTGCAATAATCTGGGCGCGCAGACGCGAATCCACTATTC
>RRZT012831876.1_pt1 | contig 13929 bp, 20 predicted proteins | sample 2165551 | NCBI WGS metagenome assembly RRZT01 (sample SAMN10456910, study PRJNA506462) | wastewater metagenome | biome: wastewater; feature: sludge; material: wastewater sludge; isolation source: wastewater sludge with Escherichia coli K12::gfp cells carrying plasmid... | place: USA: Moscow, Idaho... | reverse complement strand
TGTTAGCAACAACACAACACCAATTACGTTCACAGACCTAGATACTGGGGTCAGTTATAATCTATTCCATCTAGAATAATAATGGGGGAGCTTCGGCTCCTTTATTTTTTGGGTTCTTATGAATTTAGAATAGGAAGAATTGAGATGAAAAGTAACTCCATGTTTGCAATGGCAATGGAAGCCCACTTGGATGGCGTTCCCCATATTGAAAATGAGCTTACAGCGTATGTTAAGTTAAAAGATCTATACGATGTAACGTCTATTGCCTCTCACACAGAGACACACGAGCAATGGCAGATTCCAATGGAGTCTAAGAAAGCCAAAGCCAGAATCAGACTCACTGACGGAGTTGAGTACTCACACACCATTAAAGAGAACACTAAACATGATGGAGTGAGTGTTGAGTCAGAAGGAGAGATTACCAAATCATTCTTTGAGGTGATGAGAAGAAGCCTTGCAAAGAATGGTTATTTAAAAACCAGACACGTCATTGAGATTGAGAACAGTGATCGAGTTTGGGAAATTGATGTATTTAAAAAATATAATGGGGAACCTTCTCTTTGGGTTAAATTAGATTATGAATTTGGGGATGGTGAAACCAAACTTCCTGAAATACCTTTTGACTATGACGATATAATCATTCCAAGCATTGAAGAAGGAAGAGATGAAGAAGTCTCTAAACTATGGGATGAAGAGTGGGCTAAATTAGATGACAAAGATTCCTAAAATATTATTTGCGGTAAAGAATATAAGCTTTACTGGAAATGTAATTAAGCCAAGTAGAAGAGGAGTTATTGGTTCTGATTCAACTATCATTAGAACCGTTCTTGCTACTAATCCGGAAGAGGCTATCTTTCTAACTCATCCAAAATTGTATCTAGGGTACTGGAGTAAAATAAAATTTAAAATTTATGCCTTAGAAGTATCTTCTAGACATTCCATCAAAACTCCAGAGTTTCTTTTTAATCATTTTGATCATCAACTTGCTATTGAACATGGGGAGTTTGCTAGTTTTGCTAATCTAAGAATGCAAATGGTTGGAGAGGTTATGATCTCTAAAAATTCTTTGCTTAATAAAGACTTGTTGGATGCAGACGGCAATATCTATGGAAAACATTACGCTATACTTTAAACTTCTTTTATGAATAATAAATGTATAAGCTATGGGTAAACTTATGTTAAAAGCAAATGTAGTTAAGAAGCCGGTTTTAGAAAGAGTTGGGTTAAACTCTTTACGAGACTTCTTTTTAGATGGTTGGGCTGGCTTGGTAGTTGGTACCGATGAAGAAGCAGAAAAACATCTATCAGACTTCATTGAAACTAATAATGAAGAAAAGATATTAAATCGTCTGGATAAGGGAAAAGTTTTTTTATTTTTTATTGCAGATGGTGAACCTTATCGAAAGGTTAAAACTCAACCTAGCAAAGATGCTGGTTATGAGTTTAAAACCCATACCGTTGATGATCGTGTTTCATTAGTCTATATACAAGCAAGACGAAGTGAAAGCAATGGTTTAAAATTCATTAGCTCAGAACTTTCTGGACACTATCGTTTACTAAAACGAATGGGGTTTGAAAAGAAGTTCGTCAAAGCTTGGATGAACTGTAGAATGTCGGATAAGATCATTTGTATTGAAGAGATAAATACTATCTTGGGAAATGAGCTTTGGACTGAAGGTTTTTTAAATTATAATTCCTTCTTTACGTTCAAGGAATATCAGCAGTGGGTCAAGCAATACGAGATTCCTTTTCAGATTAGAAAAGGTTTTAGAAAACTTCTTTCTGATATCATTAAGCAAATTTGCAAATAAACATTAGAGGGAGCAGTGCTCCCTCTTAAGTATTTTAAGGTAATAACCCTAGGTTCTCCATTCGGGTCTTTAATGCATCTAAGGATTTTCTAAGACTAGCGTTTTCTAATTTCAATTCAGAGATTTCCTCCTCATTTGAAATGTGTGCAGGACGCTCATATTTTCTTACTTTTTCATAAGCTATATGTTCAGCAACAGTAGGTTGTTTAAGTAAAGGTATGTAGTGTATTTTTGCTGTTGTTGCTAAGCCTATTCTAGAGGAAGCGAGTTCTGCTAAATCGTTAGCTATGATTGTCAGGTCTTCACTGTCCGGAAAGATTCCCAAATCAATTGCCACTAAACCTTGGCGATATAATACATTAGATGTATCTGGGTATCCTGCAATGTAAGTATCAGGAACAGTGATAACATTACCATTAGTTCCAGTTAGAGTAAGAATGAAAGGGTTAGCTTTCTCCTCATTCTCCCAAACAAAAGTACCATTACCATTAACCAGACCAACGGCACCGTAGACGCTTGTCTTAGGATCAACTCCAAGACGGGCTAATTCTGAAAGAGTGCGTATGGCGGTTATTTCGTACAACTCTCCGGGATTACTAATCCAAGGAGAACTGAGGACAAATGTTCCTTTTATTCCAACATAGGGGGTGATCTTACTCATGGTTATACTCCTAAAATAGATTCATACAATTATCAGGAGACAAATCATGGGTCTTAATATATTAAAATGGTTGATCCCAATCGTAATGGAGTTATTTAAATCGAATGGGAAATACCAAAACTACTTTAAGAGAAACAAAACCATTTCTCTTTTAATTATTGCATGCCTAGTTTGTATTGCATTTGGATTATTTTTCTTTGAACAGGCAGTTGTTCATGGGACCAATTCCAAACAACACAATAACGATATAGCTGCTTTAGTGGATAAGTTGGAGGCATGTGAGCAAACCAACAAATCAAAAATTGTTTGTGAGTAATGTAACATTTACTTAATCGGGTAATATATAGACCTTAGGAGCAACAAATGTCAGTCATCCGATTTAGCGATATATTTGAAGCCAGTGAATTTGCTGAGCATTCTAAAGAATTATTAGACCTAGGTTCAACTGGAGTCTGCTTTTATACCGACGGTGGATACCGCAGAAGTCTTCCTGTGCCAAATGCTTCATGGGGTATTCATTCATACTTCTATAAAGAAGGCAAGCCAAAGAAATCTTCTCGGTACAAATTAAACTTTCCAACTAAAGAAGGTTATACTTTAGCTCCGGAAGAAAAAGTAAATATGGTTAGTTGTAGTAAGCTCCTTAATCTTTCTGGGTTAATACACTTACCAGCTTCAACCAATAACATCGCTGAGTTACAAGCGGTTATTATTGCGATTGATATTTTAGTTAAAACTGATTTAAAAGATTTCATTAAATCTATGCGAATCTTTTCAGATTCTCAGTATGTGTTAAATGGTATTAATCTCTACATGAAAAACTGGAGTGCCCGTGGTTGGAAATCTTCAACTGGTGCTCCTGTAGCAAATGTAGAGTATTGGAAAGTTATTGAAACTCAATTAGCAGCATTAGATGAAATTGATGTTGATGTTGTTTTTGAGTATCGTCCGGGTCACGTTGATTACGGAAATGTTATTGCCGATAGTTGGTGCTCTCTTGCCATGTCCACAGGAATTGAAATTAAGAATTTCTGTGATGAAGAATGGTATATGGATTCTACTTATGATGTTGATCCTCTTATGCTGGAACAACGTTATATCCACTTCCCGGGATTGATCGAAGGTTATGATGAATATGTTTATCAGTTCTCATTCCTAGATGGCACTATTCCGGTCTCTCATCTAGGATGTAGGGTTGCTGATCAATCTTCTGCAATCATTAGTATTCAGAATGAGAAACACATCAAGGATTTAAAAACAGTTCACCGCCAATGTGTTCAGGTAGAAGATGTTACAATGCCAGTTCCCATGGTTGTTGATTTAAAGAATTTCTTTTCTAACCGGTTTAAATACTTTCTTGATAATAACTTAACAGTTTCTTTACCTCAAATTGAAGAGATCGATAAAACTATTATCAATGATCCGGTAGATGATCTTCCAGTCTTCACAGTGATTGCTCCTGCTCGTAATTCATTCAAAGCCTTAGATGAGTACCAGAAAGCTGTACGCATCTTTAAAGAGGCTGAGAATGGCGATAGTGATTATGTTTGTAAGACTGACATCACTGACATCTTTTATAAAACCAACGATAAAGGAAATGGTGAATTTGTATTAAAGATGGAAGAAGCGATTACGGTAGAAGCTGATTATCAATCAGCGGAAGGAATTAAAAAAGCTAATGTTATCTTAACCATGGGTTTGGATATGCCGAAGCGAAGAGTCCTTTTTAATATTGTTGATCGTAAACCAAGAATCTCTGTTGTAACTTGGGAACTAGGCGAGTTCTCATTTAGATATGGTGTCTTGGTAGAAACCGAAACCTCTTCTGGTTTATGGTTTAGCCCTTACTCAAACACACACTTAATCTTACAGGAGTAATGACTATGTCTGCTCTAAAATGCGTATGGAATTTTCTTTTAGCTCTACTTGGTAAATTGCTACCTAATAAATTTAAAAGATATATCCTGCTTACTACCATTTACACGAAAGGAGTAAATGAAAAACTTTTTCACGAAATGGATCTTAAACAACTTAACAACAAATTGGATTTGGCGCAGGACGTTAAGGCAATGGAAAACATTAGTATGATCTCCAATCGTCTTTGGAGTAATGTTGAGTTAGAAGATCTATTAAGGGAATCTGTTGTCTGTAGTCTTGATGGAGAATGTATGACCATGGTAGAAGCAGATGGTTTGGCGGAACGTATAATCAACATGACCCCCAAATGGTTACGTTACAATCCGGCTAAAATGCAGATTGACATTACAAACCTTTTTAGTTTAGAAAAGGTTTATATTAGAATGTAAGTAAATAAAAGAAGCCCCTAGGGGCTTCTTATTTTTTTTTATTTTGTTAGATAGTCTCGAAGGAACTCTTTATTATCCTCCATGACATTAATCAAAGTATCCGCTAAATGAATGACGGCTCCTAAGAAAGAAACTTCCTCTGCGATAGAACGAGTGGCTACTTTAATGGCTTCAACATTAGATTTACTGATACCATCTTCCTCTCCTTCACGCTTAACTCGTAAAGATAATTTATCAAGAAGGTCAGAGATAACCTTAATTTCTCCTTGTAGATTTTGTTTAGAGATATCTTCTAAACCTTTGCTGATCTCAGCACAAAGCTTATTGGTATCTTCCCAATCCTTAATCCGTTTAAACTGTTGCCCAAAGGTGGTAATTGGGTTTTCATATTGACTATCCAACATCTTAGAGAAAGAACCTTTTAGACGATCAACGTTTTCAGTATTTAAAATTAAGTATTGAAAACTATCTAAAGGACGATTGTTTTTTAATTCATTATTAGCAACTAACTCTGCAAAAAAAATCTTTGCGTTAGGAAGAGTTTTACCAATGATTAATTTACAAATCTCAATGGCCTCTAAAACAACCATACAGTAATCTAATAATGGCGAACGTAATCCCATAGGGTTTAACATTTCAATATCCATTAAGGATGTGTATGATTCTTTAGCGATGCGACGATTAAGTAGGGTATCAAAAGTAATTGCCTTAATGAAATCTTTCTTAAATTGTTTAAACACAAAACGAAGATTTTGTTGACGACGACGAATCTCTTCAGAGAGACCAGAAGACTTGTTAGTGTAATCTTCCATCTGAATCGCAGTCACTGCTTTCGGCATTCCAAACATCATCGTGGCTGGAGTCTGTACCAGTTGTGAGTAACCTCCTAAAACTACGATCCCTTGCTTTGGTAAATCATTCAGTAAATTTTTCATTGTAAACCTCGATCTGATATGTTCATAAAATTGATTGAATCCAAATAATTTCAGATACATATTACTTACATGAACAAACCCGTTCATTTAATCTGTTTTATCATTTAGGAATATTATCATGAAAGAAATTAGCACACTATTCTTATCAAATAAAGAAATTAAAAATATCAAAAGTTTCTACGAAGAAATTGGTGTGGATGCTTCCACACTGTTTAATTTCGAGGGCTGCAGTTTTTGTGGTCGAACTTATGTTGACGTTATCGGGCAACATGAAACCATCATTGCAAGAGACGATGGTATTCGTGTTAAAGGTTTAGGTAACTTCTATATTGAAGATGAAGATTAATGTATCTTTAAGTAAGCCAAAATAATAAAGAGGTCCCTAGGGACCTCTTTATTTTTATCTTCAGTGGGTTAAGCTACAACTTAACCCTTTTCTCTTTTTAAGGAGAAGCACCATGCTTCTTTCATATAATACTATAAATGGTACAGAAGTTTATGAAATTGATCCTGTTGTCAGAATCAAAACTTTTGTTAATATGTGTGATGGATATGAGTACATAAGACGTGCTTTAGATCCAGTTATACATATGGTACATTGGTTTAAACTGGATCTAATGTATTGCGGATTATTTATAGAAGAAGAGTTGTTAGATAATAAACTATAAAGGAGCTTCGGCTCCTTTATTTTTTTGTTTAAATACTTGGTAGGCTATTTTATTAGACACCAAGGAGTTTTATCATGAATGCATTCTGTGGCGACGCTGCTGAAGAACTAACACATTTCGCAATCCCTAAATTAAACGTTGGGATTATTGACGTCATCACTGGTCGAGAACAAGAAGGTTTAAAAGGAGAGTCTATTATCAATGGAGGTTTAAATAACCACATTGCTTGGACTGGTATTGCAAATGCCTCTAAAACTCTTAATCTTTTACATTTCCATTTAACCGCTTTGCTTCGTTATATCAATTCAGTAGATGGTCACATTTACGACACTGAAAACACCCTAGAGTATATGCGTGTTGTAGATTTCATGAAAGAGATCTGTCGCCATCATGACATTGATTTTGATTCAGTTGTTAAACCTCTACTTGTTAAGAAGATGCCTCTCATTCCTAAATCTAAACTCTCTGCCACTGAATGGGAAAAACTCATTAAAGCAATGCGAGACGTTCGAGAAAAGGCTAAGAAAAAAGACAAGATGGAAACACCATTCATCGACCACATGGGTGATCAGATCACTATGAATATTCCGCACTTGGGTGCAATGGATTCATGGTCTGAGTTTACTCAAGATGCTGGTGTTGCAGCTCAAGATAAAGCAGTTGCCGGTCATAAAGATCGTAACATGGAATTCATTACAGATAACCGTGGTAAGTTCCAATTAATGAAGGAGTTGCAAAACCTTCTTGTTCAATCTGATGTTTATCTTTCTTCTTCTGTGCACTTAGCAGATAATATTCAGCTAGATCCAAATGCTGAAAAGAAAATGAAATTGGAAGTGCTAGGACGAGATAACAAACTACGAGGGGTTCCAACTAACTTCTACGCCTATCCTTGGACTATCTTTTTTATTTATAGTTCTAAAAGTTTATTGGATAATGATCGCCTTCCTCTTTACCCAGAAGAGAAAGTAGATAAGACTTTAAAACGTGATGGAGAATTAACTATTCTTGATGTCTTTACAGCTCGTAGTAAGGTCGGACAGACTAAAATTAACTTCCCGTTGATCATCTCACAATCCAAAGGGGTTTTACCAGCTTTATCCCAATTCCATTACATTAAAGATTATTGTGATCGTTTTGGTATTACTGGTAATGGCACTGAAACCAATACCCAGAATTACCATTTAGACTTATGCCCTGATATTTCATTATCGCGCACAACTATTCAGCGTAAGATTGAAGAGCATCCTGAATTGCGTCGTGCACTTCAACATACAGCATATTTGTATCAGATTGGTCGTTACTGGAAGAACTTTGATTCTAACCTCCTATGTACTCCTAAGGAATTGTATGAAGACATTAAGAAGCTAGGTTACGACTGGGGTGAATTACTTCAATGTCGTGACTGGTGGCTTCCGGATCAATATACAAATCCGGTACGTTATTTAAGTATCATTGACTTGTTAAAAATGAGAGCTGGTACTTATACACCGTATTGGAAATAACTTAAGAAGGGGGTTCTTCCCCCTTCTTTTTGGAGTTTATCAATGAGCGGCAATAGAAAGAAAGCGGAACAAGAAGTTCTATCTTGGACTAAAGATGTTGATCTGAGTGGCAAAACAACAGCTTACTATAAAGAAGCTTTTGCTAGAATGACGGATAAACAATTTGAAAAGTGGATTGAAGAACTTGAAGCTGGAAGAGATTATGTTTTTATCATCTCCGAAAACATGAAAGGGAAAAATCTAACTGAAGCAAATAATCTAGAGGTTGGAAAGAAACGAGGTGTCCCAATGCATGAGCGCATTTGGACTAGACATCCTACCACTGGGCATGAATATCTAACCAACGTTCCTTATCCTGTGTTTTATCTTCCGTTAAAGAAACAGATTGAATCAATTGAAAACAAACAAGCTATTCCAAAAGTCTCTAGTAAACGTAGAGATGAATTGACAGGACAGGGCTTAGATGATGAGATGTCTGTATCTCTTCCAGAAACTCAGATTCTTTATGCTATGGGATTGGATGCTGTTATCATTGAATCTTTGAAATACCGAGGCGGGGATGTTAGGGGCGGAAATGAGTTTGACCGTCGCTTAGTTGAAAACGGCAACGTAAGTATTAATGAACTATTGAACACTGATACTCGAGTAACATCTACTGATACACTACGAGTTCTATTACTAGGAATGCACTATGACAACAACCTATGATCATGAAACGTTTTATAAAAATCTAAAAGAAGCAATTTTAGAAACCATCCAAAAAAAGTATACTCTTTTTTCTTTGCTTCCAGAACAGAATGATATCATTCAGCGTAGAGAAGCTTTGCTTGATATGCTTACTATCTTTTCTTTTCAGGAATCAGTAGTTGTTTCATCCGCTAAATCTGACTTAGAAGCAAGTAGCTTAGATACAAACATTCGACAAGCTATAGTCCATTACTACAGACATGTTGGTGATGGAGAGATTGTTGGCGTGACACCATCTGAACGAATGATGGATGAGCTAACTGACATGGCTTATATCATTCAGCCTAAATTCCCAACCGATCACTTTACTAAGTTCATGTCTGATCAAGGTTTAGATGAAGAAGATCAAGATGATATTCACAAAGCCTCTTTATCTAGTTGTGTTATTGCATCTATACTCGTCATCATTAAATCTGAAATAATGCTCATTGAATTTGTTAATACGATCAAAGTATCCGATAAAGGTAAACGGGCTGGAGTTAAAGTTAGTGGCTAAAATTAAGACCAATACTCAAGTTGGGATTATGGTTTGTTTAGACGCTATTTTAGATACTCGACTGGGAACAATAGCTAAGTTGTTCCCAGATGTTTTTGGGGCAATTGAAAACAGCCCAAAATATTATCTTAGAAAAGAAGATCGTTGGGATAGCATTGATAACCGTCTAAACAATTCTCAGATTGTTTTAAACTACCAAGCAAGAAATGTTGACACTATTCGTAAGTCTCAGCTTACTATGGTGTCAAGAATGATTCTTGAACTATTCAATGAGCTTGGTGTTAAAATTAGATCAAGTGATCCTAGTATCAGTTCTTTTTATTTAGTTATCAATTTCCATCCATATGTCCTTTCAGAGGACATTAAGATTGGAATAGCCAAACATCTCACAATACAGCTGGGCTGCACAGGCATTCCAGTAGGAGCTGTTGATAGACCTTGGAAAGAACTTAATCCCACGTTCTTGAAAGAGAACAATATTAAATATTGGTATTGTTATCATTACGAAGAATGGTTAAGAGAAAACTTTGAGCCGGTTGGGACAGAAAAAGTAGAACAGGATATTGATGCAAAAGGCTGTCCAGAAGTTAAGATGTTTGTTCCAAAGATTGCACAGGACCAAAAAGCAGTTGATGACTTCTTAGCTTCTATTACCGATTGCCCATATACTGACCAATTTGACTTAACTCGTTCGGTAACTTCAAACCTTATTAATTTTAACTTTGCACCAGTATCATTTTTTTCTAGAATTGATATTGATAAGTTTAAAAAAGCAGAGGAGGGTGAAGAGATGGAAAGATCTCAGATCTTAGGTACTCAAGAAAAAGCTGTTAATGAAATTATGAAACGACTAGGGGAATCTCCTTTAGTTAGTAAAAATCAAGCTGATCATTATATTGATGAGCTAGAGCGTCTGGTATTTGAATTGAGAGCTTTTAATACCAAACAAGCTTTTAGTCTATTCAAACATCGACTAGCTGAATTAAACCTAACTGTGTCTAAGCTATATAACTCTGTTCCATTTGATTCAGGTTCGGATTTAGAAAACCTTTTAGATCAGTTATCTTTAGCCGTTGATACTTCTGAAGAGGAGTACGACATTACAGAAAAGTATTGGAACTCTCAAGGTGTTGAAACTATTAAGACAACTGAAAATGCCGGTACTGGTGAAACTATCTATCGTTGTATTGCTGCTAATGATTATTTGGAGCTAGGACTTAAAAGAGGGCAGATATTAAAACCTAATAGAAGTTTAAATACTCCTCCCCGCACCATTGATAGTATTAACTTTTTAAATTACTTTGAGATGTAAAATGAATTTTATATTGTGGATTATTGGGTTAGTTATCTTTTTTGGTTTATGCCTGTGGATTTATAAAACTTATCTGGAAGATCTTTTGGATTTTGTTTTAGAAACCAATGATGATGTTGATCAATTTAAAAAAGACAAATAGTTAAAAGTAACGGCGCTTAAGCGCCGTTACCGTTTGTTAGACTTTCATAGTTTAGAGTGGTATCTTCACCCTGACCTAGCTCGCCTTGCTTAACATCAACTTTTATGTCGATCTTTTCTTTTGGGGCTACTGTTGCATCCGCTTCTCCGCGTAAACCTTTATGACCTCCCATTTGACTGATTACAATATCAACCAATCCTGGAATATTTGCCCCAATGCTTCCGGCAATTTTTTCGTCAGTAGCATTCTTTTGTCTGGCAATAGTTTGTTTATCTTCACCATCTAAAAGCTTAATAAGGATCTTAGATGATTCCTTATCGGCAAGGGCCAGTGCTAAAGCAGAGTCATCATTAGCAAGCATAGTTAAAGCTCGTTGACGAATAGCACTGGTTCCATCGTAGCGACTTTCAATTACATCCTTTAAAGGTTCTTCACTCATTGGTAATCTCCAAACATATTCGAATACATATTATTTTAATGAAATACCATAATGGTAATATTATGCTCTTACTTAGGGGTAATAAATTTGAGTATTATCAGCGTTCCTCTTAACAAAGCTAGACGAAACTATGTCATCCAATATCTACTTAAAACCGTTAGAGAATTGGAAGCCTTTTCAGCCGAAAAGAAATGCTGGGGAGTTAATCCTAGCATTATCATTATCTTAACTAAACTACTTCTAAATGGTAAAGAAATAGTTTTCAATGGCACTATCACTAAATCTTTAGATGAAAGAATCATTGAAACCGACTTTGATACTATTGTAGACATGGAGATTTACACTCATGCTTTTATAACCCAAACCAAAACTTTTATCAATGCGGAAACAAATAATAAACCTAAGATTATTGCTGATGATATTATCACATCAAGATTAGGTGAAGTTACTTTGGTTCATTACTTACAAGCAAGTGATGATGTTACTCTATTGGAATCCATAGCAAGAATTAATGCTATAGCTACAAAACTTAACAACCATATTAATGTAACCACTCCTGCGAGAAGGGATATATTACTTAAGTTGCTTATTCCAGTAATCACTCCCTTACTTGTTGCACTTGAACAAATCTACGAGGTGTTAAATGAAATTAACTAAACTCGAGAAGTTACTGATTGAAGATGACCGTGGAGTTTCATCTGGTTCTGGTGCTTTATCTAAAATTCTAAGAAGTTTCTGGAAAGACATTGGTCTAACACACCAGCACATTACTGCGCTTATCGATGCATGGTTGGATGATCCAAACCATCAGTTTGAACAAGATCAAACTAAGATAAATAACAGCCGTGGTAATCTTAGAAAAGACCATGAAAAAGATGAACTAACTTGGAAGTTGTTCTGTCGTAACCTTCGCGTGCTCAGACCATTAGAAGTTCGTTTTCTAATTCGTCTTCGTTTTAAGAATGGAGCTACCTTTAGACAAGTAGCAACAATGCGACCGCCCAGCTCTAAGAAATATAATTCTGATTTTATCTTTGATAAAAAGAATGTTGATGATGAGGATCATTTTGAATTGCAGGATGCTAGGGATTATGATGATGAAGGTTATCATAAATCTGAAAAAGAATACATCCCAATTGTAGATGAAAATAAATAAATTTATTAATATAAACAACCGCCCCTAGGGGCGGTTGTTTATTTATTGCAATCCATTACCATAAGGCGATGGACAACTAACCGTTAAGTTGATGCGTCAACATCAACTTAACAACAATAACTTAAGGAAGTTTTTATGCTAAATTTCACACTACCAGATGCAAACATAGTTTTGCTTCACTTCAAGTCACTGAACGACGCACTACAATACTGGAAACAAACGGTGACCAAGGATTGTAAGAGCATTAATAATGCTGAGCTAAATGACAAGTCTATTAGGATTTATCCTTTGGATAGAGATGACTATATGCTCAGACATAATATTAGAAATCTTTGCTGATTTAAAAAGGAGCCGAAGCTCCTTTATTTTTTTTATTTAAAAATAAGAGCAGGAAGGCCAGCAAACCATTCCTGCTCTGCGTCAGTTGACAAGTTGAGTACTACACTCATAAGTATATAGCAATTTTATGAATCTTTAATGGAGAATTAAAATGTCTACCTTGCCTGGGAATATTGCAACCCCTACACTTGTAACTGGTAAAACGAATAAATCTCAAGTTGTTGATGTATATGCTAAAAGCCCGGTAGAGGCAAAAGCACAAAACATGATTAGTTCCGTTCTCAACCAGATGAATGGAACGGTTTTAGAAAACAGTAAAAATGCGGTTATTAAGATTTTAGACTCTAATCGGTTTTATACTGATTTGGGTGGGATCATTAATAAGTTTGCTACCGGGGGATTAACTAAGGATGCTTTAAAAGGAGCTTTAAAAGATTATAAGAAAGGGGCTTTAGGAACTATTCTTGAAGCTAATGGAGTTAAGGATCTTGATTCTTTAAAAGATAACATTCTAGGGGCTGTAGAAGGTAATGTAAAAAACTTAGCCTTTGGTTCAGTTAAAGGTTTTGTCGATACTCTTTCTCCAGGATTATTGGATAGTGCTGGAGTCAAATCATTTGCTGATGCTAAAAAAGCTTATGAAGGTATTGATAAAATAGTATCAGATATTGGCAATATGAATACCGAAGCTTGGTTAGACGCTGGACTACCATTTGCTGTTGGGATTAGTGCTGGTGCTCTACAGGCTTCTTTGGATATCATTAGTGAAATACTACCGACTGGAAAACTAATTGCTGGTATAACCGATAAAGAGCTTGATAATGCTATCTTAACCGGAGTGACTAAAGATCTCATAGGACAAGATAGTCCTGAATTAAATGATTTTCTTTTTACTAGCTTTGGGGATTTAACTGATCCAAACAACCAAAGTAAATTAGAAATGTTTATTTCCACCTCTAGTGCAAATGCCGGAGAGGCTGGATCAATGGATTTCATTACTAAGGCGGCCGGGCTAACTTCTGATTCTTTTGTTAAATCAAATATTAAGATTGATCCAAAAGACTTTGTTTCTAACATTAAGTTTGATTCTAAATTTCAGACCAATGAGGAACGATTAAAGAATGAGAAGTTGATTATAGATTCTTTAAAGATTGTTTCTGGTAAAAAAGAAGATGAGTTAAGTTTAGATATGTTTACTAGAATGTCGAGTGATGGAAAAGAAGTTTTAAAATATAGTGAGGAATGGGCACAATCCATTGCTATTTCAGAAGGACTCACAATGTATGATCCAATGAAATTACCAGACTTATATCCAGATTACTTTTAAAAAAGAAGCCCCCTAGGGGGCTTCTTTTTTAAAAGTAATCTGGATATAAGTCTGGTAATTTCATTGGATCATACATTGTGAGTCC
>RRZT011230287.1_pt1 | contig 13934 bp, 15 predicted proteins | sample 2165551 | NCBI WGS metagenome assembly RRZT01 (sample SAMN10456910, study PRJNA506462) | wastewater metagenome | biome: wastewater; feature: sludge; material: wastewater sludge; isolation source: wastewater sludge with Escherichia coli K12::gfp cells carrying plasmid... | place: USA: Moscow, Idaho... | reverse complement strand
CGGTGGCGTAGCCGGCCTTGTGTACTTGGCGAATGGAGTTGTCGGGGTCATCGGTGTACTTGAATGCGGCGTTGTAGCGATCGAGTCCGTCGAGCAGCCGGCCGTGGTCGAGAAACGACTTCTCCATTGAGCTGTAGGTGCGAAAGCGGCTCACGTACTTCTTCTTCTTGCCCTTCACGTACTCGTACGACTTCAGCGCCACACAGCCCTTCTGATAGGGGCTGACCACGGCGCCGCACTTGATGCCGAAGTAGTTGCGGTACTTCGTGCTCAGCCCCGAGCGGCCCCAGCCCGACTCGAGAATCGACTGTGCGATGGTGACCGCGCGCGGCACCCCGTAGAGCTTCTTGGACGCCTTCGCGGCCTCGGCCGCCTTCTCGATATAGCCGTTGTAGTCGAACGCGGCGTCGCTCTGGGTCGTGGCCGCAGTGCCACTGATCAAGCCGGCTGCGCAGAGGGCGATCGCGAGCAGCGCCGCTCGAATCCGGACACTCGGGTGGGTCATGGGCAGTGATTCAAACCTGAGAGTCGCCCAAGAGCCACCACAAGTCTCGACCGCACGTCGATGGCTTGACGCAAGAATGCCCTTGACTAGGTGTTATACCCGCGGCAAACCCTCAAGTGACCCTCGATGGACGCTGGTCGAGCGGTTACCCGCCGTTGGTCGGGCTTGTCGAGACCGCGGGGCCGGCACTGAGATCCCGGCGTTCGCCGGGATGACCGGGGGGAGGGGCTCAATCGGCCGGTGCGATCGGCAGGGTGACCGTGAACACCGTGTGACCGGGTTCGGACTGCACTGAGGCCGTCCCGCGGTGCGCGGACACCACTGCCGCCACGATGGCCAGACCGAGACCCGTGGACGATCCGCCCTGCTTGCGCACGCGACTCGAGTCGGCCCGGGTGAACCGTTCGAAGACCTGCGACTGAAGCTCGGGCGAGATGCCCGGGCCGTTGTCGGTGACGGTGAGCACGGCGCGTCCGTTGTCGATGCTCACCGCGGTCTGCACCGTGGTGCCGGCCGGCGTATGGGTGCGGGCGTTGGCCAGCAGGTTGGCCAACACCTGATGCAGCCGGTACCGATCGCCCAACGCATAGACGGGCTCGTCGGGCAGCGACAGCGTCCAGGTGTGGTCGGGCCCCGCCACCCGCGCGTCACTGGTGGCGTTGAGCACGATCTCGGTCAGGTCGGTCGCCCGTACGTCGAGCGCAGGCCCTGAGTCGAGCCGGGCCAGCAGCAGCAGGTCTTCGACCAGGGTGCTCATGCGGTCGGACTCGCTCTCGATGCGGGTCAGGGCGTGCGACATGGTGTCAGACACCTGATCGCGCTCGCGCCGGGTGAGCTCGGCATAGCCGCGAATCGCCGCCAGCGGGTTGCGCAGCTCGTGTGACGCGTCGGCCACGAACTGCCGCAGCTTCACCTCCGAGGCGTGCCGCGCCGCCAGAGCGCCCTCGACGTTGTCGAGCATGTGGTTGAACGCCAGCCCCACGCGGCCGACCTCGCTGACCGGGTCGGTGTCACGCTGCGGCACCCGCACGATGCCCTCGACCTCACCGGACTCGAGCGGCAGGTTCGACACCGTGGTGGCGGTGGCGGCCAGCCGGTTGAGCGGCGCGAGGCTGTTGACCACCACGCTGCGGGCCACCACCACGGCACCGATGATCACCACACCGGCCAGCAGCGCCTCGAACAGCAGCAACGACGTCATGGCGCTGGCCACCTCGTTGAGCGGAATACCGACGATCACCCGATTGGTGCCGTCCGTGGCCGCGGCGACGCGGTAGAGCCCGTAGCCCGTGAGTTGAACCGTGGTGCGGCTGCTGTCGGTCAGGGCCAGCGCGGTTAGCTGGCTGACGGCGTCCGTGCTCAACGTCTCGAAGCCCACGGGGGCCGATGTGCTCGACTTGTCGACCAGGATCACTCCGCTGGCGGTGCCGCCGGTCTGCACGGCGGTGATGGTGCCGATCACCTGGCCGCCGGGGGAGGGCCCGCCGCGGCCGCCGTCGTCGGGCCGGGTCTGCCGGTTCAGCGCGAGGCCGAGCCGGTTGTCGATCTGATTGATCTGAATGTTGTACGCGGCCAGCGCGACCACCGTGCTCAGGCCGATGGCCACCACCGCCACGAGCACGGCGACGCGCACGACCAGCCGCCGTCCGAGGGTGCCTTTGGCGAGGGGACGAACGGGTGGGGTCACGGACGGCTGCGGGGTGGCAGGCACAGAAGAACTCATTCGGTCGCGGGTTTCAGCACGTAGCCCGAGCCGCGCAGGGTGTGGATCATGGGCGGCCGGTTGGCGTCGATCTTCTTACGCAGGTAGCTGATGTACAACTCGACCACGTTGGCCTGGCCGCCGAAGTCGTAGTTCCACACCCGGTCGAGAATCTGCGGCTTGCTGAGCACCCGGCGCGGGTTGCGCATCAGGTAGCGCAGAAGTTCGAACTCGGTGGCGGTCAGCTGAATCTCTTCGCCGCCGCGGGTCACTTCGTGCGAGTCCTCGTCGAGCACCAGGTCGCCCACCACCAGCTGTGATCCGGGACGCACGGTGGTGGCGCCGGTGCGGCGCAGCAGGCCCCGCAGCCGGGCGATCAGCTCCTCGAGCGAGAACGGCTTGGTGACGTAGTCGTCCCCGCCTGCGGTGAGGCCGCCGATGCGGTCTTCGAGGGCGTCCTTGGCGGTGAGAAAGATCACCGGCACGTCGGGCTGCTCGGTGCGAATGCGCCGCATCACCTCGAGGCCGTCGAAGTCGGGCAGCATCATGTCGAGCACGATGGCGTCGGGCCGCACCTCGCGCGCGGCCTTCACCGCGGCGATGCCCGAGCCGGCGGTGGCCACCTCCCAGCCCTCGTAGCGCATCGCCATGCTGAGCAGCTCGGTGAGGCTCGACTCGTCATCGACGGTAAGAATCTTGATCGGTGTGCCGTCGGGCCGGGTGAGGGCGTCGCTGCCACCGCGGGTGCTGGTCGTCATGTGGCTAATCTGTCAGCCGCCTGTGAGGTTGAGCTAGGTAGATCCTGTGTAATCCCTGTGAGCGTAACTCGCCTGACAGGATGGTGACCGTGACATCACCCTGGCGCGACGGCTGGCGACTGGCCGTCGGCACGCTGACCGTGCTGCCCGTGCGACCACCCGAGCAGGTCGACGCCCGCGTGGCGCGGGCGATGACCACCCTGGCGCCGCTCGCGTTCATGCCCGTGGCCCTGATCGCTGGTGGGCTCGGCTTCGCGACCGTGGCGCTCGGCTGGCCGTCGCTGGTGGCCGGACTGTTGACGGTCGCCGCCACGGCGTGGCTGACCCGCGCGATTCATCTCGACGGCCTCGCCGACACCGTGGACGGGCTGGGGTCGGGGCGTCCGACCGAGGCGGCGCTGGCGATCATGCGGCGCGGCGACGTGGGTCCGATGGGCGTGGTTGCGCTCATCGTCGTAATGGCGCTGCAGGCGATTGCTGCTGCCGAACTGCTCGGACGTGAGGGTGGCTGGCTGGGGTTGGTGGTCGCCCTGTGCGCAGGTCGAGCCGCCCTGGCCCTGGTGGCGCTGCGCGGCGTGCCGGCCGCCCGGCCCGACGGGCTGGGTGCGGTGTTCGCGTCGTGCGTGCCACCCTGGTTGGCGATCACGATCTGGCTGGTGTCGTCCGCCGCGCTGGCCGCGGCCGCGGCATGGGCGGGTTCGAACTGGTGGCTGGGGGTTGTGGCCGCAGCGGCGGCGGCAGCGGCGGTGCTGGCCCTGGTGCGTACGGCCGTGCGAAAGTTGGGCGGCACCACCGGCGATGTGCTGGGTGCCGGCGTCGAACTGGCCACCACCGCCCTGCTCGTGATGCTGGCCCGCTGATCCAGTGTCACCTCGCCCGAGGCGCTTGCTGCTGCGCGGCGCCTCAGGACGCAGGTCGCGGCTTTGCCCTCGGTGGTCGGACAACCCGGGCCGACTTTCGCAGAGCGGCTGTGCCGAGCGGGGCGCGGCGGTAACTTCCGTTGCATGAAGGTGTTGGTGACCGGAGGCATTCGTTGCGGTAAGTCGCTGTATGCCGAAAACCTGCTCGCCGACGCCTCGGCGGTCACCTACGTCACGCCCGGCTACGCGGCGGATCCCAGCCACGACCCAGAGTGGGCAGCGCGGGTGTACAACCACCAGAAGCGCCGGCCCCGGCACTGGACGACCATCGAGAGCGTCGACATCGCGTCGGCGCTCAGGGCGGCGGAGTCGCCCGTGCTGATCGACTGCCTGGGAACGTGGCTGTCACGCACCATCGACGGCTGGGGCGTGTGGGAGAAGCCGTTCGAGCAGTGGCGGCACAGGTTCGACGATGCGCTGATGGATTTTCTGGACGCCTGGCACGGCAGCAGCCAACTGACGATCGCGGTCACCAACGAGGTGGGCTGGGGGCTGGTGTCGGAGTACCCGTCGGGGCGGCTGTTCGCCGACCTGATGGGGCGGCTCAACTATCGGGTGGGCGGCGCCAGCGACGACGTGGTGTTGATGGTGTCGGGTCGTGCCCTGCACCTGGGCTCCGACGCGAACTATCACCGCTGACCGACTCTTCGCACAAGAGATCCAGACTCGACCCACCGTTGGGGTCGGATCTGTATCGCTGGTGGTGATGGGTCAGAAGCGAACGTCGAATCCACTCGTGCGGCTCGACGGTTCGACCCAGTCGATCGTGTGCGAGGTGACCTGTCCGGGCCGGCCGGAGCGTGGCGGGTGTTCGAGCAGCGCGTGGATCAGCTTGCCGAGCGCCTCGGTGGAGCCCTGAGCGTCGATCTCGACCCGGCCGTCGTCGAGGTTGCGCGCGTAGCCAGACAGGCGCAGTTCGCGCGCCAAGCCCTGCACCCACCACCGAAATCCGACGCCCTGCACCCGGCCGTCGACCCGGATCAGCGCACGTTCCATGGCAGCACCCTAACCGTGTCGAGAGCGGTGGAGAATGGCGACGGCGCCACCCCGAAACCGGGGTGACGCCGTCTGTCGATGATCGTGAGGACGATCAGTTCGTGGCCTTGTTCCAGGCGGCCTTGGCGTCTTCGCCGGCGTCCTTGACACCGTCTTTGACCGCTTCGCCGGCCTGCTTGGCCTTCGCACTGGCCTGCTCGGCCGCGCCCTCGGCTTGGAGCCGCTCGTTGTCGGTGGCGTCGCCGATCACCTCTTTGGCCTTGCCGCCAACCTCTTCGGCCTTGTTCTTGATCTTGTCGCCGATACCCATGGGGTGCCTCCTTGCCTGGACGCCGGGCGCGTCCGAATGTCTCACAAGGCTAGGTGGCCCACTCGAATAACCCTTCACCCTTTGGGGCGTGTTGTCGGTTGAGGGCCGGTGGCTCATGCTCGACGATCCCCTCAGGTGATGTCGGCCACCGTCGCGTCCAGCGCGGCGAGCATGGCGTCGGCGTCCACGGCGATCGCCACCCCGTGGGCTCCGCCGCCGATCGACACCCGGCGCCCGGTCACGGAGGCGTCTGCGATCACCGGCCACGCCCGCGACGCACCGAACGGGGTGATGGTGCCGCGTTCGTAGCCGGTCACCTTGCGGGCGGTTGCTGCGTCGGGCATCGACAGGCGTGACACCCCGAGCAGGGCGCGCAGCTTCGGCCAGGCGATCTCGGCGTCGCCCGGCACCAGCACGAACAGGTAGTCGTCGTTCGCGCGCCGCACCACCATGGTCTTGACGATGTCGCGCGGCTGCACCCCGCGGGCGGCCGCGGCTTCGGCCAGCGAGTTGACCGGGCCGTGCCTGGTCACGGTGACGTCGAGACCCGCCGCACGGGCGGCCAGGGCGGCCGGGCCGTCGCCGTCCGGCTGGTTCACGAGGTCAGGCGTGCAGGTAGCCGAGCAGGTGGTTGCGCTCGTCGAGCAGCTGGTCGATGCGGTTCTTCACCACGTCGCCGATGGAAATCACCCCGTGCAGTTCGCCGTCGACAACCACCGGCAGGTGCCTGATGCGCTGGTAGGTCATGGTGTGGGCGGTCTCTTCGAGGCTGTCGTTCAACCCGCAGGTGTGCACGTTGGCGGTCATGATCTCGCTGACCAGCTTGGTCAGCACCGCCGCGCCCTGCTTGCCGAGTTCGCGCACCACGTCACGCTCGCTCACGATGCCGTCGATGTGCAGACCGTCGGACGTGACCACCACCGCGCCGATTCGATGCTCGCCCAAGAGGCCAACCAGGTCTTCCACCGAGGCCGAGGGTTCGATCGTGACCACTGCGGCGCCCTTGCCTCGGACGATGTCTTCGATCCTCATAACGGGAAGGTACCCGCTCGCTCGCCGCGAGATAACCCATTTGTCCTAAGAAACGGCCGTCGGGTTCTTCCACGTGCTGGACGGCACCGCCCGGGCCGAGCGGGTCGGCCGACTATTGTCCAGCCGAGAAGGAGGCCTGATGAGCGAGCCGTCGCCGATCACCCGCGCCGTGCGCGCGGGCATCGACAGCGACCTGACCCACGGTGCCGTCGTGCCCCCGATCTACCTCAGCACCACCTTCACCTTCGAAGAGTTCGGGGTGCCACGCGAGTTCGACTACGCCCGACGCGGCAACCCCACGCGTAGTGCGCTGGCCGCAGCCGTCGCGGCCCTCGAGGGCGCCGCGGGTGCGGTGATCACGGCCAGCGGCATGGGGGCGATCACCACCGTGCTGGCGGCGCTGCTGCAACCCGGCCAGGTGCTGGTGGCTCCGCACGACTGCTACGGCGGCTCGTGGCGGCTGTTCGACGCGCTGGCGCGCAAGGGGCATTTCGAGCTGGTGCTCGCCGACCTGACCGACCCCGAGGTGGCCGAGCAGGCGATCCGTGAGCATCGTCCGACGGTGTTGTGGGTCGAGACGCCGTCGAACCCGTTGCTGCGCATCAGCGACGTGTCGGCCCTGGCCGCTCTGGGCCACGCGGTGGGGGCCACGGTGGTGGTCGACAACACGTTCTGCACGCCGCTGGGTCAGCGGCCGCTCGAGCTGGGCGCCGATCTGGTGGTGCATTCGGCCACGAAGTACCTGGCCGGGCACAGCGACGTGGTGTCGGGCGCGGTGGTGTGCTCGACCGAGGCGCAGGCCGAAGACCTGGCCTGGTGGGCCAACTGTCTCGGGGTCACCGGTGGAGCCTTCGACTGCTACCTCGCGCTGCGCGGCCTGCGCACGCTGCATGCCCGCATGGCCGTGCATGAATCCAACGCGGCACAGATCGTCACCCTGCTGACCGACCATCCGGCCGTGACGGCCGTTCATCACGCGAGCCTGGCGAGTCATCCCGGCCACGAGCTGGCCGCTCGGCAGCAGCGGCTCTTCGGCGGCATCGTCACGTTCGAACTGGGCGGCGGGCTGCCGGCGGCGCAGGCGTGCATGGACGGGCTGCGGCTGTTCTGCCCGGCCGAGTCGCTGGGCGGTACCGAGTCGCTGGTGTCGCACCCGGCCACCATGACGCACGCGGCGATGCCGCCGCAGGTGCAGGCCGCCGCGGGCATCACCCCGGGCATGCTGCGGTTGAGCGTCGGTATCGAGGACGCCGCCGACCTGGTCGCCGACCTGGCCGCCGGACTGCAGCGCGCGGCTCAAGTTGGGGACGGTTCCTAACTCGCGCCACCTGGGTTCTGGCGCGAGTTAGGAACCGTCCCCAACTTGCGCCAGCGGGCTTCTGCGCGGCTCAGAAGCCCGACTGCACCTGCTTCTTCTTCGGACGCTCGAACAACGCCCGCAGCAGAAACACCACGTTGGCGGGGCGTTCGGCCAGCCGCCGCATGAAGTAGGCGTACCAGTCGGTGCCGAAGGGCACATAGACCCGCATCGAGTGGCCAAGCCCGGCGAGCCGCACCTGCTCGTCCGACCTGATGCCGAGCAGCATCTGCAGTTCGAACGAATCGACTGCGCGGTCCAGCCGGCTGACCTCGTCGAGCACATGCCCGATCATCGCGTCATCGTGCGTGGCGAACAGCGGACGTCCATCGCCCTCCAATAGCACGGTGGCGCACCGCCGGTAGTTGCGGTCGACTGCGCTCTTGGCTTGGTGCGCCACCTCGGACGGCTCGGCGTAGGCCCCCTTGCAGAGCCGCACCCGGTTGCCGGGGTCACGCTGCTGCAGGCAATCGGTGGTGGTTCGGTACAGCATCGACTGCAGCACGGTGCCCACCCACGGGTACTGCTCGCGCAGTTTTGCCACGGTGCGCAGGGTGGCGTCGGTGGTGGTGTGGTCTTCTGCGTCGACGGTGACGGTGGTGCCCACCCGGTCGGCGGCCGCACAGATCACCCTGGCGTTGTCGAGGGCCAACTCGTGCCCGCCCGCCAGCAAAGCGCCCAGCGCCGACAGCTTGATCGACACCTCGACCTCGCCCGTCAGTCCTTCGGCGCTCAGCCGGTTGAGCAGTTCGACGTAGGTGTCGGTGACCCGGTCGGCCTGAGCCGCGGTGGTGGTGTCTTCGCCCAGAAAGTCGATGGTGACCAGCAGTCCGCGCTCGACCAGCGCGTGCGTGACGCGCAGGCAGTCGTCGAGGTTCTCACCCGCCACGAACCGTTCGACCAGCCTTCTGGTCAGCGGAAATGCGACCACCGCGTGCTTGACCGCGGGGGTTCGTGACATGCCGAGCAACACGTTCTTGAGCATGGAGTCTCCTCGGCACGGACTCTAGCCGCACCCACCCCGAACACGCCAAGGATCAGCTCGGACGGCTGTCGTATCGGTACGTCGTGCCGGCTGGTCCGAACCCCGACTGGTCCGCCACCCGGTCCGTCATCCCGGTGGACGCCGGGACCTCATCGGTCGGAGCGGCACCTATGGCGTCAACCTCTGTACGAGGCCACGAAGTCCACGAACTCGGGCGACGACAGTGATTCGACGGCCAGCACGGCCGAGCCGGCGATCGCTTGGAGTTGATCGGCGTCGGTGTTCACCGCCACGAACACCGCACCTGCGGCCTCGGCCGCGATGGCGTCTTGAGCGGTATCGCCGAGTACCAGCAACGGACCGTCGCCGGCCAAGGCGCGGGCTTGACGGCCGAGTTCTGCGCGGTCGGACACAAAACCGCCCGAGGCGAACAGTTCCCAGTCGATCAGATCGAGGTCGAAGCCGGACGTCCGCAACTTCACTCGCGCCCGTCGTGGCGTGTTGCCGGTGAGCAGCCCGTTGCGCCAGCCGGCCTTCTTGGTGAGTGCCAGCGCCCGCTGTGCGCCCGGCACCGTTTCACGGGGTGTGTGCGCGTAGAACGCCTCGGACAGGTCGTCCAACTGGCCCAGAAAGTCGTCGACCCGTGCCACGTCGAGCCCCGATGAGCCCAGATGCAGTTCGGCGAGCCGACGGTCGGTGAACCCGTCACGCGGCCCTGGTGGCTGCACCGGTTCGACGCCGAAGGTGGCTGTGGCTTCGGTGAACAGGTCGGTTCGGTTACCGGGGCTACGCACCAGCGTGCCGTCGATGTCCCAGAAAGCGGTGATCACCCTGGGCACCCTATCGATCCTCTGAGGCCGCCGGGCGGACGGGGATGCGCCGGCGCCCGAACGTCCACGACGCCTGATGACATCCCGGAGCGAGGCAGGGAGGGCGGCGCTCAGCCACCCACTCGACGCACCAGGTCGACCGTCAGCCCGGCCAAGTCGTCGAGCACCTCGGCCGCTCGAGCGAGCACGTCGGCCGAGGGGGGCAGAAAGTGCGGCGGAATTGCGATCACCGGCATGCCGGCGTTCACCCCGGCCATGATGCCGTTGGCCGAATCCTCGACGACCACGGTGTGCGCAGGGTCTGCGCCGAGCTGCTCGGCGACCCACAAAAAGGCGTCGGGGGCGGGCTTGCCCTTTGCCGTGCCCTCCTCGGTCGAACGGACGACGGTGAACAACTCCCGCACACCCAGCACCTGCAGAGCGCGTTCGATCAGCACCCGGGGCGACGACGACGCCACACCCAGCGGCCACACCTCGGCCATGCGGCGAACGGCATCCGCCGCACCCGGCAGCACCGGCAGGTCACGGCTGTAGCGCTGCAGCATGGCGTCGATGGTGCGGCGGGCGGCGTCGTCGGGGTTGTCGCCGAAACCGACGCTGCGGTGGGTGTAGCCCGACCAGTCGGGGGTGCTCATGCCCATCGTGGCGCGGCTGTCCGCCTCCGACCACTCCAGCCCCTCGCGAGCCATCAGGGCGCGGCGCTCCTCGTCCCACACCGCCTCGGTGTTGGTGAGCGTGCCGTCCAGGTCGAAGATCACAGCCTGCGTCATGGCCCCATTCTCGGGGGCGTTCGGTTGCTGCCACCACCAGACCCATCGAACAGACCAGTGGACGGAAATCGCGCCACTTTCGCCGGGCACGGTGACCGTGGCGCGACAGCCGTCCAGTAGGCCGTGGCGTGTTGGGAACCGTCCCCATCTCGCGCCAGGACGACCGGGTGGCGTGTGTTGGGAACCGTCCCCATCTCGCGCCAGGACGACCGGTTGGCGCGTGTTGGGAACCGTCCCCATCTCGCGCCAGTCGACTGGTGTCAGACGCCGCGCAACCGCACCGACAGGCAGGTGACGCAACCTTCGAGCTTCTCGAACTCGCTGATGTCGACGCTGATCACGTCGTACCCGCGCTGCGACAGCAGTTCGGCGGTGCGTGGCGCGGAGGCAGCGATCAACAGCCGGTTGCCGTTGAGCAGCACCACGTGCGCGCCCTCGGGTTCGGGCACCTCGAGCACGCTGGGGAACACCGAGGGGTCGTCGATGGTGCCGGGGTGAAACAGCACCGCCCCGTCGGGCAGCGCGGTGACGGCCGACTTCAGGTGCAGCACCTTCTCGACCGGCACCGGCACCACCTCGGCGCCGAGCGGGCGCAGCAGGTCGGCGAGCTGTTCGACCCCGGCCGCGTTGGTTCGGCCACCCACGCCCACCCACACGGTGTTGCCGTGCTTCAGCACGTCGCCGCCGTCGAGCGTCCCGGGCTCGGTGATGCGCGCCAGCCGATACCCCAGCGCCCGAACCGCCACCTCGGCGCCCGGTAGCTCCAGCCGCCGCTCGACCGCTCCGGGTCGGCTGATCACCGCCATGTCGCCGTAGACCACCATGGTGTCTTCGATGAACACGCCGTCGGGGCATTCGTCGGCCGCGGGCACCTCGATGGTCTCCCAGCCGTGGTCGTGCAACACCTGCCGGTAGTCGTTCCACTGCTCGACGGCCCTAGGCACGTCCACCGGCTGTCGTTCGAGATGGGTGAGCAGGCCTTCGGCCAGCCTTGCCGAGGGGCGCCGAACCAGGGCACGTTGCTGAAGCACGCCCTTAGTCTGACGGGTCCGGCCGTCCAGGTGCGCGAAACCCACGCCGCGGACGCCGGGCGTCTACGATCGGCACATGCGCGAGTGGGTGCGGTTGAGTGTTGACACGGCGCACGAGATACCCGAACCGAGCGGCCGGCTGCTGCAGTTCGTGGCCCGCATCGACCCTGACCAGCCGCCGTTGCAGGCGCTGCTCGTGGGCGAGCCCAGCGACCGGCTGCTGGTGTACTTTCCCGGCTTCAACACCCCGCTCGGCCCGTGGGAGGCCGCGAAATGCCGCATGCTCGCCACCGCCTTCGACGAGCCGGTGCTGCTGGTCGAGATTCCCGGCATGAGCCACTACGGCGACCCGCTGCCGTCCAGGGTGCGCAAGCAGATGCTGAAGGGCGACGTGCAGGCCTGGGCGAACCTGATGGTCGACTACCAAGAGGCGGCGCTGGCCTCACTCGGGCTGGCGCTGCCCTCCACGATCGACGTGCTCGGGTACTCCACCGGCTGTTCGCTGGGTGTGACGGCGCTCAGCCGCTGGGGGCGAGACACCGCCGTGCGGTCGGTTTCGTTGGTCGAGCCGGTGGCCACCATGCCGCGCAACCTGTTCAGGCTCGAGTTGCACAACCTGGCGGACGTGCTGCGGCAGCCGGCCAGCTATGCCACCAACCACCCGCACGACTGGGTGATGCGGGCTCGTCGCCGGCAGTTGCGCGAGCCCTGGGTGCGCTACGGCCCCGCCGATCTGGTGGCCATCGCCCACGTGCTGGGCCGGCCCCACCTGCCCGGCGACCTACCCCTGGACGGCTCGGTGGCGGTCAGCCTGGTACGCGGCGACCGCAGCGACCTGTGCCACTCCGACTCGTTCGCGGCCCTGGCCGCAGCCGCTCCCGACGACGCCGGCATCACCGTCGAGGTGCAGGGCTTCGGGCACCCGCTGTGGCATTCGTTTCCGGTGCTCGAAAAGCTCGTGCCGATGCTCGGCGACGCGGCTCAGCAGGGCTGCGGCAGCGTGATCGACCCGTCGCCCCGATAGCCGATGGCGATGCGTGTCACCGCATCGCCCGTCACCACGTAGGCGATGTAGCGGTCACCGGTGGTCAACGCCCATTGGCTCACCTTCGTGCCGCCGTCGTTCATCGTGACGCGCTTGAGCGCTGAGCCGTAGGTCGCCTTCACGCCGGCCAAGGTGGTGCCGACCCGAACCCCGCGAGCGCTGCCGAACGCGGCGCTGCGAATGTCGATGGCCACCACCGTGCCGCCGGCCGAATACACCCGGGTGTCGCCGAGCAGGTCGGTGGGCGAGTAGGCGTCGCAGGCGGTCGGGGCTGCCTGCAGCACGCCCAGTTCGACGGCCTGCTCGGCGTTCAGGCCGAGGGTGACCGGGCCGAGCCCGTCGATCAGAAAGGTCCAGCCCAGCCGGTTGCTCGCATCGTTGAGCGTGCTCGTCGGCGACGCCGATGCGGTGGGCGTTGGTGTGGCGGTGGGGGTCGGCGTCGGTGTGGGCGTCGGACTGGCTGTGGTCGGTGTCGCCGACGCCGAACTGCGGGTGCGCATCGGGGTCGCCGTGGTCGACGCCTCGATGCTCGCCGCGGTGGTGCGCACCGGCGTCGCCCGGGTCGCCTCGGGCGAGGGGGAGCGAAACACGAAGAACCACGCCAGCAACAGCGCGACGACGCCCACCAGCGCGCCCAGCGCGATCGCCTGGCCGGTGCCGCCGCCCGCTGTCGCCGGCTTGCGGCCCTGGGTGCCGTTCGCCGGGCTCGACCCCCGGCGCGGTTCGGTCGGTGACGCCGGCTGCGCCGAAGCTGCCGGCGCAGGATCCGCCGCCCACGACGGTGTGAACGGTGCGGTGGCGGCCCCCGTCGGGTCGTCCGGTGGTGAAGGGGCACGGTCCGGCGTCAGTGGCGTGCCGGGGGTTGCCGGCTGGGCAGTCGCTCCGCCGGACGGGGTACCCGGGCCTGGTTGGTGGCTCGCTTCGCCCTCGTACCGCAGGCCCGCGTCGGTGTCGCTCTGCGGGTCGAACAGCCAGCCGGTGTCGTCGTCGCCGTCCGGACGATCCGTGGCCACAAGTCCTCCTTCGCTTCGACGCAGTCGTGAACCAATGTCGCACGGGTGCCACCCGAGCCGCACGTCGCCGCGTCTGGGCAGAGCGTCCTGACAGGGGTGCGCCAGAGGAATATTCGGCCCAGTTCAGTAGTTGAGTCTTATGCGCTCAACTTTTCGACTTGAGCGTGTTAGGCTCAACAACGTAGCCGGCGGGAGCCGGTAGAGAACCACTACTCACTGGAGGAACAAGCATGGCTCGTGCAGTAGGCATCGACCTCGGCACCACCAACTCTGTCATCGCCGTTCTCGAGGGCGGCGAACCCACTGTCATTCCCAACGCCGAAGGCTCGCGCACGACGCCGTCGGTGGTGGCTTTCACCAAGAGCGGCGAAGTTCTGGTCGGCGAGGTCGCCAAGCGCCAGGCCGTCACCAACGTCGACCGCACGATCCGCTCCGTCAAGCGCCACATGGGCACCGGCTGGAGCGTCGACATCGACGGCAAGAAGTACACCGCGCAAGAGATCAGCGCCCGCATTCTGCAGAAGCTGAAGCGCGACGCCGAGGCCTACCTGGGCGAGACCGTCACGAACGCGGTGATCACCGTCCCCGCGTACTTCACCGACGCCGAGCGCCAGGCCACCAAAGAGGCCGGTGAGGTCGCCGGGCTGACCGTCGACCGCATCATCAACGAGCCGACCGCG
>RRZT010523768.1_pt1 | contig 13934 bp, 10 predicted proteins | sample 2165551 | NCBI WGS metagenome assembly RRZT01 (sample SAMN10456910, study PRJNA506462) | wastewater metagenome | biome: wastewater; feature: sludge; material: wastewater sludge; isolation source: wastewater sludge with Escherichia coli K12::gfp cells carrying plasmid... | place: USA: Moscow, Idaho... | reverse complement strand
TCCCGGATCTGTTCAGGGCTGTAACCCTCGACCGCCCCGCCGAGGGCGTCCCCGACGGCTGCTCCGACGATCACCGCGACCAGACGGTCCTGCGCGTGTCTCATGTCCGAACCTCGCTGCATCTTGTTCTCGTGGATGGGGTGGGTCAGCGCTTCCAGCCGGCCTCAAGCTCCGACGTCAGCGTCGCCTCGTCGATCTGGCCGGTCAGGTACTTCTGGAACGCGGGTGTGGCGACGGTGTCCTTCCACTGGGCGTAGTTCGTCGCCTTCAGGTAGGGAGCCGAGGTGAGCGATTCGCCCGACTTCAGCGTCATCGCCCAGCCGTCCTTGCCGCCGGTGGCCGTCAGGATCTGCTCGCGGGCCGTCTTGGAGGCCGGGATGAGGGCGTCGGCCTGGTTCAGCTTGGCCATGTTCGCGGGCTGGGTGAAGAACTCGACGAACTTCGCGGCTTCGGCGCCGTGCGCGGAGTCGATGTTGACCGACAGGGTCTGCGGGTTGGCGGCCTGGTAGGTGCCCTTCGTGCCGGACAGCGGCGGAAGCTCCACCCACGCGAAGCCCTCGGGGGCGTCCTTGGCGATGTTGGCGGCCTGGTAGGAGCCCTGGACCGTCATCGCGTACTTGCCGGCGTAGAACGCCTTGAGGACGTCACCGCCGCTCTGGGTCAGCGACGTCGGGTCGAGGCTGCCCGCATCGGACAGCGCGCGGATCGCCTTCGGCAGCGCGATCTCGTTGTCCCCGATCGCGATCTCGGCCTTGTCCCCCTCGCCGGTGAAGAAGGCGGCACCGTTGATCGGCCCCAGCGCCATCATCGTGGCGGTCGGCGACTTCAGCCCCCAGCCCAGGCCCTTCACGTCACCCTTGGTGGCCTGCTTGGCGATGTCGGCGAACTGCTCCCACGTCATCGAGTCGCCCGCAGGCACGGTGACCCCGGCGTCCGCGAGCAGCTTGGTGTTCGCGAACACGACGTAGGTCTGCATCTGGGTGGGGACGTCGACGATCTGGCCGTCGAACGTCACCGAGTCCCAGACACCGTCGCTGATCTCGGCCTTCGCGGAGGCGGAGATGTCCTTGCTGAGGTCGCGCAGGTAGCCGTCGGCGGCGAACGGCAGGATGGAGGCCGCCTCGTAGTGGATGACGTCGGGGGCGCTCTTGCCGCTGAACTGGGTGGTCAGCTTGTCGAAGACGCCGTCCCAGCCTGCCTGGATGGTCTCGACCTGGATGTTCGGGTTGGCGGTGTTCCAGGCCTCGACGATCTCCTTGGTCGCCGCGATGGCGCCCGGCTGATCCGAGAGCGACTGGAACGTGAGGTTGATCGGACCGGTGGCGGTCGGGGTCTGGGCTGGGGCGCCACCACAGGCGGTGAGCCCCAGGGCCACGGTGGCGGCCAGGACGGCCGCAGCGAGCTTGGATGTCTTCATTGACGGTTCTCCTTGGTTGTTTCGACGAGACGTGACGGGGCGATCGGGGGAGGGCTGGGTCAGCCCTTGACGGAGCCGGCGAGCATGCCGGAGACGAGCTTGCGCTGCATGATGGAGAAGAAGATGATGCTCGGGATCGTGGCGAGCACGGCGCCCGCGGCCAGCGGGCCGAGCGCCACCTTGCCCTCGCCGCCGATGAACATCTTCAAGGCGATGGGCAGCGTGTAGTTGTCGGGGGTCTGCATCAGCACGAGGGCGAAGAAGAACTCGTTCCAGGCCGACACGAACGCGAACATCGCGGTGGCGGCGATGCCGGGCAGCAGCAGAGGGAACACCACCTTGGTGAGCGTCCGGAACCGGCTGGCGCCGTCCACGGCCGCGGCCTCTTCCAGTTCGGCGGGGATGGACGCGGCGAACCCCTGCAACATCCACAAGGCGAACGGCATGGTGTAGGTCGTGTAGACCAAGATCAGGCCGGGCAGCGTGTTGACCAGGCCTGCGTCCCGCAGGATGAGGAACAGCGGGATGATGATCAAGATCACCGGGAACACCTGCGAAACGAGGATCCAGCCGGTGCCGACGGTGCGCAGCAGGCCGCGGAACCGCGCGAACGCGTAGGCGGCGGGCAGCGACAAGACGATCACCAGCACCATCGTCGACAGCGCCACGATCAGGCTGTTCCCGGCCGAGCCGACCAAGCCCTGCTGGTTCCAGGCGACCAGGTAGTTCTCGGGGTGGAACTCGCGGGGGAACAAGGTGATGTCGAGGTTCATCAGCTCGCGGCTGCTCTTGAAGGAGGCCGACACGAGCCACAGCAGGGGGAACGCCAGGAAGATCATGAACAGCACGAGGAGGGCGTATTGCCCGGCGCGGGCCCAGGGCGAGATGTGGCTGGTCACTTCGCTTCCTTCTCTCGGAACTGGCTCCACAGGTAGATCGCCAGCAGCAGCACAACGATGAGGACGAGCACGCAGCCCATCGCGGACGCGTAACCGAGGTTGCGGCTCTTGAACGCCTCCAGGTAGGTGAACAGCATCGGCAGCATGGTGCGGCCGCCCGGCCCGCCCTCGGTCATCACGTAGACCAGGCCGAACGAGTTGAAGTTCCAGATGAAGTTCAGGCTGGTGATGGACGCCATGACCGGCCGGATCGCGGGGAGCGACACGTGGCGGAAGCGGCGCCATGCGTTGGCGCCGTCCATCGCGGCGGCCTCGACCTGCTCGGTGGGGATCTGCTGCAGCGCGGCCAGCAAGGTGATGGTGGTCTGCGGCATCCCGACCCACACGCCGACGACGATGACCGCGGGCAACGCGGTGGAGAAGTCGCCCAGCCAGTTGGTGGTGACGGTCGGCCCGAACAGCGACAGGACGGCGTTCAGGGGGCCGTTGGTGGAGTAGATGAGCTGCCACATGATCGCGACGACGACCGGCGGCATCGCCCACGGGATGAGCGCCAGCACGCGGGCCAGCCCCTGGAACCGCAGGTTGGCGTTCAGCAGCAGCGCCAGGACCAGACCGGCCACCAGTTGCAGCGTCGTCACCGACACCGCCCAGACCATGCCGATCCGGAACGACTCCCAGAACATGGTGTCGCCGAGCAGGTCGGCGAAGTTCTGCAGCCCGATGAACTGGTTGGTGGCGTTGCGTCGCAGGGAGGCGTCGGTGAACGCCAGCCCGATGCCGCTCAGCAGCGGTGCGACGCTGAAGATGAGGATCGGGATGAGGGCCGGGATGACCAGCACCGCCGCCTCGACGCGTCGAGCCCGCGCGCGGGCCGTGCGCCGGGGTGGCCTCACGGGTGTGTCGACGAGGGCCAATGACTCCGTCGTCATTGCGACCCCTCCTTTCGGTTCGGGCTGGACTCCCGCGAGACGAGCGCGGGGGCGACGGTGACGCGCCGGTGGGCGCGTCCGGGGTGATCGATGCGGTGGAGCAGGAGTTCCACCGCGCGGGTGGCGCGCTCGGCGGCCCCCAGGGAGACGCTGGTGAGCGGCGGGTGGACGAGATTGGCGTAGACGGTGTCGTCCATGCCGACGACGCCGAGATCGGCGCCGACCTGGACGCCCGCCCGAGCGGCCGCCCGCATGACGCCGACCGCGAGCAGGTCGTTGGTGGCGAGCACGGCGCTCGGCCGGGCGTCGGCGTCCGTCATCAGGTCGCCGAGCGCGTCCAGGGCGGCCTCGGTGGTGAAGTCGGCGGCGGTGATGACGCGCGGCGCGAAGCCGTGCGCGTGGGCGGCCGCGGTGTAGGCGTCGAGGCGGGCCCCACCCGGGGTGGTGTCGGCGGGGCCGTTGACGAGGGTGACGGCGCGGTGACCGGCGGCGATCAGGTGATCGATGGCGATCCGGACGCCCGCCTCGGAGTCGACGCCGACGGCGTCGATGGGCACGTCGGCGTCGATGCGTCCGATGACCACGAGCGGCACGGACAGCGTGAGCAGCGCTTCGAGGAGTTCGTCGGTGACGCGCAGCGGCGTGATGATCAGCCCGTCGGCGAAACCGCGGTCCATGCTGCGGACCAGGTCGGAGATCTCGCCTGCGTCGCTGCCCACCGAGATGAGGGTCAGGCGGAACCCTTCGCGCTTGGCGACGGCCTCCATGGCCTTGACCATCTCGACGTAGATCGGGTTGGCGATATCGGGGACGGCGCACGCGATGGAGGGGGTGTGGCCGAGCTTGAGCAGCCGCGCGGTGGCGTCGGGGACGTAGCCGAGTTCGTTGACGGCGGCCCGGACGCGTTCCACCGTGTCGCGGCTGGCGGAGCCCCCGTTCAGGGCACGGGAGACCGACGCAACGGACACGCCAGCGTGCCGCGCCACCTGCGCGAGCGTCGGTCGTTGGTTGGTCATCGGGTCACCTTTGGTCCGAATGGAAACGTTTACAAGCATCCAAGCGCGGACACCCCGACGGGGGCAAGCCATCCGGAGTGGAACCTTTTCCAATCCAGACAACGGGGTTTTGACTAGGTGTTTCTCTCCGAGGCCGGGGAATGCAACCGTCACATCACCCCCTGAGATCCCGCGGCGCGACCTCCCCCGGAGACGTCTCAACTGGGGATGCTCCATACCTCTAGGGGGTATGCCTATACTACGGGTTGTAGGAATCAGTCGATCCGAGGAATCTCATGAAGCTCACGACCCTGACCCTTCCGCTCGTCGGCCTCGCCGCGCTCGTCGCGCTGGCGGGCTGTTCGGCCCCGGCGACCACCCCCGCCCCGGCCGCCACGACCACGGCGGGCGCCCCGGCAGCGAGCGACGTGCTGGCGTCCCTGGGATTGTCCGGCCTGAGTGGTCAGCAGATCGTGGAGAAGCTCGATCAGGATCCGACGGCGCGTCCGCTGCAAATGAAGGCCTCGGTGCGCCCCGATCATGTGATCGTCGGTGACGGCAAGGCCGAGACGTCCGTCCCGCTGTCCGGAGCGAACGAGTTCTATCTGTCGATCGCGCCGTTCGCGTCCCAGACGCACGACTGCTACTTCCACAGCCTCGCTACGTGCAAGGGCGAACTGGCGAACACCTCGGTGCACGTCACCATCACCGATACCGCGGGCGCGACCCTGGTCGACGCGGAGGCCACCACCTACGCCAACGGCTTCGTGGGCTTCTGGCTGCCGCGCGACATCAGCGGCACGGTGACGGTGACCGTCGACGGAAAGACGGGTAGCGTCCCGTTCGCCACGGGCGCCGAGGACGCCACCTGCCTCACCACTTTGCAGGTCAAGTAGCCGCCCGCCCCCGGGCACGCCAGCCCTGGCCACGTCCAGCCCCAGTCCTCGACGCCGTCACCCTCAGTCCTCGACGCCCCCAGCTCCAGTCCTCGGCGCCGCCAGCCTCAGTCCTCGGCGCCGTCACCCTCAGTCCTCGCCGGAGTTCGCCGAGGACTGAGGGCTAGCCCGTCGAGGACTGAGGGTCAGAGCGCCGAGGACTGAGGGTCAGCGCGCCGAGGACTCGCGGACGCGGGCGCGAGGTGGTGCTCAGCGGGACGCGTGCGCCTCGATCGCCTCGACGATCGCCGGACGCAACTGCGCGGGCGTGATCACGCGGTCCACCGAGCCCACCTCGACGGCCCGGTGGATGCTGTGGACGCCGTCGAACTCGGCGGCCACCTCGGAGATCTTCTCCGCGCGCACCGCCCCGCGCGCCTCGGCCAGCTCCAACTGCCGCGCCGCGTGCGTCTCGGCGGGCGCCTCCCGCAGCTGGGCCTCCAGGGACGCCACCCGCGGGTCGGACGCCGTGCGCTTGGCGACATCCCCGGCGAACACGACCGCGGCCGCAGGGGCTCCGCCCAGCACGGACGCGAAGGATCCCTCGATGGCCAGCACCGTCATGTTCTCGTTGAGCCGCTTGGAGAACACCACGAACGCCCCGCCGTGGTAGCGGGAGATGACGACGAACACGATGGGTCCGGAGAAGTTCACGATGGCCCGGCCGATCTCGGCGCCGTACTCCAGTTGCAGGTTGCGCATCGACTCGGGGGAGCCGTCGAAGCCGGACAGGTTCGCCAGCACGACGAGCGGCCGGTTGCCGGAGGCCGCGTTGATCGCCCGGGCCGCCTTCTTCGAGGACCGGGGGAACAGCGTCCCTCCGGTGTAGGTGTCGGGGCCGTCGGTGGGAGGGAAGCCCTGTCGCGGCACCGGCTTGGATTCGATACCCAGGACGCAGACGGCGTGGCCGCCGACGCGGGCGTCCATGACGACGGCCGTCTCGGCGTCCGCCATGCCCGCCCAGCGTTCGACGCGGGGGTGGTCGGCGTCGCAGACAGCGGCGATGACGGTGCGGATGTCGAACGGCTTCTTCCGGTCGGGGTTCTTCGCGTGGGAGAAGATCTCGCCCACGGTGGTGAACTCCGACCCTTCGGCGGTGTGCGGGTAGTCCGACACGTCACGGTCGACCGGGTCGACGCTGACGGCCCGGCGTGGGGCATCCTCCCCGGGCGCGATGTAGCTGTGGTCGTAGTGGCCCAGGAGGATGCCCATGGCCGCCCCCAGGTTGGGCGCCCAGTACTGGGCCTGCCCATTGGGCCCCATCACCCGGTCGTAGCCGCCGATGCCGAAGTTGTCCTCGGCGGAGACGCCGCCGGAGAAGTCGAGGGACTGCTTGCCGGTGAGGACCATGGCCGAGTCGGGCGTCATGACGAGGATGCCCTTGGTGTGCATGAGCATGGTCGCCTCGGCGTTCCAGTAGGGCTGGGCGCCCACGTTGATGCCCGCGACGACGACGTTGATCTCGTGCCCGGCTTGGGTGAACTGGACGATGCGGCGCAGCGCGGCGGCGACCCAGTCCATGTTCTCGGTGCCCGACTGCATCGACACCCGCGCGCCCGAGGAGAGGGCGAACCATTCCACCGGCAGCCCGCGTTCTTCGGCGAGGTCGAGGGCGGCGATGATGCGTCGGCATTCGGCTTCGGAGACCGCGCCGAGACCCTTGGTCGGGTCCCCGCACAGCGCGATCCGGGTGATGCCTTCGGGGTACAGCGGTGTCGGCGTGGTGACCTCGGCGACGATGATGCCTGCGGTGTTGTTGCCGGGCGCCCGGTCGACGGGGGCGAGCCGGTCAGTCCTGGACGCGCCCAACCCCAGTCCTCGACGCGCTGAACCCGAGTCCTCGGCGGGGTGGGGGACGTTCTCGGCGAGGTGGGGGGTGTCCGCGGCAGGGGCAGAGGGGGTCTCGACGAGGTCGAGCTCGGTGAGCGTGCCGCCCTCACCGGCCAGGGACGCCGACAGCTCGTAGGGATACACCAGGCCGCGGCGGCGCGCCCGCAGCACCTTCGTGGCGTAGTCGTCCAGCGGTTTGAGTGGGGTGGTCGGCGGCGCTCCGACGGACGCGGTGACGCCCGAGCCGGGCACGTTGTGGAAGCGCACCGCCACCGGGAGGGTGCCGTCCGGCCCGGCGTAGCGGCCCTGGCACAGCACCTCCTCGATCCCGGCGCCGTCCGACAGCGGCGTGATCTTCGTCTGCAGCGTCGCGATCTCCTCCAGGCCGACGTCGAACTCGGGCCACACGTGCACCCAGACGTAGTTCATGTCGAGCTTGCTGCCCGCCTGGCCGCGTTCGGCGCGGGTACGGCGGATCGCTTCGAGGCCGTTCTCGACCGCCCGCTCGGCGTGCGGCAGGCCCAGCAGGCGCCCCTCGGCGTCCCGGACGACGGCCAGCTGGCGCACCTGCCCCATCGCGACGAGGCGGCGGTCGTCAGGGTTGGTGCGCGCGACGCACTCGAAGAGCACCACGTCGTCGGGGGCGGGAAGCCGGGTGAGGTGGAACTCGCGCAGCCGCCACAGGTCGAGGCGACGGGCCAGCATGGCGTGCATGCCGCGCATGTTCTCGTCCTCGGCGAAGCCACCCTGGGCGTCAGGACGGAACGAGCGGTACTCCACGACACCGTCGGGGGTGCAGATGCCCACCAGCACCCGCCGGACCCCGGCCCCCCAGTCCCAGGTCGCGAGCGTGCCTTCGAGGCGGGCCGAGACGGACGCCGGATCCACGCCCGCGGGCCAGGCCACGTACAGCTCCGCCACCGCCTCGTCGCCGGGGCGCCGCCGCCCCAGCTCGGCGGCGACGATCCGGGCGAGCGGGCCGTCGGCGGCGAGTTCGTCGCTGCGCCCGAGCGTGGACACGAACCGGGTGGGCCGGTCCTCGATCTCGTAGTTCGCGGTGACGACGGCCCGGCCCTCGATCTGGCTGGTCGCCACGGATTCGAGGGCGAAGTCGGCGTAGTACTTGCGCAGCAGCACCTCCAGCATCGGCTCGTGGGCGCTGACGCCGTCGCGTCCCAGGCGTTCGGCCAGGAAGCTCGCCGTCCACTCGGGGATCGCGGCCAGGGCCAGGATCCGGGCGGCGTAGTCGGGGGCGTCCGGGTGCGCGGCCAGGTCGGCGACCTCGTCGGCCACCCCGGCCAGCACGGCGGCCCGTTCGGCGTCGACCTGCGGCTGGTCGAACCAGCGGAACCTGACCGACCGGGCCAGGTCGCCGACGGCCGGGAAGCGGAGCTGGGTGGCGCGGACGAGGCGTTCGAGCCGGGCGCGGGCAGACTCGGCCAGGTCACCGTGCGGGGCCGGTTCGCCGATCCAGCGGTCGAGGATGCGCAGCACGATCGGCAGGTCGGCGGCCCCCCGCTTCTGGGCGAGGAAGATCCGGAACACGGCGTCCTCGAGGGCGGGCGTCCGCTCCAGAGAGTCGACCCCGTAGTGGGCCAGGACGGTGCGCAGCCGCTCCTGGAACTGCTCGGGCAGGCCCGCGCGGTCGGCGTCCAGCGTGGTCAGGTAGCGGTGGAAGTGCTCGCGGTCGGAGTGGACGCGCAGTTCGGTGTTGACCTGCTCGCCGAGGGGCCGGTTCCGGTTGAGGGCGGCCAGGTCGGCGAACAGGCCGACCAGCGCGATCTCGCCGGTGAGCACGTCCCCGCCGGCGGCCCGCACCTCGTCGCGGGCGGCCAGGTACTCCTGGAGCGGGTGGGCGTGCGGGGTGACGTCGTAGCCCATGAGGATCGCCGACAGGTCGGCGCGCAGCCGGTCCGCGCGGGCGGACGGGTCGGCGTCGGGTAGCGCTGCGGGCAGGTCGACGGCCGCAGCGGGGGCGGCTTCCTCGGCCGTCTCGGCGGTGAGGGGTTCGAGCCGCACCAGGGGCGCCATGGTCTCCACCTGGGAGCCGGTCATCACGTGGAGTTCCTTGACGCGGGCGTCGAAGGGGGCGGTGACGACGCTCTCCATCTTCATGGATTCCAGGACGACGACGGGCGCCCCGGCGGCGACCTCATCGCCGACGGCGACGGGGGTGGCCACCACGAGGGCGGGGGCCGGGGAGCGCAGGACGCCGCCCTCGTCGCGGGAGACGCGGTGCATGACGTTGTCGACCTCGATGAGGTGCACCGGCCCGTGAGTGGCCGACACGATCCGGTAGCGGACGCCGTTGACGCGCAGGCGTCCGTGGACGTCGTCGAGGCGCTGCACCTCGACGCGGGCCGGGCGGCCGTCCACCTCGACGGTGAACCGGCCGGGTCCGGTGGCGTAGGCGGTGACGCGGTGGGCGGAGCCGCGCAGCTTCAGGTCGACGCTGACGCCGTCGGTGTGCTGGGTCTGCGGGCGTCCCCCGTGGGCGGTCTCCAGGAGGCGTTCGGCCTCCACCGAGGCAGCCTCCTCGTAGGCCTCCAGCGCGGCGGCGACGAGCGCGACCCCCGCGTGGGCGTCGGCGACGAGGCCGCCCGCCGCGCGTTCGCGGTCGATCCAGCCAGTGTCGGCCCAGGCGACGCCGGGGGCGCCGACGACCTCGGGGTGATCGAGCAATTCGAGGACGAAGCTCTTGTTGGTGGCGCCGCCGTCGATCACGACGGTCGTCTCCGCGAGGGCGCGCCGGAGGCGTCCCAGCGCTTCGTTGCGGGTGCGGCCATAGGCGATGATCTTGGCGATCATCGAGTCGAAGTCGGCGGGGATGGTGTCGCCCTCGGCGACGCCGGTGTCGACGCGGATGCCCGGCCCCGCGGGCAGGTCGAGCCGGGTGAGGAACCCGGGGGCGGGCGCGAAGTCGCGGTCGGGATCCTCGGCGTTGAGCCGGGCCTCGACGGCGTGCCCGAACTCCTCGGGACGCTCCCCCAGCGGCTGCCCCGACGCCACGGCGATCTGGGCTTTGACCAGGTCGAACTCATTGGTGACCTCGGTGATCGGGTGCTCGACCTGCAGGCGGGTGTTGACCTCCAGGAAGGCGAACAGCTCCTCACCGGGGTGGTACAGGAACTCGACCGTCCCCGCCCCGCGGTAGTCCACGGCGAGCGCGAGGCGTTCGGCGGACGCCTTCAACTCGGCCACCTGATCGGGTCGCAGCAGCGGGGAGGCCGACTCCTCGATGATCTTCTGGTTGCGGCGCTGGACGGTGCAGTCCCGGACGCCGAGCGCCCAGGCGGCGCCGTGGCCATCGGCGATGACCTGCACCTCGACGTGGCGGGCTCCGGTGACGAGCTTCTCCAGGAACACCACCCCGGAACCGAACGCCCGCTCAGCCTCGTCGCGGGTGCGCTGGTAGGCCTCGGCCAGGTCGTCGGGGCCGTCCACCCGGCGGATGCCACGGCCGCCGCCGCCCGCGGTCGCCTTCAGCATGAGCGGGTAGCCGATCCGTTGCGCCGCCGCCAGCGCCTCGTCCAGGGTGTCGACGCCGCCCCGCGACCAGGGGGCGACGGGGACGCCCACCTCCTCGGCGATGAGCTTGGAGCCGATCTTGTCGCCCAGTTGACGCATGGCGTCGCCGGAGGGCCCGATGAAGGTGATGCCCAGCGAGGCGACCAGGTCGGCGAACGCGGCGTCCTCGGCGACGAAGCCCCAGCCGACCCACACGGCGTCCGCGCGGGCCTCCTGCAGGACGCGGGCCAGCAGCGCGTGATCGAGGTAGGGGCGCGCGGACGCCGGGCCGAGCGGGTAGGCCTCGTCGGCTTCGCGGGCGAACATGGCGGAGCGTTCGGCGTCGGTGTATAGCGCGATCGTCGTGATGGGCTCGGTGTCGCGGCGCTCGGCATTCAGGTCCCGGACGGCGTGGATGAGCCGCATGGCGGCCTCGCCTCGGTTGACGATGGCGATGCGCTGGAACACGGGGCCTCCTTGGTGCGACGACAGTCCCGGATGCGGGCGCGTCGAGCCGCTCCCGCGTGGGCTGGGGTCGAATCTTCCACCGAATCTGGCCGCTGGCGAGTCGGCGCGACGACCTGTCGGAGGCCTGCTGGGAATCAACGGCCGACCTCCCAACAGCCCCTCGGGAACTTTGTAGGGACCCCACAATCCCGGTTGAGGAGCCTCGCCAGCAGCGGCGGTCCGAGGTGAAGAATGGACGCCATGGTGGCGCGCTATCTCATCTCTTTCCCGTGTCAGGACGCCTGCGGCACCGTCGAGACGGGCGAACGCGTCGACGGAGCCCCCGTGTATCGCTGCCCCGGGTGCGACTCGGAATGGTTCGAGCTCAACGAGCGGACGCCGCAGCCCCCCGCGCCCTCGCCGGGCGTTGCCGCGCCGGACGGGACCGCGTCGCGTTGAGGCACCGGCCCGGCGTGCTGTGAGACTTGCCCCATGCCCGCCGTGCTTGACCATGTCGATCGTCCCGGGCCGACGACGAGGATCAGGTGCGCGCCTATCACGCCGCGGGCCTGGCGGCCGGAGGCAGCAACAACGGTCACCCGCGGCATCGGCCCGAGTATCACGTGGGCTACTTCGCGGCGTTCCTGTTCGACCCGGACGGCCACACCACCGAGGCGGTTCTGCACACTCACCGCCCCTGAGCTGTTCCCTGTGCGACTTAGCTGATCGCCCGCATCGGCCGATTAGCTGATCGCCCGCATCGGCCGAGCGGGACGCCTCAGCCGGGCGATCACAGCAGCGGCCACGATCACCGCGGCGGCGACCAGCGCTGCCACGCCGACCAGAGTGGAGGACGGCGTCGCGGTGAGCCGGCCGACGGCGATCCAGCACATCGCCCAGGCCATGGCCGCAGCCACCGCGATGCGACCGCCCAGGCGCACCGCCAGCCAGACGCCGAGCGCGGCGCCCAGCGCCAGAACCCCGACGGCCCAGTACTGCCCTTGCTCCAGCGGCGGGTTGACCCCGGAGGCCACCAGCGCGGCGGTGACGTTGGCGATGGTCGCCACGGAGACCCAGCCGAGGTAGATCCCGAAGACACCGTCGACCAGGACCCATTCGGGCAGTCCGGGTGCGGGCTTCTCGCTCAGCCGGGCCACCAGGGTGCCCAGGGTGAGGGCGAGCGCGGCGATCACGGCGACGCTGACCCAGATCCAACCCACCTGGGTGACGAGCAGCCACGCCCCGTTGAGGACCATCGAGACGGCGGCCAGCCACCAGATGCGATCTGCGCGCCCGGACGCCCGCGAGGCGGGGAGCCACTGCCACACCACGTAGGCGAACAAGCCGAGGTAGATCAGCGACCAGACGGAAAAGGCCGGGGACGCGGGCGTCACAAGGGTGGCATCGGCGGCGAAGGCGCCACCCGAGCTCTCCTCGACGCGTTCGCCGATCACCCCGAATCCGTACAGCGTCCCCAGCACCATGAACACGGCGCTGACACTCACCAGGATCCTGCGCACCATCTCAGACATGGCCAGCTCCCCTCGTCGCCGGGCCCAGGCGGTCCCTGGGACCGGATGTCGCTCCCCACACAACCGCACGGGCACGACGTTGACAAGGGAAGCGACGATTCACATCGACGACGGCCGGGCCGCCCTGGCGTCTCAGGCCTAGCAGGAGCCGACCGTGGCGTACTCGCCTGCGATCAGCTTCAGGGCGCCGCTGGCTTCTCGGACGAAGTACCACCGCCCCTCACGAATCGGCCCGGCGAACGCTTCCCCACCGCCGCTCGTGTACTGCACGGCTGACTCGTCCGTGCACACCTGCAAGGTGATGATTGACCCCGCCGCGCTCGTCCCGGGGAACTCAGAGGTGCGCGCCACCTGTGACTCGCCGCTCACCCACGTTTGCTTGCTCAGGTCGGGGAGAAGCTCCCCCGTGATCCAGCGCCGGATGGAGCCTGTGGCGACCTGATCGAGTTCGGGCGTGAACTCTGGTGCTGATTCGCGGCTGAGACGACTAACCTCGGCCCAGTAGCGCCGATACACCGCATCCGCTTCGGCCACGAGGGCGTCCCGCTCCACCGCCTGCGTGTACTGCTCAGCGGTGCAAGGCACCGATTCACCCCCACCGACGGGAATACACCGATACACGGGGGAGGCCGTCGCACCCGGCGTTGCCAGGGTGCCGCAGCCAACAAGCGCCCCCACTCCCACACCGAGCAGGATGGCGGCGCCGATGCGCACGTACGAGCCGCTCATGCGCAGGACTCCACTGGGTCTACCACCAAGTCGATGATCTGGAGGCTCCCGCTCTCGCTGCGGGCGTACGCGGGCCACATGTACGCGCGAGATCCCTGGAAAGGCTCGCCTCCTCGCGGGTTCTGGTAGCGCGCCCCCGAGTAGTCCACGCACGCCACGATCTGCACAAGGGAGCCGTCCACGGGCTCCGACGTCGTGTCGCGGGTCATCCACGCAAGATCGACGCCGCCCTCAATCATCGGACGAGACGTGACCTCCGAGAGGGCTTGCGCCAGCGCCTCTCGATCCGACCCCGTGACGAGCGACTCCATCTCGGGTGATAACTCCCCGGCTCCCACGCGACGCAGGCGGTCCAACTCCAGCAGGTAGCGCTCGAAAACGTCATACGCCTCCTCAAAGAGAGCGTCGCGTTGGCGGGCGACCTCAAACTCCTCGGCCGTGCACGGGACACGATCGCCCCCGTCGGCGGGGCGGCACTGGTAGGCCGGTTCGGCCCGCAAAGTCGGGTAGGGCGTCGGCGCCACGGGTACCGATGCGCATCCGGTCGCCGCCGCAAGCGCCACCATCACCACCGCAGCGGTGCGGAGTGTTCGGCTGGCTCGGGAAGGGCGCGCCCGGCCGGACGCAGTGTCGAGGGAAGAAGTAACCATGGTGGGGTTCCATTCGCTGGGGGTGGCCCCAGCCTGGCAGAGACCACCCACGCCCGCCGCC
>RRZT010829979.1_pt1 | contig 13937 bp, 14 predicted proteins | sample 2165551 | NCBI WGS metagenome assembly RRZT01 (sample SAMN10456910, study PRJNA506462) | wastewater metagenome | biome: wastewater; feature: sludge; material: wastewater sludge; isolation source: wastewater sludge with Escherichia coli K12::gfp cells carrying plasmid... | place: USA: Moscow, Idaho... | reverse complement strand
GGTCGATAATTTTTCTAGCCCATCAGCTGAATTTAGAGGTCGTAGCGGAAGGTGTTGAAACACTAGAACAAGCTATTCTGCTCTATCAACAAGATTGTGATTTATTTCAAGGCTATTTTTATGCACGGCCTGCCCCAATAAGTGACTTGAATTCGAAATTTTTGCCGTTGGAAAGTTTAAGTTAACGTAATTAATCTTTGTAAATTGTAATAAAAATCTAATTGTAACTTTAATTATATGTTAAAAGTGTAATAAAATTAACAAATTATGGCTAATTAATTAAAAATGGAAATATTTAAAATTAATTTAAATTTAAGAAAATTAATACTTTTTTTAGCGATTTTTTCGGTATTAAGTCTTTTTATTATTAGCTCAGTAATTAGCTATTATATAGTAAGAAATCAGCTTATAAATAATTCATTAGCACTTAATTCCGAACACGCAAACAAGATTGCAATAATTATAGATAATCACTTTAAGAATATACTGATCGAACTTGGATACAGCGCAAAGATTTTAGGGAAAAAATTTGATGATAATGAGATCCGAGAAACAGAAGTACAGAGATTAAAAATGCAATCTGATTACTACAATAGCGTGGTTGTCAGTGATTCAGAGGGTAGGTTGATTAATTATTCACCAAATATATTGAATATTGATAAAAATAAAGTACAAACTACGTTAGGAATTAGTAATTCAATAAAGGAAAAAAACCATATATATCATCGCCATATCTTTCTGTTAAAAAGAATATGATTGTTTTTATTTCATATCCGATATTCGATGAAAAAAAGCGCTACAGAGGTTTTGTTGGATCTGCGATATATTTAAAAGAAAAAAATGTAATTAATCAACTTTTATCAACGAATGAAACATATCGAAAAAGTTACATGTATGTAATTGATAAAAATGATAAAATTATATTTCACCCTGATCATGAAAGAATCGGTGAGATAATCAAAAATAACACTGGTTTAGATTATATAAAAAACAAAATTCAGGGAAAATTCGTCTTATCAACAGTAGAGGTGTTGATAATCTTGCTGGATTCTCACATGTAAAAACGACGAATTGGATAATTGTCTCCCAGCAACCCACAAAGCAGTTAATTAAAACAAGCGAATTCGATTATTTATAAAGTATCAGCGGGAATCTTTATATTTTATTTACTAATTTTTTATGTTGTTTGGAAGTGTTCTTTTTTTATAGCATCTCCTCTGCATAAGCTTGCAAATATGGCAAGCTCTTTACATCAGCCTGAAGCAAGTAGGGAAATTAAAAATATTAACCCATGGTATTATGAAATCGTTAAATTTAAACGTGCTCTTTTATTGAGTGTTCATCACTTTTCAAAAAAAATGACTGAGATGGATTATTTCATTAATACGGATCCTCTTACTGGTTTGATGAATCGTAGAGGGATGCATTTGTCTATAGATCAGAAAATAGCTTTGAAAATCTCCTTTTCAATATTATTAATAGATATAGATTTCTTCAAGAGAGTAAATGATACATATGGACATGCTGAAGGTGATTTAGTACTGAAAAATATTGCAGAAATGATGCAAAAGAATTTTCGGAAAGATGATGTTTGTTGTCGCTATGGTGGTGAAGAATTTATTGTTATTGTACCTGATGTTAGCCAGCAAGACGTTTATGAAAGTGCTGAAAGATTTAGAAGAGAAGTGGAAGCGCAATCGATAGAAAAGGTTGGATCGATTACAGTCTCTATAGGTATCGCTTCTTGGCCTGAAGCTTCTGAAGATATTTCAGAAGTATTTATTCTGGCTGATAAGAATCTTTATGAGGCTAAAAACAGTGGACGAAACTGTGTAAGATTATAATTTATATGGTTTTATTGCGAAAGTATTTCACCGTTAAATCTACTCTAAGTTGCTCAGATTTAGTAGTAACTTTGGTATGAGGTCTACTAATAGTTGGATGAATTTTATACTGCATTTTTTACAAGATAAAAAAAGCCTATAATCCGCCTATATTTTAATTTAGTGCGTCGTATTTCATATTACACGGGGGCATGGAAAAGATTATTGTTTCGGCAGTTTTAGATTTTTTCCCGAACAGATTACCAAATTACAATAAGTTGTACTTTACAGACGTATAATCTAAATGCTAATAATCATTAAGAGATATCCGAAAAACTTTATTAAAGGAAATCCAATATGATGAATAAAATAGATTTAAAATTAAGCAGGATTGATGGTGGAGATGATCTAATTTTAAAAAATTGTATTGTTCAATCGACAATGATTACTAGTAAAGATATATGTACACCACTTAATGAGGGAGATTGTCTGCATAATTTCTTGTCCGATGGAATTGTTGAAAAATATAAAATAGAAGAAGTGATATTAAATAAAGGTATGCATTCTCATTATGAGATTTATGTTTCCAAAATAAATTAACGTATTTAATAAGTTGAACGATTAAAAAAGTACTCAGATAATGAAAGTTATCTGAGTACTTTTTTAATTCCATGTGGCTTTGTCATACAAATCTACTGTTAAAGGCCCATTCAGCAATATAATACTTAGCTGACTAAGCCTGTATCTAAAAAATATCAAATCAGCAATTGGTCGACCTACAATCACGCTTTAATGAATCGAGGAAACATCTCGATTTTATTTGATCCTACTACCCAATGGTATGCTCAAAAAAAGCCAAACAGGGACGAAATCAAACTTATTCGATTGCAGCCATTTAATGTTGTCTCATGATTAAATCCTTATTTCGACTCTCTTTGCATATGGTCACTGGCTTTATGCAAAGTCTCATTAAACTCTGTAGTTTGGATTGAAACGCACCAGATTATTCAATCCTCTGTAGTAGACAAGAGCATATCGATATTGCGATTCTCTATCAAAAAGTATGGGTGTCTCCCTCTGCCCACTGATAGTACCAGTTTGAAGTTTTCAGGTGAAGTTGAATGGAAATGCAAAAAACATCAGCCTGAATATCGTCGGCAATGACGTAAACTGCATATTTGTATAGATGCTAAAACCTTGCAAATGAGCTGTACAGCTCACAACAAATAATGTCAGTGATTCACAAGTCTTGGTGTTCTGCTGAATCAAATCCCATCTATTGATTCTGTCTATACGGATGGAGCATATGACACGAAATTGTGCAGACAAGTGATTTCAGATCGTCATGCACATACCTTAATTCCTCCAAGAAAAAATGCGAGGCCATGGTAAGATAAGAAATTGGGATCTTTAGATAGAAATGAGTTATTGAAAACAGTTAAACGGCTTGGAAGATCCCTCTGGAAAAAGTGGTCTGACTATCATCGTCGAAGTTTGGTCGAAACCAAGATATATTGCATCAAATTATTGGGAGATAAATTAACGGCAAGAAGCTTTCCTATTCAGGTGAATGAGATTCATGCTCGTGTAGCGGTCTTGAATAAATTCACTGAATTAAGTATCCCTCATACCCAAGTTGTATCTTAAATTTGACTCACTTAGCAGAACTCTGCCTTTCAAGCCTTTGTACAACAAAGCCTATGTTAGTTAATATCAGTTTTATCCTGCACCTTCCGCAAGTTGCGGATTTTTTTTACTTTATTTTTTGTGAGATTAATGATTTAATTATTATGTTGTCAATAAAAACAACGATTCCTTGTATCAGCGCACATGACCAAGGGGAAAGCCTTACAGAGATGTAGGGCTTTTTTTATGGCGGCTTAACTTTAATCGTATGGTTTAAATTTTAATATTTTATCAGATGCTTATTATATAAAGTGCGTTCAGGTAATTGCGCTTTTTTTGTTTGTGATATAGTTTAATCATTGCTTACAAAAAAAGAATAGAAATGAATATTTGTATCGGTGGTGATTTAGATGGCAGGGTAATAGTGTTTGATAAACCATCTTTTAATGCTAAAGAAATAAACAAGACAAAATCAACAAACTACATTAAGCAAATGTATGGCATAGATGGTGACGTCTACTATTTTTGGCGTGATGCTGAGCTTAAATTATGGGAAGTTACTCAACGAATAGAGATATTACTGGCAAAGACTAAGTGAAAATCTATTTAAATGTGCCTGAGAGTAGTTTTTTTATTGCCTTTATCCGTAAAAGAAATTAGTTTAAATTAAACCAATTGTTAAAATAATTATGAGAACGGAAGACAATGAATAGAAAATTTGAGTTACATGTGATTAGCCAAATCTATGACTTTTTAATTGAGAGAGAAGGGTTTACCTCACTAAACCTTGATCGGAAGGTTACAGAGTTTTTTCGAGAAGTACATGTAGGGCAAGAAGAAGATTTTACAGTTCTTGAATCAAATAAAATCTCAGGAAACTTTGGTGAAGTTTCCTACATCAATTTATTGAATGTTCCGCATTTCAATGATAAAGATAAATTTCTGAAATGGGCCCATAAATCTTTAAATCTATGATTTTTGAAAAAACCAGTCTAATTTATATTCTAATGACTTGGTATCATTTCATCTTATGAAAAGACATCGTAAAAAATCTGAGTACATAAACTCAAATTGGATGATCGAACAGGACAGTTTCTTAATTGAAAATAGTTCTATGCCTATAGAAGGTCTTATCAACCAATTGCCTTTTACTGAAGATGAAATTATTAATCGAAAAGAGCTCCTAGGGCTTAATAAAAGACAAAAGCAACTGCGTAAATTTTTTAAACAATTAGACGCTTAATTAGTAAATAAGCTACTTTTATATAATTTCTTACATGACTATCACTGTAAATTGTGAGAAATGTATTCTTTCGGTGTTGATAATTATTTTAAATGTGAGAGTATAAAAAAAGAACAATAAAGGGAGAAAAGTATGGTTTCACAAGATGTGCTTGTAATCTCGGTTTCGGCCTTTGTCCTTACATTAACGATTTATGAGTTTGGGCAAATGTCGATGTTGTTTTAAACGAACCACCTTTGGGTGGTTTTTATTGTCTGGAGAAAGGCCATGCCCATACACCTAAGCTTGCTAATTAGCTAAAGATTGTTTGAGTAAGCACATATAGATCTCACTAAAGAGGGTACAACCCATGCAGTTCATCGAGTTTGGATAGGATATGCAAGAAAGTAAAATCAGAATTTGGAGTCATGCCCCGCACGAAAATTGAATACAAAAGCTGAAGACTAAAAATAATGTGCCTATCCAGTGGTTTTTAAGGTAAGAGAGTAGCGGTAGATGGTAATCCCCCCTAAAAAGAATAGGATTTAAAAGTAGAATTTTCTCTTAAGAGATATAGACAAGGATGTAGTAGATCACCCATCCTTATTTAAGCGCCATTAGCTCAATTGGATAGAGCATCGCGCTGGTTGCAGGTTCAAGCCCTGCATGGCGCACCATATTTAATTCAAGGGTATCTATTATGTTGCTAGGTATTTAGTTACATGTTGAACAATAATTAATCAAAAGGAGATTTGATAGATACATTTTTGGGTGATATTTTTAATTAAATATTCTACATGGATGGAATTTAAGATGAAGCTACTAACCTTATTGGGTATTGGTGTTATGGCAAGTTGCTGCTATAGATCAAAGCGCATTACTAGCGAACACGCTTCACCCTCAAACTTCGATAAAATTGTTCAAAAAGCTGCTCTGCAAGGCTTCTAAACAACGTAATTAGTGTTGGATTTTGTAATAAATATACGATTGTAGGAGAACGAAATGCTTAAATTGTTAATGTGTTTATTTGGCGTTCATGGCGCGACTGAGATTGATAGTGAAGTCAAAGAATACCGTGATTGTTTGAAGGAAATATAATACCTTTGGCTACGTTTCCTTAGTGATTTACCGAACGGATTTTGGCACGTAAAACCCCGCTCAATATGCATTATTGGCGGGTTTTTCTTTTCTTATTAGGTGGTGAGTATGGGTTATATCGTAGTTGCTCTTGTATCGTTTTTGCTTGGGTAAGCTCTATGCTTTAAGTGGCTTGGTGAAGACATTATTAAAGGCAATCTAATTAAGCTAAACAAGGATGTGTATATTGCATCCAAAGTAGATACAAAAAGTGGGTATCCGCCATGGATCAAGTTGAAGCAAAACGAAACAAAGAGCATTATAAGCAAAACATAAAGGGCGCATCAATGATTCATCTAAAGGGTATGCCACAACACTTGGTTGATGGAGGGCTTATTTCATTCGTGACCAGCGCCGTAAGATTCACAACATCGAAACCAATTTAAATGGTGATTAATCATGTCATGTAAATCATGTGAAGAACGTCGACAGAAACTAAAGGCAATGTATGAGCAGTCGATAGAATCCATCACAAAAGTAATTACTTACCTTACTAACAAAGGTGGTAAAACAGAACAATCAGCTGATCAATCACCTGCAAGTGCAGATGAAACTGAACAACGAATTATTGTTAACACTCGAAGAGCAGGAAGAGCCAAACAGCCATGAGTATATGGATCAGTAATCATGCCAAAGCTACAACGATTGCAGAGCAGACTTGATGCCATATTACTAGACTTGCCAGCATTGCCGCCTTGTTACCACACAACTAGAACTAGAGCATATTGTTAATGTTGCTTAGAGTGTTACCGATCATGAATCTAACCTGCAATCGTTGTGTCCGCCGTGCCACAAAGATAAAACCTTAAAGGAGAGTCGGCAGTGAGTCATGAAGAACTACTAGAGCAAATTGAATCAGCGGCTAACTTTGTGCGAGGTATACAGTTTGATCAACGCTTGCTAAACGATGCTCGAGAAGCTTTACGAGAACGTGCGATGGAACTTGATGATTTTGTGGATAATTATTCTAATGAAAATGCATCAAAATGGTGCATAAAAACCAGCAGGCAGGGGGCGGTCAAAAGTTCAAAACCTTTTGCCCTCGGACACCCCCACATCACGTATAAAAAATTTTCCATTTCGCAAATATGTTAAAGGAGTGCATATGGCTTTAACAGCAAAAAAGAAGGCATTTGCCCAAGCTAGAACTGATGGCTCTTTTAGATTTGTCTCACCGAGCAACTTTCCAAAAAAAAATTATTTAACTCCGATAGTAGAAGCAGGTGTGGTTGAACGCATTCTTTCTGATAAGCCTAAGAGTCCTAAGCAAAAATACAAAGTAAAAAATTGAGTTATAATGGGGTTAAGGTGATTATTTGTACTATAAGAAAATAATTAAAATGATATAAAATTGTAATTATTTTCAAATATAGAGTTCTGCTATAATGCCGTACTCCATTTCAAATCCATGCATTGGGATGTGAACAAGATTTATAAATGATTCAATACACTAAATCTGATGTGGGTCAAAATTGGGTCAATGAATTTTTTTATTCAATGAAATGTCTTAAGAATTAATGTTTTGGGTTTTGAGTTCAATTGACGCCACCGTAGATGAAAGGCTTGATTCTAAAGGGATCAAGCCTTTTTTCTTGCCTGAATATAAAAGTAAATAGTATTACTTTCAATTTATTCTAGCATATACTTTTAAGGTAAGTTTTCGGCTTGTTGTGTACTAAATAACTTGCAGTTTTAAGAAACTTTGAAGGGATGTATACCTATATAAATTATCATAAGAGTATTAATTGCTACCTTGAAAGCCAGATTACAAACTTAGCTTTCAAAGGAGAATTATTTTTAGGATTATTTTTGTTCTTCACTAAACTCTTTGAAGTCTGCTTTACGTATTTTAGCGTGTATGCCTTTAGTTCTATCTACAACTTGTGAAACTTCAAAGTCTGTAGCTGCGCTTAAATAAGCATAAGCGAGCGCTTCATCAATTCCATACTCCTGATTTAAAAAACGAATTGCTTCACGAGTAGACTTTTTCATTGCTTCATCTAAATCTTCATCTAATCCTGGTGTAATCCAGAATTCAGCATTCTCAGCTAAGGGTTGTACAATTTCCTTACCTGGGATTTTATCTTTGCCTGTTTTTAATAAAGTAAATTTAAGCGTTGCGCGTGCGGATGCCTCAAGCGCTGTTAATGCAACCTCACCATCGCCTTGCGCAAAATGACTGTCACCTGTATAGAAAAGTGCACCAGAGACTTGTATTGGATAATATGCAGTTGATCCAGCACCTAATTCATTAATATCGATATTCCCGCCATACATTGCTGGAGGTACAGAATGTACAGGCTCAGATGTGTTAGCTGCTACCCCCATAATGCCCATAAACGGATATAGTGGAAAACGAATTGCTTTCCCTGACTCTGTTTTCAGAACACCCTCATATTCACCTTTGGTATTTTTTTCTATAGGGGTAAATACCGAAACATTACCATAGCGTTCTGGATGAGTAGCAGAAGCATTTTCTTGTTTTGGTTTTTTAGGAAACTCGCCAACCAATGCACCTTTACCATGACGGTTAGAAATTACGCCATAAGGAACACGCGGTTCAACCTTAATCACCTCTACTTTTAAGATATCTCCCGGTTGAGCACCTTGAATTTCAACAGGCCCGGTCACTATATGTGGACCATCTTTATGAAAATCATGTTTTAAATTCGATTTTGTAATAGTTTTTGCTTCATCCAAGATATAGGCGTCTTTAATACCTTTTGATTTAAAGTACTTTTCTGCATCGCGCCCTTGGTCTTCTAATAAGCCTTCATGTGAAACTGTATCGAAAGTTATCACACTTCCAGAAGGAACAGAAATAACAGGTTTAGCATCTTTATTTGGTAAATATCCCCAAGTGATAGTATTTAAAGTCGAAGGTACATAATAATTACCTTTGTACTCACCATCTTTTAGATGAACGGGCTTATTTGATATTTGCTTAAGAACATTAAAACTATCCGCATAGACTACTGAAGTACCAAGAGTACTGAAAATAAAAAGTGATAGGAGTGTGTGCTTAAACATAGAATATACCTTAAATAATTAAAAATATTGCAAGTATGTCTACAGCAAATTCTATGCCACAACGAAAGCATTATTATTGGAAGGTTTAAATGAAAAATGCACTATTGGTATACATTTATCTGATTAAATTTAGTGCATTCATACTAAGTGATAAAGCACTGGGATTTTAGGTGGTGATATACTTTAATTTGGGTGTACTGGATAACAAGAATGAGGGAGACATTAGATTTATACTTAAATCTTTTAATTAAATAACTCCCCCCTATCCAAGTTAAATAAATTTATCAACGAAAAATGTATTGTAGCCATGCAACAGTAGAAATATTATTTGATGGGAACAAGTTTGCGTTAAGAAGAATTGAGCTCAAATTTAGTCTGACAGATTGATAAAATGGAGAAGTGTCATATTCAATTTGAGCTGGTAAAAATTATAAAAATACAATTAATAAAATCACACCTAAAACGACGCGATACCAAGCAAACACTCTTAACGTATGTTTTTCTACAAATTTTACTAAAGCTTTTACAACAAGTAATGCCGCAATAAAGGCTGCGACAAAGCCGATAGAAATATTCAGTAAATTATCGGAGGTCAACACACTCGCATTGCGAATTAAGTCATAGGTTGCTGCACCGAGCATAGTCGGCATGGCTAGAAAGAAAGAAAATTCCGTTGCTGCTTTACGAGAAAGCCCCGATAGCATACCCCCAATGATGGTTGCACCTGAACGCGAAGTGCCTGGAATCATTGCGACGCATTGCGCAAAACCAACGATAATGGCCTGTTTGATGGTAATATCCGTTGCTTCGATTGTTTTAGGTTCAATTTTTCGAGCTTCTACTGCAAAAATAATCAATCCACCGATAATCAGTGCACATGCCACTATCAGCGGGCTAAATAGCACTTGTTTAATAAAATCAACCGCTAGCACCCCAATGACCACTGCAGGAATGAAGGCCAAGATGACATTCATGGCAAAACGTCGCGCGTGTTGATCACCCGAAAAAAAGCCTCGAACCAGTTCAATAATTTTGTGTCGGTACAACCAGCAAACAGCCAAAATCGCCCCGAGCTGAATTACAACTTCAAATGCACGTCCCGCATCGGATTGGAAATCAATGAGATGACCAAAAAGAATCAAATGCCCCGTACTGGAAATCGGTAAAAATTCCGTTAATCCTTCGATAAGCCCTAAGAATAAGGCTTTAAGTAATTCCAAGTTGTGCATAAATAAAAAAGTTAATAATTAAAAATTGGAATCTGTTTTAAGGCATTTCGTACTACTTTGAAATGGGGCGGAGGAAGTTTTTTAGTTTTTTTATGTCATAGGTCTTGAGATGGATAGAGTATTCATGTGCTCTATGCGTATTTAGGGTCGTGGCGGATGTTTTCTGAATGAATAAAATAATGAAGACCGTAGAATGGTGCATCCAAACGAAAATATCCTAAAATCATATTCTTTTCAGTGATAAAAACGCTGTAATCCTGTTCAACGCTCTAAATGAATGGTTTTGAATTTTTTTGTCATCATTCTTGTGTATACCTTGGATTATCCTTCGCTTAGATGAAAAAAATTGCATGGAAATCGAAATGTGGCCAAACAATATCTAGATCTAACTGATGCTGTTTAAAGAGTACGTGATCAAAAGTTCAGTTATCTAAAGAGCAAGCCAATCATTGCTTCACTTTTTTTGACTGAGTTGTCATCGGAATTAGAGAAGTTGAAATAATAAGAAGAAAAAGATGCTTATTTAATTTTAAATAGCATAATTTACGCAAAGTTTACGCCATCCGCATTTTTGAATATAGAGAATTTACGCCCTCAATTTCCATACTAAAGCTGACCTATTTTAAATGGCTTTTGCTATGTGGGAATTTATTACTGTATTTGTCTTTTCATTGCTGTTGGCTTATCCGCTAGGTGCTTATCTTGCGGATGTGATGCAAGCCAAACCAATGAAGAGTGATCGCTTTTTTAAGTGGATTGAACAACCAATCTACGCTGTTCTAAATGTGAAGCAAGTGGGCATGAACTGGCGGCAATATTTGGGTGCTTTTGTACTGAGTAACATTTTATTGCTGGGCGCTAGCGTTACCGTTTTAATGACTCAAGCATGGTTACCTTTAAACCCCGACCATATCCCGAATATGAATTGGGATTTGGCTTTACATACCACCATTTCATTTCTGACCAATACCAACCAGCAGCATTACTCGGGGCAGTCTCAACTCTCTTATCTATCGCAAATGACTGTAATAGTGGGATTGCAATATTTGTCGCCACTTATGGGGCTTGCCTTATTGGTCGCTATGTTAAGAGCACTATTTTTACAATCAGCTCAACAACAAGACCTAGAGCAAAACAAATGGAATCGCATTAATTTGGGCAATTATTGGATGGATATTATCCGACCCTTATTTCGATTCTTCATTCCTCTAGGATTTGTTTTTTCTTTGCTGCTCACTTTTCAAGGTGTGCCAGCAACCTTATCTGCGGGGCCAACAGCGCAAGTTTTAGAGCAAAGCACAGAAGTCAAAACTCAACATATTCCACTCGGTCCAGTTGCACCGATGGTGGCGATTAAACAACTGGGTAGTAACGGTGGCGGTTGGTATGGCCCAAACAGTAGTGTGCCTTTAGAAAATCCAACACCATTGTCCAATGTGATTGAAATGATCGCGATTTTACTGATTCCACTCTCTGCGGTGTTTATGGTGGGGCGTTTTATTCAACGTAAAAAACTGATGTGGATGATTTTTGGCAGCATGTTGTTGATGTCACTTTTTTCAACGCTATTGACCCTATGGGCAGAAAAATCCTCATTAAGTGCAAATATGGCTTTGATGGAAGGCAAGGAAATGCGTTTCGGTGCTGACGCATCGGCATTGTGGGGAAGTTTGACCACACAAGTGAATAACGGCTCAGTCAATATGATGCATGATTCGGCTTCACCACTAACGGGATTGGTTGAACTGTGCAATATGTTGATTAATGCCATTTGGGGTGGGATTGGTTGTGGTCTATTACAGTTCTTTATTTACCTCTTTCTTGCCGTATTTATCGCAGGTTTGATGACAGGACGGACCCCTGAATTGTTTGGGCGAAAAATTGAAGTGACTGAAATTAAGTTATTGGCATTGGTGATTCTCTTACAACCTGTGGTGATTCTGGGTTTGACGGCCATCGCAATCGCTTTCCCATCCATTACAGGCAATTCAAATCCAGCATTTCACGGCATTAGCCAAGTGTTTTATGAGTATGTCTCTGCCTATGCCAACAATGGTTCAGGTTTTGAAGGTTTAGGTGATAACACACTTTGGTGGAACCTGAGTGCCAGTGTCGCGTTATTGGCAGGGCGTTATAGCGTGTTGATTATCCCTGTTTTGATTGCAGTGAGTTTAGCAACCAAACCGCAAGCAGCCCAAAGCAAAGGTTCTTTACAGATCGAATCACCAACTTTTGCGTTGATCTTGATTGGGATTGTGTTGATTCTGACCTTGTTGCAATTCATGCCAGTGTTGGTGATTGGGCCAATTGCTGACTATTTATCGATAAAAGTTTAAGCGTGGAGCAAGCACAATGAAACATTCAAATGCGACACAACAGATGGATATCTTGAATAAAGAAATTATTCAGCAAACTTTCCATAAATTGCTGCCTCAACACGCGTTTAAAAATCCAGTGATGGCATGTGTCTGGGTGGGAACAGTTTTAACCCTTGTTGCCACTTTGATGGGAAATGCCAGTTTAGGTTTTGGTTTAGTCCTAAGCTTGATTTTATTGGTCACGGTTTTATTTGCCAATTATGCCGAGGCGGTGGCAGAAGCCAAAGGACGTGGGCAAGCAGCATCTTTACGTCAGGCGCGTGAAAATTTAACTGCAAATCGTATTCTCGATTTAAATGCCATCCCGACAGTGATTTCTGCAAACCTACTCAAAAAGGATGATTTAGTCATCGTCAAAGCAAGTGAAATTGTTCCTGCGGATGGTGAGATTATTCAGGGTTTTGCGACCATCAATGAATCTGCCGTTACCGGTGAGTCTGCACCCGTACTGCGTGAAGCCAATACCGATCGTTCAGGGGTGATTGGTGGGACTAAAGTTTTGTCAGATGAAATTATTATTCGGGTCAGTAATGAAGCTGGTCATAGCTTCTTAGACCGTATGATTGCTTTGGTTGAAGGTGCCAACCGCCAAAAAACACCGAATGAAGTTGCACTCAGTATTTTACTTAATATCATGACCATCACTTTTATTGTGGTGGTGCTGACTTTACCTGTTATTGGATCAATGGTCGGGATCAAAATCAGTATGGTTTTGCTGATTGCACTGTTGGTCTGTTTAATTCCAACCACGATTGGCGGCTTGCTGCCTGCAATCGGTATCGCAGGGATGAACCGCGCTTTAAAAGCCAATGTCTTAGCAAAATCAGGGAAAGCGGTTGAAGTTGCGGGTGATATTGATGTGTTGTTGTTGGATAAAACAGGCACGATTACCTATGGAGATCGCCAAGCCACTGCTTTTTATCCATTGGCAGGTGTGACACCAAGTGAGTTACGCCAAGCAGCAATGCTCACTTCTTTTGCTGATCCAACCCCTGAAGGGAAGTCGATCATCAGCCTTGGGAAAGAGTTAGGTGAAAGCATCCAAGAGCCGAAAGATGCTGAGTTCATTCAATTTAGTGCCTCAACACGTTTATCGGGTGTGGACTTAGCGACTGGACCAAAGATTCGTAAGGGTGCAGTCGATGCTATTCTTAACTTTACCCATCAAGAAATCAAAGACAACATTGAACTTAAAACTCGTGTAGAGCAAGTCGCTTCTAAAGGTGCGACACCGCTTGTGGTGGCTTCGAATCATAATATTTTAGGCGTGATTGAACTTTCAGATGTGATTAAACAAGGCATTAAAGAACGCTTTGCACTGCTACGTGAGATGGGCATCAAAACCATTATGGTCACGGGAGACAATCCATTGACTGCGGCTGCGATTGCGGCTGAAGCAGGGGTGGATGACTATATTGCAGAAGCGAGACCTGAGGACAAATTGGCGTGCATTCGTAATGAGCAAGCAGCAGGAAAATTGGTCGCAATGGTG
>RRZT010030692.1_pt1 | contig 13937 bp, 13 predicted proteins | sample 2165551 | NCBI WGS metagenome assembly RRZT01 (sample SAMN10456910, study PRJNA506462) | wastewater metagenome | biome: wastewater; feature: sludge; material: wastewater sludge; isolation source: wastewater sludge with Escherichia coli K12::gfp cells carrying plasmid... | place: USA: Moscow, Idaho... | reverse complement strand
GTCCGGGACTGGAACGCCGCCGGCGGCGACGACGTCAGCCGCATGGCCGACTTCACGAACCTCTGGGAGGCCGTGGATGCGGTCGACTCGCCCCTGCTCCTGCTGCGAGGTGGCAACTCCGGCGTCGTCGGTGACGAGGACGTGGAGGAGCTCCAGCGACGCCGGCCCGAGGCCGAGGTGATCGTCGTGCCCGACGCCGGCCACAGCATCCAGGGCGACCAGCCCCTCGTCCTCGCCCAGCAGCTCGCGGACTTCATCGAGCGCGCCCAACGCACGTAGCCGCGGGCGGGGCGGGGCGGGTCGGGCCGGTCAGGCGCCCCAGAAGCGCTGCCAGGAGTCGTAGCGGTGGGGGATGGTGCCCACGCCGACCTGGCCGACCGGCCAGTTGGCCGGCGCCTGCGTCAGGGGCTGCTCGGCCAGCTCGACGCCCCAGAACAGCTCGTGCTTCCGGCCGACGAAGTACCAGCGGCCGTCTCGGCACTCGTAGCGGTCGCTGTACTGGATGGCCTGTTCGATCATCCGCGTGCTGTCCGGCTCGGGCTGGATGCGGGCCCGGCAGTAGACGATGCCGGTGGCCTTGTTCGAGTCCTGCTCGTCCCGATCGATGAGGTGGTTGCCGACAAAGAGCATCGAGACGCCGATGGCTCGCAGGCTCTTGTCGAACTCGGCCCGCAGCGCCTCGCGCCCGGTGCCCCGGGCACCCACGTTGACGTCGTCGACGAACAACGACACCAGCAGGTCGAGGTCGCGCCGGTCGACGGCCAGGGCATAGCGGAGCGCCAGCTTGCGGATCTGCTCGTGGACCATCCAGTCGTTGGAGCGGACGGTCCACCCGTCCGGCACGCGGTCGCTCATGGCCCCACTCTTGTCGACCGCGAGGGGCGACCTCGGCCGAGTGCGGATCGGCCGCTGCCCGCCGGGCGCTCAGGCCGCCGGCAGCCGTCCGTGGACCGAGCGGGTGACGGCGTCGGCGCCGACCACGAGACGCTCTGCGGCCACCGCCACCTCGGCGCCGGTGACGCCGCCCCGGAAGCCGATCAGGGCGAGCAGGACGGCCACGTGGCCGTCGGCGTCGAAGACCGGAGCGGCGACGTGGTTCACGCGGTACGAGCGCTCGGCTTCGAGCTCGATGAGAAGGTAGTCCTCGTGGCCGAGCTCGTCGACCAGGGCGCCGACGTCTCCCCGCCGGCGGTCGGGGGTGGCGGCCGCGTCAGCCAGCACCTGACCGAGGCGGGCGTGGGCCTCGGCGTCGAGGGTGACGGAGTAGCCCCGCTCGCGCACCGCGGCCAGCGCGGCGTCGTAGCGGCGTCGCTCGGCGTCGCTCACGGTGGTGCCCGCTCGGGCCAGCCAGCGCTCGACGCCGTCGGGCGTCTCCCAGGCCACGAAGGCGGTCCCGAAGGGCGGGGCGATGGGGACACGTTGGCCCACGGCGACGCTCACCGTCAGAGGACGCGGCGTGCCCACCCGTTCGAGGATGACCATGTCGCCGTCGACCGAGGCGGTGGCGAGGCACTCGAGGCCGGTGTCCTCGGCGAGGCGACGCATCTCGGGCCGGGCGAAGTCGACCACCGGGAACTGCTCGAGCGCGGCCCGGCCCACCCCGATCAGCGCCGGCCCGAGGGCGTAGTCCTTGCGGGCGGGGTGGCGCACGAGGTAGCCGGCGTCGGTGAGGGCCGACAGCAGCGAGTGGGCGGTGGCCTTGTTGAGGTCGAGCCGGCGGGCCAGCTCGCTCAGGCTCCACGCCTCGGTGGGGTGGGCGGCGAGGAAGTCGAGGATGGCGGTGGTGCGCTCGACCGCCGGCGCCGGCCGCGCCACGTCAGCCCCCGCCTTCCACGGTGTCTCCCGAGGACATCCAGAACGAGCGGGGGGGTGGTGGAGCGAGTGGTGGGGGAGCGAGGCGGACGGCCACGGCGCGCGCCTCAGTCGTTCGAAGGTGTCGCCGCGGCCAGGGCGGCGGCGACCGCGGGGCCGATGACGTCGGCCATGGCCGCGTGGCCGGCGTCGCCGGGGTGGATGCCATCGTCGAGGAGGGCGGGGTCCACGATGGGGAAGCCCTCGACCAGCGAGAGGCGCTTGTCGCCGGCGGCGATGCGGTCACCCACGACGCGCTGGAACACGGCCCGCAGCTCGACCAGGTTGGCGCCGAGTCGGTTCGGGGTGGACTCGGCGTCGGGCCGGGTGATGGGGCTCACGGCCACGATGGGCGTGTCCGGATGGCCCTGGCGCACGATGTCGAGGAAGCCGATGAGCCCTTCACGGAACATCCCCACCGAGAACGGGATGCGGGTCCAGCAGTTGGTGCCGTGGGCGATGGTGATCACGTCGGCGGGCAGCGAGGCGATCTCCTCGGCGCTCGGGATCTCGCCGCGGGCGGCGCCCGAGTAGCCCATGTTGGTGACGTCGAGGCCGTGGCGCTTGGCCGCCAGCATCGACCACGAATTGCCGGGGGTCGACACCGTCCAGCCCTCGGTGATGGAGTCGCCGTAGGCGATCCACTTCGGCTGTGGAGCCGCGGGCTCGATGCTGCCGGGGTCGCCGGCGGCCGCCCGGATGGCGGTGACGGTGGGCAGCATGCGCTCGGGCAGGTGCACGACGGCGCGCTCGGCCCCGCCGGTGCCCGGGAGACGGACGGTGCCCTCGCCCACGACGGCGGGCTCGGAGGCGACCAGCTCGTCGCCCCGCCAGAGGGTGAACTCGCCGCCCTCGCCGCCGCCGAGGTAGCCGAAGGCGGCCTGCTCGGTGGTGTAGTCGACCTCGACGGCCTCGGCGTCGCCCGAGAACTCGAGGCGGACGCCGGCGGGCACCTTGGCCATGGTCCAGGTGTCCATGGGCAGTCGCAGCATCGGCGTCTCGGGCTTGGCCCGAGGGTACGGGGCACCCCCTCCCGCTGGGAAGGGGGCGCCCCGGAGGTACGGCTCGGGCTGCTCAGGGCGCCCGGTGGTCGCCACGATCAGCTCGCGACGCGGCCTTCAGAGATGGCCTTGAACTTGGCCGCGGGGGAGTCGTCCGGCGGCACGTAGGCCTCGATCTCGGGGAGGACTTCCTTCCCGATGGTCTCGATGGTCGCCATGATCGACTCGTGCGGCAGGTAGCCGAACTGCGAGTAGCAGATCAGCGAGTCACAGCCCAGGTCGGCGTAGTGGCGCATCTTCTCGAAGCACTTCTCGGCGTCGCCGATGACGATCATGTCGCCGTTGTTGAAGGCGTCCACCGGGACGTTGCCCTCCTTCAGCCCCTTCAGCAGCGGGAAGATGCGGTCCACCTCTTCCTGCGGGGTGAGGGGGAACTCCCAGTCGATGGTGAACTGGGCGAGGTTCTGGTACCACCAGGCCACCGACTCCCAGACCTTGTTCTGCTCGAAGGTGGCCTCGTCCTCGCAGTGCACGAGCGTGTACGCCGCCACGCGGTTGTTGACCACCTTGGTGAGCGGGTTGTTGTCCACCTGGGCGGTGCGGTAGTTCTCGATGGCCTTGGCCATGAGCTCGATGGGCTGCATGATCGTGAACGACAGCAGGCCGAGGCCGAGCGAGCCGGCGACGGCGGCGGACTCGACCGAGGTGGCAGCCATCCAGACCGGCGGGTGCGGGTCCTGGACGGGCTTCGGGGTGACCATGCGCTTCGGGAAGGAGAAGCGCTCGCTCTCGTACTCGAAGTACTCGTCACGCCACATGCCGGTGACGATCTCGATGGCTTCCTTCCAGTCCGACCGGCTCTGCTCGCGGTCGACGTGGAAGGCGGTCTGCTCCATGGGGGTGGAGCGACCCGTGCCCCACTCGACGCGGCCGTTGGAGAGGATGTCGACGGTGGCGACCTTCTCGGCGATGCGGGCCGGGTTGATGAAGCCGAAGGGGGTCAGGGTGACGCCGAAGCCCATCTTGATGTTCTCGGTCACCGTGGCGAGGCCGCCGAGCAGGACCTCGGAGGCGGGGCAGTGCGAACGGCCCTCGCGGAAGTGGTGCTCGACCACCCACACGGTGTTGTAGCCGAGGGTGTCGGCCAGCTTGATCTGCTCGATGGCTTCCCGGTACGACTTCTGCTCAGCCGCCCGCTGCCCGTAGGGGTGCGGCCCTGCGTCCCAGGGCTTCGGGCAGTCGATCTCGTACAGCATGTCCAGCTTCATCAGGATCCCCTCGGTGGGTCGCGGAGTTCGGGCTTCGTCGGATGCGCGTCCGTTCGCGATGGCAAACAAACGGTTGCAGTATCGACCGACAAACTAGAACCCGTTCTCGATGGCGGTCAATAGCCTCGGAGAGGTGGCGACCACCGCACCGGCGGAGCACTCCGAGGGCTGGGCCCTGCACCTGCGTCTCGGCGACGTGCCGGTGCGCATCGAGCTCGGGTTCTTCCTGGTGGCGGCGCTCCTGGGAGCCAGCCTCGGCACGGTGAAAGGGGTGGCCATCTGGGTCGCCGTCGTGCTCGTGTCGGTGCTCGTGCACGAGCTCGGCCACGCCGTGGCCATGCGCTTTTCGGGTGTCTCGGCGCGCATCGTGTTGCACGGCATGGGCGGCCTCACCATCCCGTCCGGCGCCATCCACTCGCGAGCCAAGCGCATCACCGTCGACCTCGCCGGCCCGCTCTCGGGCCTTCTCCTGCTGGGTGTTCCCGCGGTCTGGCTGTCCGCCACGCTCGAGTCGCCGTCGGTCGAGGTCGAGCTGGTGCTGCTCTCGGTGGTCTGGGTCAACGTCGCCTGGTCGTTGGTCAACCTGTTGCCCATCCTCCCCCTCGACGGCGGCAACGTCACCAAGGAGGTGCTCGACGTCCTCACCGACGAGCAGGGCGAGGTGCCCGCCCGGGTGGTGTCGATCGTCGTGGCCGGCGCCGCCGGGCTCTTCGCCCTGCGCAGCGGGCTGGTCTTCGCCGGCTTCTTCGCGGTCTTCTTCCTCGCGACCAACTGGCGGGCGCTGGCGGACCGTCGCTCGGTGCAAGCAGGCGACGAGGTGCGTCGGGCCTACGCCGCCGTCACCGGTGACGACCCCGACACCGCTCTCGCCCTCGTGGCCGACGCCCTGCCGCAGGCCAAGGCCGTCGACCTTCGTGCCGTCGCCGTCGAGGTCGCGGCGTGGGCGCACGTCGCCCGCGGCGAGGACGCCGAGGCGCGCCGGGCCCTCGGGCGCATGCCCAGCCAGCGGGAGGCCAGCGGCCACCTCCAGTGCATCCTCGCTGATCCCGGTGTGGTCACCCGAGCCGACCGCGTCAACCTCACCGTCGACGACTGGGTGGCCGACGACTGCCTGCTCCCGCCCCCGGCCTACGTGCGTCGCCTCGCGGCCGACGGTCTCCTCGACGAGGTGGTCGACCGCCTCATCGCCTCGCGCTCGGAGGCGGCGCCCCGCGGCCGCCACGCCCTGCGCCAGCTGCTGCTGCGGGCGGGCCGCTACGAGGAGGCCACCCGCTTCGGCCCGCCCGAGCCCCTCCCCGACCGCGGTCCCGCCTGACCGCTCGCTTGACCACTGCCGTACTGGCGCCCGATCTACTGGTCAGGACCAGTAGATCGGGCGCCAGAAGGAACGGGCTTAGGCGTCGCGGACGGTGGCCCAGCCCAGGTAGGCGCCGAAGCCGGCGAGGGCAAGGCCGGACAGGACGTCGACGGGCCGCTGCACCCGCTCGCCCAGGCGGGCGCCGAGGGCGCCGGTGAGCAGGGACAGGATCACGAACCACGAGAACGAGCCCAGGCCGATGGCCACGAGCATGGCCGCGGCGCTGGCGCCGGAGGTGGCCACGTCGGCGGTGTGGGCGGCGGTGAATATGGCCGCCCACGAGATGATGGTGGACGGGTTGGCCGCGGTGGCGGCCAGGCCGGTGAGGAAGGCCTTGCGGGGGTCGGCCACCTCCTGCAGGGTCTCCATGCCGGTGCGGGCGCGCAGGCCCTGCCAGACAGTGCGGCTGCCGAGGTAGATGAGGAAGGTGGCACCGATGAGGCCGAGGCCCACGCGTAGGCCGGCGATCTCCAGCAGGCTGGCGGCGCCGGCCACGCCGAGGGCGGCGTAGGCGGTGTCGACGAGGGCGGCGGCGGCGCCGATGGCCAGGCCGGTGGCGATGCGGCCTCGCAGCACCGAGCGGGCGCAGAGCAGCCACACCGGCCCCACCTGCGCGGCGACGAGGAAGCCGAGGCCGAACCCGGTGGTGAACGCCGCCGTCATGGGGTGGAGTCTGGCCCCTGGGGAGCGGAGCGGACGACCGAATACCTGCGACCATGGGGGACGTGGACGCCGGGTGGGGGGTGGGGTGAGCGAGCACGACGTGACCGTGGCGGACCGTCCTGAGGGCCCCGATCGCATCGGCCCCTATTGCGTGGTTCGCCCCCTCGGCCGGGGTGGCATGGGCGAGGTCTACCTGGCGGTGGACGAGCGTCCCGGTGCCGCCGTCGCGCAGGTGGCGGTGAAGGTGCTCCGCCCCGAGCTCGAGGCCGACACCGAGTTCCGCCGGCGCTTCGCCCGGGAGCTCGGCGCGGTCCGCCGGGTGCACGGCCGCTCGGTGGCCCGGGTGCTCGACGCCAACCTCGAGGCGGAACGGCCCTGGATCGCCACCGAGTACGTCGCCGGCCCCACCCTCGGCCAGGCGCGCGACGGCGTCGACCTCCACGCGCTCGCGGCGGGCCTCGCCCGGGCGCTCGCCGACATCCACGCCGCCGGCGTGGTGCACCGCGACCTGACGCCGGCCAACGTCCTCCTCGGTCCGGACGGGCCGCGGGTCGTCGACTTCGGCATCGCCTGGTTCGACGACACCACGACGCTCACCCGCACCGGCATGGTCCTCGGCACGCCGGCGTGGATGGCGCCCGAGCAGCTCGGCGACGACCGCACCACGCCGGCGAGCGATGTCTGGGCCTGGGCCGCGGTGCTGGTCTTCGCCGCCACCGGCCACCCGCCGGTCAGCGGGAGCCGGCCCGAGGTCCTCCAGGTCCGGGCCGCCCGGGGCGAACTGGACCTGGAGGGCGTGCCCGACTGGCTGCGCCCCCTCGTCGAGCGGGCCCTCGACCCCAACCCCGAGCGGCGCCCGACCGCCGCGCAGTTGGCCATCGAGCTCGGGGTCCCGTCCGATGCCGCCCTCACCGAGGTGCTCGAGCGCACCTGGGCGGCCGGCGGGGGAGCGTCGAGCGCCGGCCCGTCGGGACCATCGGGCACGGGGGCGCGGGTCGCCGCGCCGACCCCGGTGGCGCCGATGGCACCGACCGTGGTCGAACGGCCCACCCCTGCGCCCGCGGCGGCCGCCCAGCCCGACGCCGCGGCCTCGCGGGGCGGGCCGTCGTGGGCGCTCCGTTGGATCCCAGGGATCGTCCTCGCCGTCCTCGGCGCCACCTTCGCCAGCGTCGCCGGCTTCCTTGCGGTGGTCCTGGTCGTGACCACCATCCTCGTGGTCGCCGCCTGCGTGCGCATCTGGGAGGTCGAGCGCCTGCCTCGGCCGCCGGTGCGCTGGTCGCCGTCGCCGTCGTCGCTCGTGGTCGCCGGCCTGGCCACCGCCGGCTCGGGGTTGGCCGCGGCGCTCGGCGTGGTGTGGGGGCTCCTCGCCCTCGTGGCCATCGTGGTCTTCCTCGTCGCCATCGGCGCCCACGGCGGCTGACGCGGGGCGGAAGGTTCGCCCGGCCCCGGATCGACAGCCCGCCCGCGATCGGGCCAAACTAGAACCTGTTTCAGCGAGCGACGCCCACCCCGGGGGGACGATCCATGTACGTCGGGTACGACGAAGACCAGCTGGCCCTGCGCCAGGAGCTGCGCGACTACTACGCCCAGCTCCTGACCCCGGAGGTCCAGGAGGATCTGCACCACGGCCACGGTGTGGGCCCCGCGATGCGCAAGGTCGTGCACCAGATGGGCGAGGACGGCTGGCTGGGCATCGGGTGGCCGAAGGAGTGGGGCGGCCAGGGCCGCACGCCGCTGGAGCAGTTCATCTTCTTCGACGAGTCCATGCGCTGCGGCGCCCCCGTCCCGATGCTCACCACCAACACCGTGGGCCCGACCATCATGAACTTCGGCACCCAGGAGCAGAAGGAGTTCTTCCTCCCGCAGATCGTCAAGGGCGACATCTTCTTCTGCATCGGCTACACCGAGCCGGGCGCCGGCACGGACCTCGCCGCCCTCCAGACCAAGGCCGTGCGCGACGGCGACGAGTACGTCATCAACGGCCAGAAGATCTTCACCAGCCTGGCCAGCGACGCCGACTACTGCTGGCTGGCGGTTCGCACCAACCCCGAGGCCAAGAAGCACAAGGGCATCTCCATGGTGATCGTGCCCATGGACACCCCCGGCATCGAGGTCGTGCCCATGTCGCTGCTCAGCGAGCACGACATCAACCAGGTGTTCTTCAACGACGTGCGGGTCCCCGTGGACAACTGCGTCGGCGGCGAGAACAACGGCTGGACGCTCGTGACCAACCAGCTCAACCACGAGCGGGTCACCCTCTGCTCCTCGGGCATGATCGAGAACTCGATCACCGAGGTCCGCGAGTGGGCGCAGCAGACCAAGCTGGCCGACGGCCGGCGGGTCATCGACCAGGAGTGGGTGCAGCTCAACCTGGCCCGGGTCTACGCCAAGCTCGAGTTCCTGCGCCTCATCAACTGGAAGGTGGCCTGGGGCGCCACCGAAGGCCTCCCGCTCGACGTGGCCGACGCCTCGACCATCAAGGTCTTCGGCACCGAGTTCTACCTCGAGGCCTTCCGCCTGCTGATGGAGATCATCGGCCAGCAGGCCTACCTCGAGCGGGCGTCGGCCGAGTCGGTGCTGAAGTCCCGGCTCGAGATGATGTACCGCAGCCTCATCATCCTCACCTTCGGGGGCGGCACCAACGAGGTGCAGCGCGACCTGATCGGCATGTTCGGCCTCGGCCTGCCCCGGGCCTCCCGGTAGCCCGGGCCCACGAGACGCACGGAAGAAAGAGCAACCACGACATGGACTTCTCGTTCACCGAAGAGCAGGACGCGGTCAAGGAGCTGGCGGCGCAGATCCTCGACGGCCAGCTGGGCAACGACGCCCTGAAGGAATTCGACAAGAGCGGCGAGGCCTACGACGCCGGCACCTGGGCGGAGTTCGCCAAGGCCGGCCTCCTCGGCATCGCCTTGCCCGAGTCGGTCGGGGGCGCGGGGCTCGGCTTCGTGGCCGCCGCCCTCGTCCTCGAGCAGATCGGCCGCACCGCGGCGCCCATCCCGTACCTGCCGACCGTGGTGCTGGGCGCGCTGCCCATCGCCGAGTTCGGCACCGACGCCCAGCAGGAGGCCCTCCTCCCCGGCGTGGTCGACGGCACCACCATCCTCACCGCCGCCCTCGTGGAGTTCGGCACCGCTCCCGACCAGCCCACCACCACGGCCCGCGCCGAGGGCGAGGGGTGGCGCCTCGACGGCTCGAAGCTGTGCGTGCCCGCCGGCGCCCAGGCCAGCCGGATCCTCGTGCCCGCCGCGACCGGCGCCGGCGCCGTGGGCGTGTTCCTCGTCGACCCGTCAGCCGCCGGCGTCTCGCAAGAGGACCTGCTCACCACCTCGGGCCAGCCCGAGACCCGCCTCGACCTCGACGGTGTCGTCGTGGGCGCCGGCGACGTCCTGGGTGACCCCAAGGGCGGCGCCGCCATCGTCGACTGGATCGTCGAGCGCGCCACCGCCGCCGGCTGCATCACCGCCGTCGGCGTGTGCGCGGAGGCGCTGCGCCTCACCGCCGACTACACCAAGACCCGCGAGCAGTTCGAACGCCCCATCGCCACCTTCCAGGCCGTGGGCCAGCGCGCCGCCGACGCCTACATCGACACCGAGGCGGTGCGCCTCACCGCCTGGCAGGCCGTGTGGCGCCTGTCCGAGGGCCTGCCCGCCGCCGAGTCGGTGGCCATCGCCAAGTTCTGGACGGCCGAGGGTGGCCAGCGGGTCGTGCACGCCGCCCAGCACCTCCACGGCGGCATGGGCGTCGATCGGGACTATCCGCTGCACCGCTACTTCCTCTGGGCCAAGCAGATCGAGCTGACCCTCGGCGGGGGCACCCAGCACCTGCTCGAGCTCGGCAAGATCCTCGCCGACGAGCCCGTCTGAGCCGTCGCCGACCCGTCCCGCGCCCGCCGGGCGCGGGCGGGGCCGCGAAAGGATGACCTGATGCGCTTCGGGATCACGATGTTCCCCACCGACCTGTCCATCGGGCCGGTGCAGCTGGGACGCGAGGCCGAGGCCCGCGGCCTCGACTCGCTGTGGTTCCCCGAGCACACCCACATCCCCACCAGCCGGCGGACGCCGGCGCCCGCCGGTGAGCCACTCGCCGAGGAGTACAAGCGCTCGCTCGACCCCTTCGTGGCGATGGCCGCGGTGGTCGGCGCCACCAAGCGCCTCCGCGTCGGCACCGGCATCGCCTTGGTCGCCCAGCGCGACCCGATCGTCATGGCCAAAGAGGTGGCGTCGCTCGACCTCGTCTCCGGGGGGCGGCTCGACCTCGGCATCGGCTTCGGCTGGAACGTCGAGGAGATGGCCGACCACGGGGTGGCCTTCAAGGAGCGCCGGGCGGTCGTGCGCGAGAAGGTGCTCGCCATGAAGGCGTTGTGGACCCAGGACGAGGCGGGTTTCTCCGGCGAGCACGTCCGGTTCGAGCCGAGCTGGTCGTGGCCCAAGCCCGTGCAGAAGCCCCATCCGCCGCTGCTCATCGGTGGCGGGGGCGGACCGAAGCTGTTCGAGGCCATCGCCGACTACGCCGACGGCTGGATCCCCATCGGCGGCGCCGGCCTGCGCGAGGCCCTGCCCGCCCTTCGCCGGGCCATGGAGTCCGCCGGCCGCGACCCGGCCGAGCTGTCCATCGTGCCCTTCGGCTCGCTGCCCGACCCCGGCAAGATCGAGTACTACCGCAGTCTCGGGGTCAGCGAGATCGTGTTCCGGGTGCCCCCGGTGCCGGCGGACGAGGCACTCCCCGTCCTCGACCAGATCCGCGCCACCCTCGACCTGGTCTGACGGGCGCCGACCTGTCAGCGCGGGGCTCCGCGTTCGCATCGAAACCCGCGACCGCGAGCGGGCGGGACCACGCCGACGGCCGGCGAGAAGCCCCCAGCTGCGGCACCTTGGACCGGTCGTGTTGTCCTCGCCCGAGCACAGCAGCGACAGCAGGACGACGGCGCCGAAGCAGGCGTCGGGCACCTGCATCCGTCCTCCACCGGCTCGGATCGTCACCTCCGGGGTTGCGGCACGCAACGCGTAGCCTGCTCTGCGGTGGAGAGCACGACGTGTGACGGCGCAGGGCCGGCGGACGAGGAGGCGGTCCTGGTCGAGCGCCTGCGGGCCGGCGACGAGGCCGCCTTTCGCTCGCTCGTCGAGGAATTGCACCCGGTGCTTCGGCGAGTCGCCCGCACCTACGTGCCGACCGACGCCGCCGCCGACGAGGTCGTGCAAGACACCTGGTTGGGCGTCCTCAACGGCATCGACCGGTTCGAAGGGCGATCATCGGTCAAGACCTGGGTGTTCCGCATTCTCGTGAACCGGGCGAAGACCCGCGGTGAGCGCGAGCGTCGTACGGTCCCCTTCGCGTCGGTCTTCGATCCGGCCCGTGACGTCGACGTCGCCCTCGTCAACCCCGGTCGCTTTGCGCCCAGTGATCACCCCATGGTGCCGGTGCACTGGGCGGTGCCGCCCGACGCCTGGCGGGGATCCCCGGAACAGCGGCTTGCGGCAGCTGAGACCCGGAGCGCGCTTCGGGTGGCCCTCGATGCCCTGCCCCCGGCGCAGCGCGAGGTCGTCACCTTGCGCGACGTGTACGGGTGGTCGGCGGTCGAGGTGTGTAATGCCCTCGAGGTCAGCGAGACCAACCAACGAGTGCTCCTGCACCGCGGCCGAACCCGGCTTCGGCAAGCGCTCGAGGATCTCGACCACTCACCATGACCAGTCCCGACACCGACCCCCGTCCGCTCTCCTGTGATGAGATGGTCGAACTCGTGACCGCGTACCTCGAGGGCGCGCTCGGTCCCGACGACACGGTGAGCTTCGAAGCTCACCTCGGGCTGTGCCCGGGCTGTCGGATCTACCTCGACCAGTTCCGTGAGACCATACGGTCCGCGAGCACGCTCGCTGAGTCCGAGGTTCCCCCCGCCGTCATGGCCGATCTGCTCGCGTGCTTCCGGGGGTGGCGGGGTCGCCGGGGCGTGTCTTGACCCGCCGCACGGCGTATGGCCGGGTACGGCCGTAGCCTGACCTCGTGACTCGGCTCTTCGTCCTCTTGGCCGGGATGGTGTTCGCCGTCGTGGCGGCGCTGCAGGTGGGCACGGCCCCCGTCGCCCGAGCCGACGGGGCACCCGCGGGGTACGACCGCGAGGTCGGCGCGCCGTGCCGCATCATCGCGGCCGGTGCCACCGTCCGACGGGTACAGGCAGTGGTGGGTGTGACCCAGGACGGTGTCCTGGGCCCTGGGACGTGCGATGCCATCAAGTCGTTCCAGTGCACGAAGAACTTGACGGTCGACGGGGTGGTCGGCCCGATCACCTGGGGGGTCATGAACGGCGATCCGGTCCCTGCGGGCACGCGGGTCTGTGCCAACCTCACCCGCCAGACGCTGTGGGTGGCCAAGGGTGGACAGCGCACGTACACGGCCACTCGCATGCGCTCCGGTGACCCTCGACTGCCGAACTCGTCGACGACGCCAACCGGCAACTTCACGATCTACTGGAAGGACAAGGACCACGTCTCGTCGATCTTCGGCTCCCCCATGCCCTACTCGATGTTCTTCCATCGCGGACAGGCCATCCACGGCTCCACGTTCACACTGCCCGGAAGCCACGGTTGCATCAACGTCACGATGGACGATGCCCGGCGTGTGTGGAACAGGGCGGCGGTGGGCACCCCGGTGAGCATCTGGGGTGTACGTCCGCTCTGAACCGTTAGCCGACCCTTGCGGGCGATGCATCGGGATTGCCGGGTGGCGCCTGTAACGGCTCGGCCGGTCGGGGGACAGGAGCACCGGGCGTCGTCGGAAGTGGGGAGCACGAGTCATGGCATTCGTCGAGCGAGGTCGCAGCACCGAGCACCTGATGGGGATCGGCGATCGCCACGAGGGGGATGGCTGGATGGCCGTCTGCGCCCTCGACGAGATCGAGCCGGGTCGGGGGGTGGTGCGGGTGGTCAACGGCCTCGACCTCGCCATCATGCGCGACGGCGACGGGTCGCCGGACGACGCCGTCCACGCCCTCGGCAATCTCTGCCCGCACCGGGGCGGCCAGCTCGGCGACGGCAAGGTGGTCGATGGCAAGGCGATCTGCCCGCTGCACACCTGGGACTTCGACCTGCGCACCGGCGTCTCGCCCTTCAACCCCGCCGACTCGGTGCCCACCTTCCCGGTGCGGGTGCGCGACGGGCAGGTCGAGGTGGACGCCTCCGCCGTGCCCCTCACCGCACCCCGCCCGCCGGTCTACCTCGGCCCGTGGATCCGGCGGGGCGCCACCGACCGGGGCATGTACCTCGTGCAACACCTGGCCGAGGGAGCCGGCGCCTTCGTCGAGGCCATGGGCTCCGAGCGCAACGAGCCCGGCCACGACACGGGCCGGCGGTACCCGAGCTACGACGACCTCGTGTTCCGGCCGGCGCAGCTCGCCCAGCTCCCGACCATGGGGGACATCCCGATCGACACGACCACCGTCCTGGGGACCGGCGCGACGAAGCCCCTGACCCTCGACCGGCCGATCTTCGTCAGCCACATGTCCTTCGGGGCCCTGAGCGCCGAGTCCAAGGAGGCCCTCGCCCGGGGCTCGTCGGCGGCGGGCACGGCCATCGCCTCCGGGGAAGGTGGTGCCCACCCCCGCGAGCGGGACAACGCCGCCCACTACATCTTCGAGATGGCGTCCGGGTACTTCGGCTGGATCGAGGAGAACATCCAGGCGGCTGACGCCATCGAGATCAAGCTCGGCCAGGGCGCGAAGCCCGGCCTGGGCGGCACCCTGCTCGGGCCGAAGGTCACCGAGGAGATCGCTGCCATCCGCGGCGTCGCGCCCGGCACCGACGT
>RRZT012807781.1_pt1 | contig 13938 bp, 9 predicted proteins | sample 2165551 | NCBI WGS metagenome assembly RRZT01 (sample SAMN10456910, study PRJNA506462) | wastewater metagenome | biome: wastewater; feature: sludge; material: wastewater sludge; isolation source: wastewater sludge with Escherichia coli K12::gfp cells carrying plasmid... | place: USA: Moscow, Idaho ... | reverse complement strand
GACCGCGCTGAACGAGCAAAAATGCATCGGCTGCGGTCGCTGCTTCAAGGTCTGCCCGCGCGATGTGCTGACCATCGTGCAACGGGCCATCGATGATGTCGATCTGGACGATGACGACGATGACGACGATGACGACAGCGATAACTCTTTCATGACGCTATCGAACGCGATGGACTGCATCGGCTGCGAAGCCTGCTCGCGGGTTTGTCCCAAAGCCTGTTTCACGCACGAAGCGCTGCCGATGGCGGCGTGAGCGACCTCAACTCCGGCGCTGCGTCCCGTGGCCGAGCATCGGCACTGCGGGAGCAAGGCGCCGGAGCCGCGCGATCCGGCTTATTTGGCCGCGCCGCCGAACCATCTCACCGCGAACAGCGATAAAGCGCTTGTTTTTTCGCCATGGATAACGGGGTTGTGTCCATCGTTATATACTCGGATTTATAACGACAGCTCGGACGGGAAACCACGATGCGGGATCGAAATGAAGCGGGTGCGCTGCTGGGGCTGATCCGGCTGGACTCGGCGCGGGAACGGCCCTTGTTGGGACAGCGACAGATGGCGCTGCTGCGCCAGATCGCGGCGACCGGTTCCATCACGCAAGCGGCTCGGGCGGTCGAGCTGAGCTACAAGGCCGCCTGGGATGCGGTGAACGCCATGAACAACATGGCCGAACAACCGCTGGTGACCAGCGCCACCGGGGGCAAGCAAGGCGGCGGCAGCCGGCTGACGGAGTACGGGCTGCGGCAAATTCAGTTGTACGACATCGTGGAAAGCGAGTACCGGCGATTCTTCACCCGGCTGAACGAAAAGGTCCACGATGTGGACGAGCTAGCGAACTTCATGCGGAGATTGATGATGCAGACCAGCGCGAGAAACCAATTCCTGGGTCGGGTGACCGGCCTGAACGTCGGCCCGATCAATGCAGAGGTAGGGGTGGACATCGGCGGCGGCGATCACATTACCGCCTTGATCACCCGAGGCAGCATCGAGAACCTGAGCCTCCAGGAAGGCAGCGAGGTTTACGCCCTGGTGAAAGCGTCCTCGGTGATCATCATGGCCGGCGACGTCAAGCTGAAACTCAGCGCCCGCAACCAGTTGCGCGGCACGGTTTCGGACTGCAAGAAAGGAGCGGTCAACGGCGAGGCCACCCTCCAGTTGGCGGGCGGCAAAACCGTCACCGCCACCATCACCAACGCCAGCATCGACGGGCTGGCGCTCAAGGAAGGCGATGCGGCGGTGGCGGTGATCAAATCGTCCAGCGTCATTCTGGGCGTGGCGCTGTAGCCGCAGCCGACCGAAGGAGATTTCCGATGTCCCGCAGAACCTTATTTCGCTGGCTTCGCGTCGGCCTGCTCTGGCTGGCGGCCGGGCTGATCCCTCCCGCTTGGGCGGCGGAGCAAATCGCCGTGTTCGCCGCCGCCAGCACCACCAACGCGATCCAGGATCTCGCCGCGCTGTACGAAAAAGAGCAAGGCGCCAAGGTTCTCGCCTCCTTTGCCGCCGCCTCCGCCCTGGCCAAGCAAATCGAACAGGGTGCGCCGGCCGACATCTTTATCTCCGCTGACTTGAAGTGGATGGACTACCTCGACGGCAAGGGCAAGATCGTCAAGAACAGCCGCCGCAATCTGTTCGGCAACCGGCTGGTACTGATCGCGCCCAAGGGCAAAGCGTTTCCGGTGAAGCTGGAAAAAAGCTTCGATCTGCCCGGCGCGTTTCAGGGGCGCTGGTGTTCCTGCGATTCCTCGGTCCCCATCGGCCAGTACAGCCAACAGGCGCTGACCGCATTGGGCTGGTGGGCGGCGCTGGAACCGCGTCTGGCGGCGGCGCCGGACGTGCGCTCGGCGCTGGCCTTCGTGGAGCGCGGCGAGTGCGCGGTCGGCATCGTCTACGAAACCGACGCCAAGGTGTCCGACAAGGTTGCGGTGCTCGGCGTCTTTCCCGCCGACACCCATTCGCCCGTGCTCTATCCGGCCGCGCTGGTGCAAGGCGCCAAACCGGCGGCGCGGGGGTTCCTGGATTTCCTGCATACCCCGGCGGCGGCGAAAATATTCCGCCAGTACGGGTTCACCGTCCTCGACTGACCGTTGCCCGTGTGGTCGTCGCTGCAACCCGCGCCCGAGGAGCTGACCGCGCTCTGGCTCTCGCTCAAGATCGGGCTGTGGTGCACCGCGCTGATCGCCGTGCCGGGCATCGTGACCGGCTGGCTGTTGGCGCGGGTTCGCTTTCCCGGTAAAGCTATCGTGGACGGGCTGGTGCATCTGCCGCTGGTGCTGCCGCCGGTGGTTCCCGGTTATCTGCTGCTGCTGTTGCTGGGCCGGCAGGGACCGCTCGGCCGCTGGCTGTACGAGACCTGGGGCGTCGCGCTGGCGTTCACCTGGCAGGGCGCGGTGGTCGCCTCGGCGCTGATGGCCTTTCCGCTGATGGTGCGGGCGGTGCGGCTGGCGGTGACGCTGGTGGAACCCCGGCTGGAGGAAGCGGCGCGCACGCTGGGCGCGGGGCCGCTGCGGGTCTGGCTGACGGTGACCGTCCCGCTATCGCTGCCCGGTATCCTGACCGGGCTGGTGCTCGCTTTCGCCCGCAGCCTGGGCGAGTTCGGCGCGACGGTGACCTTCGGCGGCAACGTGGCCGGCGAGACCCGCACCCTGCCGCTGGCGATCTATACCTATACCCAAATTCCCGGCGGCGACGGCCCGGCATTGCGGCTGGTCATCATTTCCATCCTGTTGGCGCTGGCGGCGCTATGGGTGAGCGAACTGGGCGCGCGGCGGGTGGAACGGATGCTGGGGAATCGGCGGGCATGATCGCGACCGCTATTGGCGGGCCAAATACCCGAGCCATTTCATCCATGCGTGCTTGAGGAGTCGGATCATTGCTCATCTTGGGATTTGAAAAAAAAGACAGGCTCCCCTATGGCGTCGAAGATGCGTCCTATCGGGCGGCGGGCGGTGAAGCGGGCATCAGAAAACTGGTCGATGATTTTTACGATGCGATGGACCAGCTCCCCGAAGCCGCAAAAATCAGAGCCATGCATCCGGCAGACCTGACCCTTTCGAGAGATAAGCTGGCTCGATTCCTGTGCGGCTGGCTGGGCGGCCCAAAACTTTACGCGGAAAAATATGGCCCGATCAGAATACCGCAAGCGCACAGCCGTTTTGAAATCGGTTCCAAAGAGCGCGATGCGTGGCTGTTGTGCATGGAAGAAGCACTCAAAAATCAACCCTATACGGCCGAGTTCAAAAAATATTTGCTGGAGCAACTCTACGTGCCCGCCGAGCGGAGCAGAAACCGGTCATGAAAGCCCAAGGTTCGTCGAATGTCGAAACCGGACCTATCATCCCATGATGCCGCTAATCCCCGACGCCGAAATCGACCGCTGGTTGGCCGAGGACGTGCCTTTCGGCGATCTGACCACGCACGCGCTGGGCATCGGCGAGCGGCCGGGACGCATGGTGTTCGCGGCGCGCGATGCCATGGTGGTGGCGGCGTCCGAAGAAGCCGCCCGTCTGCTGGTTCGGGTCGGCTGCGCGGTGGGCGAGCGGCGTCCGAGCGGTTGCACGGCCGACGCGGGCGCCCCGCTGCTGGTGGCTGAAGGACCGGCCGCCGCCCTGCTGGCCGGCTGGAAAGTGGCGCAAACGCTGATGGAATACGCCTCGGGCATCGCCACTGTCGCCAGCCGCATCGTCGAAATCGCGCGCGCCGTCAATCCGGCGGTTGTGGTCGCCTGCACCCGCAAGACTTTTCCAGGCACCAAGGCGATTTCCATCAAGGCGATCCTGGCGGCGGGCGCGGTGCCGCACCGCCTGGGTCTGTCCGAAACGGTGCTGGTGTTTCCCGAGCATCGCGCCTTTCTGGCCGGAGAGAGTCAAACCTCGGCCTTGGCGCGGCTGAAGGTTGCTTGTCCCGAACGCAAGATCGTGGTCGAGGTGGATAGCTTGGACGATGCGGTATCAGCCGCTCGGGCCGGAGCCGACGTGGTGCAATTGGAGAAGCTTCCGCCCGAGACGGTGGCCACCATCGTGGCGCGGCTGGTCGATGCGGCGCCGCACGCCAAGGTGGCCGCCGCAGGTGGCGTCAAACCAGCCAATGCCGCCGATTACGCTCGCGCCGGCGCGCATATCCTAGTGACCTCAGCCCCCTATTTCGCGCCACCCGCCGATATCGAGGTGAGCATTTCGGCGCGCTAGGCAATGTCCACCGTAGATGCGGATCGGTCGCAAGTCCCGACTCCAGCGGCATTATCAGTTTCACTGCAACCTTGACCCCGCCGGACTGGCCTACCGCGCAGCATGCTCGCTCTCGATCTCGAACTCCATCAAGGTTCCTTCACCCTGCAAGGCCGATTGACGCTGGAGCAACCGGTGAGCGGGCTGTTCGGCCCTTCCGGTTGCGGCAAGAGCACCTTGCTCCGCGCCATTGCCGGCTTGGTGCGTCCCGGAACCGGATACATCAGCCTCGACGGCGTCCCGCTGTTCGACGCGCAACGGCGGATCGATCTGCCGCCGCACCGCCGCCGGGTCGGGCTGGTGTTTCAGGACAGCCAGTTGTTCCCCCACTTCTCGGTCGAACGCAATCTGCTGTACGGCTTCAAGCTGTTGCCGCCGGCGCAACGGCAATTCGCGCCGACACAAATTATCGAACTGTTGGACATCGGCCACCTGCTGCACCGTCGCCCACGCCACCTGTCCGGGGGCGAACGGCAGCGGGTGGCGCTGGGCCGCGCCCTGTTGGCCTCGCCGCGCCTGCTGTTGCTGGACGAACCGCTGGCGGCGCTGGACGAAGGGCGCAAGCAGCAGATTCTGCCCTTCCTGCGCCGGGTGCGGGACGAGTTGCGCTTGCCGATGCTCTACGTCAGTCACGCCATCAACGAAATCCTGTATCTGACTCCCCATTTGGCCGTCATGGAACAGGGTCGCATTTTGGGGCAGGGTCCGTTTTTGGAAGTGATCCGGCAAGATCACATCCTCGGGCTGGCCCGCTCGCTGGGTCTGGAAAACGTGTTGCAGGTCACGGTCGGCCGCCACGAACCGGACATCGGTTGCACCACGGTGCGGTACGACCACCACGAGCTGCATTTGCCGCTCTCCCCTTTGCCGCCGGGAACCGAGACCTGGATCGCGCTGCGCGCGGCCGACGTGGCGCTGGCCCGCCATCCCGTGGCCGACACCACCATTCAGAACCAGGTGCCGGGCCGCATTCTCGGCCTGCGGCGAATCGCCGACCGGGTGTTGGCGGAAGTCGATGTCGGCGTGCCGATTCTGGCCGAAATCACCGTCAAGGCCGTGAACGATCTGCGCCTGACCGAAGGCGATACGGTCTACTGCCTGTTCAAAGCCCGCGCTTGGCATTATCTCGGCTAGCTGTTGCTCGCTCGGGTTTCACCCGCAAGCATCGGAGCGGTATTGGCGCAAACCCCTGCCCGGCCGTCGGCCTATCCCCACCGCTCCATCGTTCGCCGCACCAGCGCAAAGTGCAGGCCGGCGATCAGATCGGACTGGGTGATCATGCCCACCAGCTTGCCGCCGACATCGACCACCGGCAGATGGTGCAAGCCCGCATCGGACAGCATCGGCACCAGATCGAGCAGAGCTTGATCCGCTCGAACGGTCTGGACCGTGCGGGTCATCACCTGCTCGACGAGCGGTTTTGTTTCAGATCGCCCCATCAACCAGTCAGCCAAGGCTTGCGCGTCCTGCTGCAAGCCCTCGATCGGTATGTGTTTGAGCAAATCGACGAGGGTGACCACCCCCACCAATTCGCCGGCGAGATCGAGCACGGGCAACGCCCTGATCTTGTGTTGGCGCAACAGACGCCAAGCCTCGCCCGCCCACTGCTTGGCGGAAATCGTCACCAGCGCGCGAGACATCACGGCCGCGCAGTCGAGTTCGCCAAACACCCGATTGATGGCGGTATCCTCCGCTCGCGCCATCAAGCGCCGCAATTCGGCGGTGCCGATATCGGGCATGACGGGCTCCTCGGCCAACACCGCGCGCACGTCTTCTTCCCGTACTCCGGTACGTTCGGTGGGCAGCGGATCGCCGGTCCCGTGCCGGTCGGGCAACGGCGGGAGCGGCCGATGGGGATACGTTCGACCGAGCAGGCGATTCAACCCCCAAGCCAGCAGCAGCAACAACAAAGCGTTGAGCGCCACCGGAACGAGCAAGTAACCGAAATCGAATTGCCGCGCGTCGTGATGGGCCAAAATCGGAATGAGCGTGGCCGCCCCGCCCGGCGGGTGCAGGCAGCGTAACCGAAGCATGGCAAAAACGGTCAACAGGACCGCGAGGCCGCAGGCCAGCAGAGGCGGATCAACCGAGCGCGCCAACGCTATCCCGATAGTGGCGCTGACGAGTTGACCGCCGATGAAAGGCCAAGGCTGGGCCAGCGGGCTGGTGGGCAAGGCCAGCAAAATGATGGCCGAAGCGCCCATCGAGGCCACCAGCACCGGCGCCAGAGCGCCCGGGACCAGCCAAGTGGAGAGGATACCGGTCAAGAGCACTGCCACGCCGATGGCGCCGGCGGTACGCAATGCTTCCCCCGTCGAGAGCGGCGGGGTATCGGGCAGACAGCGCTGCAAAAAAGCGAGCATTCTGATTTACCAAGCGGTGGAACCCCGATCGTCCCATTAGCTTTAGTGACCCATCCCGGTTTTGTCGATTAGGCTTTGTGGGTACTCCTGTTCGGCGCGTTGCCCGGTGTGAGCCCGCCCCCGACGCCGCCGGATGGCGGCCCGCCTCCCGCATTCAACCTCGGCTCCACCCACAGCCGATCCCGCAACCCGGACGAGCGCCGCAACCGCCGCTCCACCGCCGCCGCGAACACCTCGGGCACACCGTGAAAACTCGCCTTCCGCTTCGCCCGCGTCAGCGCCGTGTACACCAGCTCGCGGCTCAACACCGGCGATGGCTCGCTCGGCGTCACCACCAACACTTGGTCAAACTCCGAACCCTGGCTCTTGTGAACCGTCATCGCGTAGACGGTCTGATGTTCCGGCAAACGCGCCGGCGCGAAACTCCGCAAGGCGCCGTCGCTACCCAGGAAAAACACCTTGACCCGCTCCGGCGCCTCCGGGTCCGCCAAAGTGATGCCGATGTCGCCGTTGAACAGCCGCAGGTTGTAGTCGTTGCGCACGATCATCACCGGCCGGCCCACGTACCAGGTCGGCCGACTGTCGATCAACCCCCGCTGGTGCAGCACCGTTTCGCAGAGCCGGTTCAGCGACTCGACTCCGAACGGTCCGCCGCGCAACGCGCACAGCACCCGGAACCGATCGAACTGCTCGAAAGCCAGCGCCGGCGCGGCCTTATCCCGCACCGCCCGCAGATAGGGCGCGTATCCGGCCACCACCGATCCGGTCAATCGCTCCGGCAAATCCTTGGCATCGGCCAGCGGCCGCCAATCGATATCCCCAAACCCCGCATCCCCCAGCAGGGCCATCGCTTGGGCGGAGCGGCCCTTGTTCACCGCCCGCGCCATCGCGCCGATGCCGCTGGCCGCGCCGAACCGGAAGCTGCGCCGCAGCAGCACGATGGCATCGACCAGCGGCGAGGCCGTCTCCCGGCCGCTCGGCAGCGCCTCGCCGGTCAGCGCCGCCAATCGCGCCTGGAATTCGGGCGAAAAGCGGCCCGCCCCGGCGCACATTTCGCCCAGCACCGAGCCGGCTTCGACCGAGGCCAGTTGGTCCTTGTCGCCCAGCAGGATCAGCCGCGCTGCCGGCGGCAGGGCGGCAACGGTCTTGGCCATCAGCGCCAACCCGACCATCGACACCTCATCCACCACCAGGATGTCCAGCGGCAGCGGGTTCTCGTGATCGTGACGGAAATACACCGAATCGGGCCGGCCCCCCAGCAGCCGGTGCAGCGTGGACGCTTCCTCGGGGATTTGCGCCGCCACCGCCGCGCCCAGCCCCAACCCCGGCTTGGCCGCTCGAATCGACTCCTGCAAGCGCCCCGCCGCCTTGCCGGTGGGCGCGGCCAGCGCGATGCGCAAGGGCTGCTCCCTCGCCTGTCCGGTCAACAGCGCCAGGATCCGCAGCACGGTGCTGGTCTTGCCGGTGCCCGGCCCCCCGGAGATCACGCAGATCCGCTTGAGTGCCGCCACCGCCGCCGCGACTTTCTGCCAGTCCGGGCCGATCAACTGCGGAGGACGGGGAAACAGCCGGTCGAGATCGGCGCGCAGCCGCGCTTCATCGACTTCGTCCGCGACCGCTCTCGCTCTTTCGAGCAGGTCGTCGGCCAACTGATGCTCGTATCCCCAATAGCGATACAGGTACAAACGACCCCGCCGATCGAGAATCAGGGGATGGCGCTCGCCCGGCCGGCCCACCACGGCACTGGATCGCAGAATTTCCAGCCAATCGCCGATGGGCGGCGGCGCGAAGGGGGCAGGCGCCACGAAGGCCGCGTTCCAGCGCCACGCCCACTGGCGCAGATTGACGCAAATATCGCCTTGGCCGGTGGCGTGGCTGGCCAAGGCCGCCGCCAGCTCCAGCGATTGCCTCCGCCCCAGCTCTGGTCCCGCCGGGCCAAGGGCGTTTTCGACCGGTTCATCGCGGGATTCCCCCGCCCCTGAACCCGCGCCCGCAGAGCGTGGGGCACTCTCGGTGGGTTCGCCACCGGCCAGCCGGCCCATGAACCGGGCGAAATGCAGATCCAAATCGGTCAACTGACCCTGCTCGTGCAGGATCGGGAGAAAATCGGTCGCGCTCGCCATTCCGCCGCCGCTTACCCCGCCACCGCGCCGGTGGCCATCAAGGCATCCAGCGCCTCGACCAGCGCCGGCGCGGGCCGGTCGCGGAACACGCCGCAATCCCCGCCCCGTTCGGGACTCATGCCGCGCAGGAACAAATAAAACACGCCGCCGAAATGGCGCTCGTAGTCGTAATCCAGCAGCCGCAGCCGCAAATAGCGATGCAAGGCCACGGTGTAAATCAGGTATTGCAGCACGTAGGACTCGCGGGCCATCGCCTCCTCCAGCCGCGAACGCCGATAAGCGGTCGGTTCGCCGCCCAACCAGTTGGATTTGTAATCCGCCAGATAAAACCGCCCCCCCGCCTCGAACACCAGATCGATATAGCCCTTCATGTAGCCGCGCAGGGGGGCGAATTCCAAGCCTTCGATCATTTCCCGGAACGGGCCGGCGACGTAGCCGTGCCGCTCCAGCACTCGCCGCAAACTTTCGGCGCGCAGGTTGGCGAGCGGATAGTAAAACTCCATCTCGCTGAGCCGCCGCTCCGGCGCGACGGTCGCCAGCCGCAAACCGCTCGCGTCCAGCGGCGTGTCCAGCACCCGCTCGACCAGATCCGCGACCGTTCCGGTCCAGATCGTATCGTCCAAGCCGTGCCATTTCAGCATCCGCTCGACCAGGCTCTCAAGCGACCCGCGATCCCGTTGAGCGAAATCCAGCCTTTCGAAAATCGCGTGCAGGCAAGTTCCCGCCCTGGCGCCGCGCGGAAAGGCGAAAATGTCGCGGCCGGGAGCCTTGATTTCCGGCTCGGGCACCTCGACCGCTTCCGGCGCGGTGGCGGCCATGTCGTAGTCCGGCATTTCGCCCGACTGGCCGGCGGACAGCGCGGTGAAACTGCCGACCCGCCAAGACTCGGGCAGCGCGCGCGCGAACATCCGCGCCCTCGGTTCGGGTTCCGCCACGGGGGGCGGCTGATAGCGTTGCCCCGACTCCCGAGGCAGCGGCGCGAGGGCGACCGCGTCGCCCGCCGCCGCGAACGCGGCTCGCAGATCGCCGAGAAACGCTGCCGGCGCCAAATCCTCGAAGCGCTGCTTGGTGACTTGCAGCGCATCCTGGGACGGCCCGATCACCGGCGGATGGTGCAGCAGCCAGGCCGGCGGCGCGGTTTCCGCTTCCCTGATCTTGCCCCAGACCAGGTAGCAGCGCTGTTTGGCGCGGGTCACGGCGACGTAAAACAGGCGCAGGTTCTCGGCCATTTCCTCGCGGCGGGCGAGCAGGCGAGCGGGATCGTCCTCGGCCACGCCGAAGGCGAGAAAAGCGCGGCCCGGATCGCCGGGATCGTGGTACAGCAGGGTGGTGTTGCTTTTTCGGTCGGCGCGCAGTTTGCCGTCCCACGGAAACGGGCAGAACACCACCGGATATTCCAGGCCCTTGCTCTTGTGAACGGTGACGATCCGCACCAGATTCTCGTCGCTTTCCAGCCGCAATTGCTGCGCTTCGTCCTGGTCGCCCGGCGCGAGCCGCCGCTCGCCGAGCCACTTGAGCAGCCCGGCCAAACCGGGTCGGGCGCGGCTGGCGACGTGCGCCAGTTCGGCCAGATGCAGCAGGTTGGTCAAGCGCCGTTCGCCGTCGCGAAACGCCAGCAGCCGCTGGGGAATGCCCTCTCCGATCAGGCAGGCGCGGAAAAAGCGCATGAACCCGTGGTCGAGCCACAACTGCCGGTAGTCCTGCAATTTTTCCAGCCACCGCGCCCAAGCCCGCTCATCCTCCCGCAACCGGTACAGCTCCTCGCCACCCAGCCCGAACAGATCGGAAGCCAGCAGCGTTCGCACCCGGCCCTCGTTGCCCGGCTCCGCCACCGCCGCCAGCAACCACTCCAGTTGGCGCGCTTCGTCGGACGCGAACACGCTGTCGTCGGCGTGCTGGACGCTGGGCACTCCCAGCCGCAGCAAATGGTCGCGGACCAACCGGCCCTGCCAATGGCCGCGCACCAGCACGGCGATATCGCCGCCGGTCAGCGCCCGGCCGTCTTCCGCTTGCGGGCGTTCGCCGATCCGAGCCTGCCCGCGCGCCCCCAAATTCAACAGGCGGGCGATTTCGGCGGCGGTCGCTCGCGCCGCCCGCTCGCTGGCCGCACCCTTGGCGACCGGCCTGTCGCCTTCCGGTTCCACCAGCCAGATCTGTAGCGGCGCTTCCGACCGCCCGTGCAGCCACAGCGGCTCGTGCCGCTTGCGCTCGGCGGGCCGCGCGTCGTGGAACGGGATGCCGTCGAACAGGAACGGCTGCCCCCCGCCGCCGCCGAACACCGCGTTCAAAGCGGTCAGCAGGCGCGGGTCGGATCGCCAGTTGACATCGAGGGTGTAGCGGTGCCGACTGTCGCGGCGGGCGGTCAGGTAAGCGAAAATGTCCGCGCCCCGGAAGCTGTAGATGGCTTGCTTGGGATCGCCCACCAGAAACACCGGCTTGCCCGTGCCGGCGTAGATGCGCTGGAAGATGGCGTACTGCACCGGGTCGGTGTCCTGAAATTCGTCGATCAGAGCGGCGAAAAACCGGCGGTGCAACATCTCGATCAGCGCCGCGCCCTGCCGGGGATGGTGCAAGGCTTCATGCAAGTTGATCAGCAGATCGTCGTAGGATTGCACCTGTTGCCGCCGCTTGCGCAGGGCCAGCTCGGCGTTGCAATAGGCGAGCAGCTTGACCGGGATTTGATGCCGGCAATAGTCGGCCAAGGTTTCGCAGGCGGTTTTGAGGGTGTCGCAAGCGTCGAAAAAGGGATGCCGGGGCGCGGCTTGGCCTTTTTTGAGTGACTTTTCAAGCGTGGTGGCGGCGAATCGGTCAAACTTGTCGAACAGGGCCAGCGTAGGATTTTCCACGGTCAGATACTGATCCATAACCTCCAGCCAGCCGGGGATCGACTTCAAACTGTATTTTTGCCGGTTGAGGCCGGGCGACTTCAGCAGCAAGCCCTCAATCCCGGCGCGATCCTCCAGCCACAGCTCGCGAGCCCGTCGAAACGCATCGACAAACGCTCGCTCCAGCGCCGCGCCATCCGCTTCCCCGTTCGGCGTCACCACGCGCAGATACGGCTTGCCCAGATGCCGTTCGATCTCGCCGAGCAACTTCTCCGGGCTGTAGCGCTGGTCCAAAAAATACCGCACCACCAGCGGCGAGGCGGCGTAAAACTCTCGCCGCCAGAAGTCATCGACGATTTCCCGCAGCAGATCGCCGGTATCGGCCATCAGCTCGGTCTCGAACGACAGGCCGCTCTCGAAAGCGTTGTCGCCGAGCGCGCGCTTGCAGAAGCCGTGGATGGTGAAGATGGCGGCCTCGTCGAAACCGCGCACGGCGTTGGTCAAGCGGCGGATGGCGATCTCCCGATCCGCGCTCAAATCCAGCAACCGGGTGGCGAGTTCGTCGTCCTCGGCGGCGCGACCGCGCAAGAAAGCGAAGCGGATTTGCACCAAGCGCTCGCGGATGCGGTCCTTCAACTCTTTGGTCGCCGCGTTGGTGTAAGTCACCACCAAAATGCGATTGACTGGAATGGCGGCCTCGACCACTAACCGCAGGTACAAGGCGGTGATCGTGTAGGTTTTGCCGGTTCCGGCGCTGGCTTCGATCAGATTGAAGCCGCTCAGAGGCAGTAACAGTGGATCGAGATGTTCCATGTTGTTCGATAGCACCGCGAATGAGGGTTGGCGGAAAAATTAGCCGATCTTGCGGCCGGGTCCGCGCAAGACCCCGAACAGCACCCCGAGCTTGTCGCGCCAGCCCAAGCGCTCGTCCGACAAGGCTTCCAGAAAATCCGACAGCGCCTTGGATTTGGTCACGGCATAGATCACCAGCAGAACGCTGGGTACCAGCACCCCGGCCAGAATCAGCAGCTTGAGCCACGCCGGATCGTCGGTTTCGTCGAAGATGTTCATGCCCAGAAAGCCGGTCGCGACGGTGGCGATCAGCCCCAGCGTGGTCACCACGGTCAGCCGCACCACGGTGTTGGCTTGGCGCCGCAAGCCGTCGCTGTCCAGATATTGGTTCATTTCTTTCACCGCCGCGCTGACGTCCTGATAAATGCGGTCGGTGTCCAGATGCCCGGTCAACAGCCGGAACAGGTCGCGAGCCTGCGCCTGATTGGACACTTCGTGGAACCAGTAACGGTGGGTGAAGCGCAGGAAGGTTTCCATGATCCGGCGGATTTCCCGCTTGAACGCTTTGACGGATTCCATGTCGCGGATGTCGAGCTGGCTGATCGCCATCACCAGCCATTCGGAGAACAGCATCAAGGTGGCTTTGTGGAAGTGAGCGATCAGGTTGACCAGGAAATACTGGTGGCGAAGCTGGCCCAGCAGGCCGGGTTCCGGGGCGGCGAGGAAGCGTTCGCCGGCCTTGCCGACCACCACGAAGGCGTGGCCGCAGCACAGATAGCGGCTGCTGAGCGCCGGGTTGGCGGGGTCCCAGAACTTGTCGTAGCAGTATTGCCACTCGAAATGGGCCAGTTCCGCCTCGGAGTACGGCAGGGTATCGGACGGCCCGGCTTTGGTGATCAGCGCCAGCCGGGCGAAATCGCCGCGCGTCAGGGCTTGCGGATCGTCGAAGCCGAGGTAGGCCAACAGCGGCATGCGGTGATATTCGATCTGCCGGTAGCGGATCACGCCCTCCCGATCGGAATGGTACAGGGCCAGCGGCCACAGCAGATATTCCCAGTGCGCGGCGACGTTGGGGGAGCGGTGCCGGCAGACGAACTGGAGATATTTGCGCCGGTTTTCGTAGTCGGACACCGCCAGCGTTTCGCCCGCCGCCGAGAGCCATTCCACCCGGTACGGGCATTGCCCGCCCTGGCCGTTGGCCTCCCAGAACGCGGGATAGGCCCGTCCGACTTTGAACAGCACGTCCTCGGCCAGCAACAGCGGGACATCGTTGGCGAAGAACTCCACCGCCAGGATAATGATGTCGAGGTCGTAGAAGAAATGCAGGTCCACATGGGCGACCTGGAACAGCAGCGGCGGGATTTGCTCGTCGAGCGCGACCCGCATTCGGGCGATATCGCGACGGCGGAATACCCGGATCGGCGATTTGCCGTAGCCGGCCTGTCCTTCGCGGCCAGAACCTTCGCCGTACAGGAAGCGCTGCACGTAAGGCAAGAAGGTGATGAATTCCTTGTAGTGCCGTTCCTGGAAATCGTCGGGATCGTCGAACTCGTCGTCCACCTCCCGCCAAGGGCACTCATCGCCCATCGCCTCCAGCAGTTCCCAATACTTCGAG
>RRZT010547965.1_pt1 | contig 13945 bp, 6 predicted proteins | sample 2165551 | NCBI WGS metagenome assembly RRZT01 (sample SAMN10456910, study PRJNA506462) | wastewater metagenome | biome: wastewater; feature: sludge; material: wastewater sludge; isolation source: wastewater sludge with Escherichia coli K12::gfp cells carrying plasmid... | place: USA: Moscow, Idaho ... | reverse complement strand
ATGGGGGCGGGGCTGGCAACGGCGGGCATTGAATACTACCTGCCGCTGTTTTTTGACGAAACCGCCACCGTGTTTGACTACCTGCCTGCAGAGAGCACGCTGGTGCTGCACGATGACCTGGAGGCACCATTCCAGCGTTTTTGGCAAGACACCAAAGATCGCTACCGCCTGCTGGCCGGCGACCCGGAGCGGCCCGCTCTGGCGCCCGATGTGCTGTTCTTGAGCAGCGAGCAGTTCTACGCCCAGGCCAGGCGTTTTGCGCAGTTGGCGCTGCGCCCTGTCAAAGAAGCTGCGGCCTCGGCAGAGGTTGCCGCAGAAAAAGCCGCTACGGCGTATGCCGAATTTTCCGCCTTGCCCGATGTATCGGCCCTGCGCGGCAGCGACGAGCCATTGGCCCGCTTGCAGGCGCATATTCGCCGCACACCGCACCGCGTGTTGTTGCTGGCAGAAAGCGCCGGTCGCCGTGAAAGCCTGCTGGACTTTTTGCGCGCCAGCGGTGTGCAGCCGGTGGCCATGGATCACCTGGCCGAGTTTACTGAGAGCACCGAAAAAATCGGGCTGGCGGCATCCACTTTGGCGCAGGGTTTTGCCTGGAACGAACAGGGCATTGACCTGATTACCGAGGCCGAACTGTTTGCCGGAAGTGGCGGCGTGCAGCACCGCAGGAGGCGCAGGCAGGAGCAGGCCAGCGATGTGGACGCCCTCATCAAAGACCTGGCCGAACTCAATGTGGGTGACCCCGTGGTGCACGCCCAGCACGGTATTGGCCGCTACCGGGGGCTGGTCAATATGGACTTGGGCGCACGCAACCCCGACGGCACGCCCGCCCTGCATGAAATGCTGCATCTGGAATATGCGGGCAATGCCACGCTGTATGTGCCCGTGAGCCAACTGCATCTGATTGGCCGCTACACCGGAGTGGCGGCAGACGAAGCGCCTTTGCACAAACTGGGCAGCAGCCAGTGGGAAAAAGCCAAACGCAAAGCAGCCGAGCAGGTGCGCGATGCGGCTGCCGAATTGCTCAACATCTATGCCCGCCGCGCCCTGCGCGAAGGGCATGCCTTCCGCTTCTCGGCGGCAGATTACGAAGTGTTTGCCAATGACTTTGGCTTTGATGAAACGGCCGACCAGTTGGCTGCTATCCATGCGGTGATTCAAGACATGGTTTCCCCGCGCCCCATGGACCGCCTGGTTTGCGGCGACGTGGGTTTTGGCAAAACCGAAGTGGCGCTGCGTGCCGCTTTTGTGGCGGTGACGGGCGGCAGGCAGGTGGCCTTTTTGGCGCCCACCACCTTGCTGGCCGAGCAGCATTACCAGACATTGAAAGACCGCTTTGCCAAATGGCCGGTGAAGGTGGCCGAGATGAGCCGCTTTCGCAGCGCCAAAGAAATCAACGCCGCGCTGCAAGGTGTGGCCGATGGCACGGTGGACATTGTGGTGGGCACGCACAAACTGGTGAGCGAAAAAACACAGTTCAAAAACCTGGGCCTGCTCATCATCGACGAAGAGCACCGCTTTGGCGTGCGCCACAAAGAGCAGATGAAGCAACTGCGTGCCGAGGTAGATGTGCTCACGCTCACGGCTACGCCCATCCCGCGCACCTTGGGCATGGCACTTGAAGGATTGCGCGATCTGAGCGTGATCGCCACCGCGCCGCAACGCCGCCTGGCCATCAAAACCTTTGTGCGCAGCGAAAACAGCGGCGTGATTCGCGAAGCGGTGTTGCGCGAACTCAAGCGTGGTGGGCAGGTGTACTTTCTGTACAACGAGGTTGAAACCATCGAGAACCGCCGCCAGAAGCTCGAAGAAATTCTGCCTGAGGCCCGCATTGCCGTAGCCCACGGCCAAATGCCCGAGCGCGAGCTGGAGCGCGTGATGCGCGACTTTGTGGCGCAGCGCTACAACATCCTGCTGTGCTCCACCATCATCGAAACCGGCATTGACGTGCCTACGGCCAACACCATTTTGATCAGCCGTGCCGACAAATTCGGCCTGGCGCAATTGCACCAGTTGCGTGGCCGCGTGGGACGCAGCCACCACCAAGCCTATGCCTATCTCATGGTGCCTGATGTGGAAGGGTTGACCAAACAAGCCGCTCAGCGGCTGGATGCCATCCAGCAGATGGAAGAGCTGGGCAGCGGCTTTTATCTGGCCATGCACGATCTGGAAATTCGCGGCGCGGGCGAAGTGCTGGGCGAAAGCCAAAGCGGCAACATCATGGAAATCGGTTTCCAGCTCTACAACGAGATGCTGGCCGAAGCCGTCAAGCAACTCAAGGCGGGCAAAGAGCCGGATTTGCTCGCGCCCTTGCAGGCCGTGACCGAGATCAATCTGCACACACCCGCCTTGCTGCCCGACGACTATTGTGGTGATGTGCATCTGCGGCTGTCGTTCTACAAAAAACTGGCAACAGCCAAGACCAGCGAGCAGGTGAATGCCTTGCTGGAAGAGCTGGTGGATCGCTTTGGCAAACTGCCCCCGCAGGCCGAAGCGCTGATTGCCGTGCACCGCCTGCGCGTGCTGTCGCAACCTTACGGCGTGCTCAAGGTCGAGGCTGCGCCTGCGGCCATTACCGTCACCTTCCGGCCCAACCCGCCGATTGACCCGATGGCTATCATCCAGCTGATTCAGAAAAACAAGGCGGTGAAACTGGTGGGCAACGAAAAACTGCGCATCGAGCGTGCACTGGAGAAACCGCATGACCGCGCCATGCTGGTGCGTGACCTGCTGCGCAGCCTGGGGCAGCCGGTAGAGCAACAGACGGAACAGGTGCAAGGAGGGTAGAGGCGAACGAATCGATCCATTTGGCATGGGTGCGCAAAAAGAACGAAAAATGTTTATGGGCGTAAAAGCCAGCCACGAAAAAGTATGGTCACACATCAGATGCGATGGATGAAATTGCATGCAAATTTACGGAATTGACGCTTATTGGAGGAAAAGCGACCATAAAATGCGCGAACTTGTGTTCAAGTTACAGTTTGCCCCAGTTTGTATCAAGAAGGATAGGTTTTCATGTCTTCCAGCGGCCACATTCCGCCAGATTCAGCCGCTCCAGAGTTGGAGCACTCCAGTGATGAAATGCGCAACCCCGTCACCAGCAAGGGCAAACGCTCGTGGCTGATTGTGTTTGCAGCCCTTGCCGCAAGTGGCGCTTTGTATGCTTTCTTGCCGCAGGTTTTTCCAGCGGCAGATGACATGGCGCGCAAAGGCCTGGCCTTGCTGTTCTTTGTGGCCATCCTGTGGCTGACAGAGGCCATTCACGTGACCTTTACCGCGCTGATTGTGCCGGTAGCAGCGGTGTTGCTGGGCTTTCCGGACATGACCATGTCCAAGTCGTTGACCACCTTTGCCGATCCCATCATCTTTCTGTTCTTTGGTGGTTTCGCCTTGGCGACGGCTTTGCATGTGCAAAAGCTTGACCGCAAGATCGCTTTCTGGATTTTGTCGCTGACGGGGGCGCATCTGGGCATGGCATCCGTCATGCTGTTTGTAGCGACCGCGGTGCTGTCGATGTGGATCAGCAACACGGCTACGGCCGCCATGCTGTTGCCGCTGGCATTGGGCATCCTGGGGCATATGGATACCCAAAAAGAGCGCAACACCATCGCCTTTGTGTTGCTGGGCATTGCGTACTCGGCCAGCATTGGCGGGTTGGGCACGCCGGTTGGCTCGCCGCCCAACGGCATTGTGGTCAAGGCTTTGGGCATGAGCTTTACAGACTGGATCAAGGTGGGCCTGCCCATGATGTTGCTGCTGATGCCGCTGATGGTGTTGTCGCTATGGGTAGTGTTTCGTCCTCAACTCAATCGGCGCATTGAGTTGCCAAAAGAAGATATCCCCTGGACGCGCGAACGCGTGCTGTCGCTGGTGGTATTTGCCATGACCGCGTTGGCCTGGATTTTGGGCGATCAAGTCAAAAACGTTTTGGGCATTGCCACGCCTGATACCTGGATTGCCATTACGGCGGCCATTGTCATCGGTATGCTCAGGTTGGCGTCGTGGCGCCAGATATCCGATAACACCGATTGGGGCGTGCTGTTCCTGTTCGGCGGCGGCATTACCTTGAGCAACATCATGCGCAGCTCGGGCGCATCAGCCGTGCTGGGCGATATGGTTGCAGGCTTCTTGTCTGGTGCCAGCCCGTTTGTCGTGATTCTGGGTGTTGCCGCCTTCATCGTGTTGCTGACCGAATTCACCAGCAATACGGCCTCAGCCGCCTTGCTGGTGCCGGTTTTTGCTGCCATTGCCGAGCGCATGGGCATGCCACCAACCGTTCTGGTGCTGGTAATCGGTATTGGCGCATCGTGCGCCTTCATGCTGCCGGTGGCTACGCCGCCCAATGCGATTGTTTACGCCACAGGCAAGGTATTCCAGCGTGACATGATCAGGGCTGGTGCCGTTCTCAATACGGTTGCCATCGCGCTGCTTGCCATCTGGGCGCATCTGTTCTGGCGCTGATGAAATGAAAAAGCACGGCAACGACCGTGCTTTTTGCCATTCATACGGCTTCCATTGTGCGACGGTTTTGTCTTGGTTGTCGCTTTCGAATACAGGAGAGCAAGACCGAAAGATGAAAAAACCGCTTGTTTTCAATGTGCTGCCTATCAAAAAAACTCAGCAGATTCTGATAATTGGAAAAAATGGCCCTCATGAACAGAGTCGCTCATCAATCACCGTCTCCATTGCACCCACGCGATGCTTTATTGAAAAATAAAATTCGCTCAAACTGGTATTTCCCCTAGACAAGAAGATCATTGCCAACTGCTATTATCCCTTCCGATTGAAGTGGGATACATATCCTTTTTTATCGGTTTTGGTTTTGTTTGTATATGAAGGATGAGTGAAATGTCTTCTGATAGTCGTCAATCGGCTGAGGTGGTAGAGCTGGCACAAGAGCAGCAGCCCAGTGATGAGATACGAGGCCCTGAAACAGGTAGCAAAATGGCTTGGGTCGTTGTTGCGGGGGCGTTGGCCATCAGCTGGGCGTTGTATGCCTTTCTGCCATTCGAAGAGCCCGCCCGCAAGGGCTTGGCCTTGCTCGCCTTTGTGGCCATCCTGTGGCTGACCGAGGCGATCCACGTCACCATCACCGCGCTGATCGTGCCGGTGGCTGCTGCGGTGATGGGCTTTCCGGAGATGACCACTACCAAATCGCTATCGACTTTTGCCGACCCCATCATCTTTCTGTTCTTTGGCGGCTTTGCCTTGGCGACGGCTTTGCATGTGCAAAAGCTTGACCGCAAGATCGCTTTCTGGATCATGTCGCTTACGGGGGCGCATCTGGGCATGGCATCCGTCATGCTGTTTGTGGTAACGGCCGCATTGTCGATGTGGATCAGCAACACGGCCACTGCGGCCATGATCTTGCCTTTGGCGATGGGTATTCTGGGGCATATGGACACCCAGAAAGAGCGTAATACCATAACCTTTGTTTTGCTGGGCATTGCGTACTCGGCCAGTATTGGTGGGCTGGGCACCTTGGTCGGCTCGCCACCCAACGCCATTACCGCCAAGGCATTGAATATGGAATTTGCCGATTGGCTCAAGGTGGGCCTGCCCATGATGTTGCTGCTGATGCCATTGATGGTGTTGTCGCTGTGGGTGGTGTTTCGTCCCCAACTCAATCGGCGCATTGAACTGCCACGCGAAGATATCCCGTGGACGCGTGCGCGCATTTTGACCATTGTTGTGTTCGTGGTAACGGCGCTGGCCTGGATCTTGGGCGACAAAGTCAAAAACGCTTTGGGCATTGACAACCCGGATACTTGGGTGGCTGTAGCGGCAGCGATCGCTGTGAGCATTCTGGGCTTGGCCTCTTGGCGCCAGATCGCCAACAACACCGATTGGGGCGTGTTGTTCCTGTTTGGCGGCGGTATCACCTTGAGCAACATCATGCGCAGCTCGGGCGCATCAGCCGTGCTGGGCGATATGGTAGCTGGTTTTCTGTCTGGTGCCAGCCCATTCATCGTGATTTTGGGCGTGACGACATTTATCGTGCTGCTGACGGAATTCACCAGCAATACGGCTTCAGCCGCGCTGCTGGTGCCTGTTTTTGCAGCCATCGCCGAGCGCATGGGCATGCCGCCAACTGTTCTGGCGCTGGTGATCGGCATCGGCGCATCGTGTGCCTTCATGCTGCCGGTGGCTACGCCGCCCAATGCCATCGTGTTTGGAACAGGCAAAATCGTTCAGCGTGACATGGTCAAGGCGGGCATCGTGCTCAATGCCGTATCGATTGCGGTGTTGGCGTTGTGGGCTTATGTCTTCTGGCGCTAAGCGGTTTTTTGCCGGCATGCAATATGCTGGGCGCTTGCCTGAACGCAACTGACGGTTCAACGATAAAGGCGTTGCAAAGCGCCTCTTGAATATCCTTTAAGCACGGCGATTCGGCCGTGCTTTTTTATGGAAAAGGCAGTGTCAAGGCGCAAGCATTCGGTGCAGCTGAGTTTGCACTTTGTCGAACAATTTTTTGTGCGCAACGTACTGTGCGAAAAAGTTGGAACAGGCTCTAGAATGACAAAACTTTCCTGCCCGGAGTGTGTGATGAATACCGAACCCTCTTTACTGGTGCGCGAGCAGCCTAAAATGCCGCGGCTGTCCGACTACAAACTGATCGCTTTTGATATGGATTCCACGCTGATCAATATCGAGTGTGTGGACGAAATAGCGGCTTCAGTGGGCAAAAAAGAAGAAGTGGCCGCCATCACCGAAGCGGCCATGCAAGGGGTAATCAGCGACTTCAAGGAAAGCCTACGCCAGCGCGTGGCATTGCTCAAAGGGGTGCCGGAAAGCGCTTTGCAGGCCATCTACGACGAGCGCTTGCAACTCAACCCCGGCGCTGAAGAACTGCTTGCGGCTTGCAAGCAAGCAGGGCTGAAAACCTTGCTGGTATCGGGCGGGTTCACCTTTTTTACCGAACGCATTCGCCAGCGATTGGGGGTGGACTTTACGCGAGCCAACCGGCTGGAGATCGAAAACGGCGTGCTCACCGGGGCTATCCTGCCGCAGCCTTGGGGCGATATTTGCGACGGTGCAGAGAAAGCGCGCACACTGCTTGAGGTGGCTGCTTTGATGGGCATTTCTACCGAACAGGTGATTGCGGTAGGCGACGGGGCCAATGATCTCAAGATGATGCAGGAAGCCAGCGTATCTGTCGCCTACAAAGCCAAGCCCACTGTGCGCCGTCAGGCAACCATCGCCATCAACGAAGGCGGGCTGGACAGATTGCTGGAAGTGCTCCCTCTCTGATCAGGCGGTTGACGCAAGACTGCGCAATACCCATGAAAAAAACGATTTCCGTTCCAAGGAAATCGTTTTTGTAGTCAAAGCATGCTTGCGAATTAGCGGCTATCTTTTTTGGCCTGATGGCGCGCATTGCGTGCGCGGGCAGAAGCATGCACCTTTTGATTTACAGGGGCTTCTTTCAGCGTGTTGACACGTTTGGCTCGCGCAGTTTGAGCAATGGGTACGGCGCCTCGAGCTGCAGCGCTGGGCGCGGCTGATACGCGTGCACTCTTGCCAGACTTGGAGGGCGCTTTCCCTTTGGTGATTGCTGCCGGGGCTTTTTTCTTGCTGGATGCAGTTGTATTTCTGGCAGAAGTCTTTTTATCCGCTGCTTTCTGTTTTGCAGTTGTTGTCACTGCAGATTTTTCAGTCTTTTGAGCTGCTTTTTTGCTGGAGCTGGTTTTTTTCTTGCCCGCGGCTAAAGCCTTTTCTCCGGCGGCCACTGCTTTTTGTTGGGCACGCTGAACATCGGATTTTTTGCGTGTGGTGGCACCACGCATGGCGATATCGGCGTTTCCTTTTGCCGGAGTATTGCCCGTACTGCGACGAGATGTTCGGCCTGTTTGGGCTTTTGGGGACGGAACGTTCTTGGCCAGTTTGGTTTCGGCTTTCGGAAGTTGTGCTTCGAAGCGTTCGAGTATTTCAGCAAAAATTTCTGCTTTTTTCTGTGTGCGCTCGTTCTCTGAGCCAGTCAATTGGCGTGGAGTACGGGTACTTCTCTGCGCAGCAACGGTTTGGCGTTGGTACAGGTCGCGAAACTTGTCGCGCAGGGTCCGTGTACGTGTTATTTTGGTGCGTAATTCGCGTGGTGTGAGTGCCCCGATTCGGTCGCGACGGCTTTGGCTGAACAGCAGCAGTTCTGTCACGTTGAGCAGGGGCTGAACTTGACGCAGGGTATAACTCATGGTCTTCTCCTTGAATATCAATAACGCTTCGCAGCAAGAGCAAACTCTGGCAAATCCGTGTGGGATATGCGCCATTCATGGAAATATAGTCGCAAATGCAGGCTTTTTGCGTCTTTTGCGCATATGCAGACGAAAAACACGAGCATCCATCAGCAATTTCGAGAAAAAGGGTGGGTGCCTAAACAAACTTCTTAACAGATGGGGAGCGGATGCGTGTTTGAGTCATTGGCTTTTTATGTTGAATCGTGGCGCTGCAAATGAATGCTGATGGCTTGAGTAATCGACACACGCAGGAGGGCGATTGGTATAATCCTTGTAACAGCACGGCAAGTGCGACAGCAGTACCTCCGGCTTGGCCTTTCAAGTGACGTTCGTGTTCACGGCCTCCGTCCGCAAGGGCTTGCACGCCAAATGTTCGCCCCTTTTTTCTCCTTGCCTGTTGGTAGAGCGTATTTCATACGCTCTTGCATATTCCTGTTGTGCACGCATTTATATCCATATCCAGATTTTTTGAATGGCGGGCTGGCTGCATTTGCCAAAGGATGGCAGCTTGGGCCAGCGCATGCCGATGCGTTTGCAATAGATTTCCAGTTTTTCAGGAGGGTAAGTTCCCATGGCTACCAAGACGGTGAAGGACGTCAAAAAGACCAAACGTGCAACCGAAATCAAGGCGACAAAGACGGTGCGAAAAGCAGCCGGCAAAGCCACTGCATTACGCACGGTTGCCAAGGTAGCGACTACCGGCAAGGCCAAGGCCGCCAGCAATCGGGCAAGCAAGCCTGCGAGTGAACCTGCCGCACGCGTGGCTGCCGCCAGTGCGGGCAAAGCCAGTGTCGCTAAAACGACCGCGCGCAAGGCCAACGTTACTTCAGCCAAGGCATCCAGCAAGCCCGCAGGCAAGCCTGCTGCGCGTACGACTGTAGCCAGCGCAAGCAAAGCCGGTGCAGCCAAAACATTTGCTCGCAAGCCCGGGAGTGCTGTGGTCAAGGTATCTGCCAAACCGGCGGTCAAAAAGCCTGTTGTAGTCGCCAAGGCGACCAAGCCTGCGGCGGCCAAAGCGGCGCGTTCATCTGCGGTAGCCAGCCCCTCCAAAATATCCAAAACCAGTTCCATGACTACCAAAAAAGAAACAGCCGCTACCAAATCCAAAACGGCGGCCAGCAAGGCTCAGCCAGCCAGCGCGGTGCGCAAGGCAGCCATGCCTGCCAGCAAAGCAAAAGCCAAGGCTAAAACCGAAACCAAAACTGAATTGGTTGCCGCTGAAGAAGGTGTGACCGAAAAAGCGGCCAAGCCAGTGCGCAAAACAACGGCCAGCCGCAAGCCCGCAGCCAAACCTGCGAAAAAGGCTGCGGCGAAAAAAGCACCCGCCAAAGGGCGCAAGATGGCAGATGACGATGAAGATTTTTCCGATATCGAGGAAGACTTCGAAGAAGAAGTTGTTGAGGAAAAGCAGCCTTCATCAACTGAAAAGGTCAAGCCGTTGCGCATGAAGCTCAGCAAGGCCAAAGAGCGTGCCTTGATGAAAGAATTCGGGCTGGATGAAGCTGTCTTGTCCGAAGAAGAGATGGTCACCCGCCGTCAGCGCCTGAAGGAGTTGATCAAGCTCGGCAAAACGCGGGGCTATCTCACCAATGCAGAAATTTCCGACCACCTGCCCGACAAACTGGTTGATGCAGAAACCCTGGAAATGGTCGTCTCCATGCTGGGCGACATGGGCGTTACGGTATACGAGCAAACACCCGATGCCGACACCTTGCTGCTGGCCAGCAACAACGCGGCCACCGCGACAGAAGAAGAGGCGGAAGAAGAAGCCGAAGCTGCGCTGTCCAACGTGGACAACGAGTTCGGCCGCACGACAGACCCCGTGCGCATGTATATGCGCGAAATGGGCACGGTGGAACTGCTGACGCGAGAAGGCGAAATTGAAATTGCCAAGCGCATCGAAGGTGGCTTGATGGATATGATGGAGGCCATCAGTGCATCTCCGGCCACCATTGCAGAAGTTTTCGAACTGGCAGAAGAAATTCGCAGCGGTGCGGTCGTGATTTCGACCGTGGTTGACGGCTTCCACGAGCCCGATCAGGCCGATGACTATGTGGCCGAAGAAGACTTTGACGAGTACGACGAAGACGATGACGACGATGGCAATGGCGGCTCCAAAGCGCTCACCAAGAAAATGGAAGAGCTCAAGACCGAGGCGTTGCGCCGTTTTGACTTGTTGCGCAAGCATTTTGAAGCGATGCACAAGGCGTATGACAAGGAGGGCTACGGCTCGCCCGCTTATATAAAGGCGCAAAAGAAAATCAGCGAAGACCTGATGACCATCCGTTTTACCGCCAAGACGATTGAGAAGCTGTGCGACAGCGTACGCGCTCAGGTCGAAGAGTTGCGCAAGAGCGAGCGTCAGTTGCGCCAGATCATCGTTGAAAAATGCCGCATGCCGCAGGAAATTTTTGCAGCACAATTCCCGCCCAATCTGCTCAACCTGCAATGGTCGCAAGATCAATCCCAGGCAGGCAAGCCCTGGAGCGAAACCATGGGGCGCTATATTCCCCCGATTCAGGAGTTGCAGCAAAACCTGCTCAATTTGCAGGCGCGCGTGGTTATTCCGCTGGATGAGCTCAAGGCCATCAACAAGCGCATGAATGAAGGCGAGCGCGTTTCGCGCAATGCCAAGAAGGAAATGATCGAGGCCAACCTGCGTTTGGTAATTTCCATCGCCAAAAAGTACACCAACCGGGGCTTGCAGTTCCTGGATTTGATCCAGGAAGGCAATATCGGCCTGATGAAGGCTGTGGACAAATTCGAGTTCCGCCGAGGCTTCAAGTTCTCGACTTATGCTACCTGGTGGATTCGTCAGGCCATTACACGCAGCATTGCCGATCAGGCGCGCACCATTCGCATTCCTGTGCACATGATCGAAACCATCAACAAGATGAATCGCATCTCACGCCAGCATCTGCAAGAGTTCGGCTTTGAGCCAGATGCCTCTTTGCTGGCGGAAAAGATGGAAATGCCCGAAGACAAGATCCGCAAGATCATGAAGATTGCCAAAGAGCCTATCTCCATGGAAACGCCTATCGGCGACGACGACGATTCGCATCTGGGCGATTTCATCGAAGACAGCGCCAACACGGCTCCTGTGGATGCGGCCATGCAAGCGGGTTTGCGCGATGTGGTCAAAGACATTCTGGATGGTCTGACGCCCCGCGAAGCCAAAGTGCTGCGCATGCGCTTCGGCATCGAGATGGACAATGATCACACGCTCGAAGAAGTGGGCAAGCAGTTTGATGTCACGCGCGAGCGCGTCCGCCAGATCGAGCACAAGGCCTTACGCAAGCTCAAACACCCCAGCCACAGCGACAAACTGCGAACCTTCCTGGGCGGCAATGATTAAGCCGCGCAGATGTATGCACATGCATTGCTGTTGTTTTTTCTTTAACCATCTCACCTTCTGACAAGGAAGCTGCCATGTCTCTTTTCTCTGCTGTTGAAATGGCTCCGCGCGACCCGATTTTGGGGTTGAACGAACAGTTTGCGGCTGACACCAACCCCAAAAAAGTCAATTTGGGCGTGGGCGTTTATTTCGATGACAAAGGCAAACTGCCATTGCTGGCCTGTGTCCAGGCGGCAGAAAAAGCCTTAATGGACAAGGCTGCGTCGCGCGGCTATTTGCCGATCGACGGCATTGCTGCGTATGACAGCGCCGTCAAGGTGCTAGTATTTGGTGCGGAAAGCGCCGCCGTGCAAGAAGGCCGCATCGCTACTGTGCAAGCTTTGGGTGGTACAGGCGGCCTCAAGATCGGAGCTGATTTTTTGAAGAAAATCAACCCCGAAGCCCAGGTTCTCATCAGCGACCCCAGCTGGGAAAATCACCGCGCGCTCTTTACCAACGCGGGCTTCAAGGTGCAGACCTATGCCTATTACGATGCAGACAAGCGTGGTGTGAATTTTGACGGCATGCTGGCCAGCCTGAACGCGGCGGCGCCAGGCACCATCGTGGTGCTGCATGCATGTTGCCACAACCCTACAGGCTACGACATCACGCCCGCACAATGGGATCAGGTGATTGAGGTCATCAAGGCCAAGCAGCTGGTGGCTTTTCTGGATATGGCCTATCAGGGCTTTGGGCATGGCATTGCAGAAGATGGCGCGGTGATTGGCAAGTTTGTCGCCGCAGGCTTGAATTTCTTTGTCTCGTCCTCTTTCAGCAAAAGCTTCAGCCTGTATGGCGAGCGGGTTGGGGCGCTCAGCGTGGTTTGTGGCAACAAAGATGAAGCCGCGCGCGTGCTCAGCCAGCTCAAAATCGTAATTCGCACCAACTACAGCAACCCGCCAACTCATGGTGCATCCGTAGTGGCTGCTGTGCTCAACACGCCCGAGTTGCGTCAGCAGTGGGAGCAAGAGCTGGGGGGCATGCGTGTGCGCATCAAGCAGATGCGGGAAAAACTGGTGGAAGGCCTGAAAGCTGCGGGCGTGCAGCGCGATATGTCTTTCATTACGCAGCAAATCGGCATGTTCAGCTACTCGGGCCTGAGTAAAGAGCAAATGGTGCGCCTGCGCAACGAATTTGGCGTGTATGGCACCGATACGGGGCGCATGTGTGTGGCTGCGCTCAATAGCGGCAATGTGGAATATGTTTGCCAGGCCATGGCGAAGGTTTTGAGTGAAGCTGCTGCTTGAGAGCCAACGCAGGTTTGCAGTCGGCAATAGCTGTGTGTCCTTGAGAGGCTTGAGTAGAGGAGGCGGTATTATTCGGTTCGAGCAATTTTGAACTGAATAATCCATGCACAAAGTCGCTTGAGGGGTTTCCCCTCCAAACGGCCATATCCATTAAAAGGGTATGGCCGTTGTGCTTTATCTGCTTGGGTTTTGTTGTCTGGCAACGGACGGACAGGGAAAAGGAGTTAGCCGTGTTTCCTTCCGAGTTTATCTTGTCCCGACGGGTGACTTTGCAATTCGTGATGCCAAACGGTGCTTTTTCAGAAAAGCAGGTGCGTGAGCGCAGCGCTTGACGGTATGCAGGCGCTTAAGCCCGGAATTGGAAGGCGAGCCCGTTTGCTTTCTGTCGGTTTCCGATGAGTAATTGAACCGCCTGTTTTGCATAGGAACAGCAACAACGCGGCGAAACAACAAAAATCAAAACAAAACGGCCTGTGTGGTTCACAGGCCGTTTGCCAAAAATTCTGTGGTGGGTGCTGACGGGGTCGAACCGCCGACCTACGCCTTGTAAGGGCGCCGCTCTACCAACTGAGCTAAGCACCCACAGAATCTTTCAAATCCAAAGTCGTGCATTATACACGCTTGTGCGATGTTTATCAGTTCAAGGCGTCCTTGAGTGCTTTGCCAGGACGGAACTTTGGAATTTTTGCAGATTTGATTTTGATTTCTGCTCCTGTGCGAGGGTTTCTGCCTTTGCGAGCCGCACGTTTGCCGACAGCGAAGGTGCCAAAGCCAACCAAGGCAACGGTTCCGCCTTTTTTCAGGGTGGTTTTTACAGCACCCAGTGTTGCATCCAGAGCGCGAGCAGCGGCAGCCTTGGACAGGTCAGCATGTTTGGCGATGTGTTCGATCAATTCGGTTTTGTTCACAAAATACCCCTTTATCTGCTTATTGCAACGGAATGTCAGTATACGGTTGACCAACGTGGCTTGAACTATATACCAATCTTTGTGTTTTTCAGGAAACCCTGACAGTACAAACAGCCATACGACTCTTGGCATGGACTGAAACAATTGTAATGTGTTTTGTTGTCT
>RRZT010198734.1_pt1 | contig 13945 bp, 10 predicted proteins | sample 2165551 | NCBI WGS metagenome assembly RRZT01 (sample SAMN10456910, study PRJNA506462) | wastewater metagenome | biome: wastewater; feature: sludge; material: wastewater sludge; isolation source: wastewater sludge with Escherichia coli K12::gfp cells carrying plasmid... | place: USA: Moscow, Idaho... | reverse complement strand
CGCCTCCAGGGCTCGAACCTGGACTAAAGGTTCCAAAGACCTCTGTGCTGCCATTACACCAAGGCGGATTGGTGAACGGAATGATTCTAACGGCGAATCGTCAACTGTCATAATGGATTCCATGAATGAAGACGCACCCCTGAATCACATTTCCGCGCCCAAGCGGGTGCGCATGACGCGTGCTCAGCGCCGCGAGCAACTTATCGGTATCGCCCGCGAACTCTTCGGCGCCAAGGGTTACGATGCCGTCTCCATCGAGGAGATTGCCTCCGCCGCCGAGGTATCAAAACCGGTGGTATACGAGCATTTTGGTGGGAAAGAGGGCCTCTACCAGGTCATCGTGGACCGTGAGATCACCGTCTTGTCTGACATGCTCTCCTCGCAGATGAAGCCAGGGCTCCACCCTCGTGAAATGCTCGAGCACATCGTGCTTTCCCTCCTTGATTACATTGAAGCGAACGCGGACGGATTCCGCCTTCTGTCGCATCAATCACCCACCGCGCTCTCGGGAGGGACGTTCACCACAATTATCGCCGACGTCGCCGAACAGGTAGCCGATCTCCTTGCCCCGGTTCTCAACGAGCAGGGTCTGGATCCCGAGGATGCCCCCATCTACGGGCAGCTCCTCGCCGGCGCCATCGGCCGTATCGGCCAGTGGTGGGTGGAGGCGCGCGTGCCGTCCAAGGAGGAAACGGCCGCCCACGTTATCAACCTGCTGTGGATGGGGTTGCGAGGCATGGAGCGCGACCCCCGCCTCGTCTCACTTTCCCCCGACGAGGCGTGAGCTAGCACCTCTCGTTCGTCCAAACGAGTCCTGCTTGCAGGATAAACCAGGTTTAACGAGATAACCGAGGGAAAATACACTGAATTAACCCTCGGTTATCTCTCAGACGATAGTTCGACGACGTCCGGCCGTCACCGATTTCCGGACGGAACCGGGCCGTACCACGAGTCGGCGAGAGTAGAAATGTACGACGAATCTGGTTCTTGTCTGGTTCTTGAGATCAGCGAAGTGAAGGGTTTGTACAGAAAGTCGCCGTTCTTAGCCGGGGTGTCGTGTACAAACCCCTCACTTGGCGGGATCTCAGACGATGTCGGCGGCCTTCATGCGAGCTTCGGAAGCCGCATCGTCTGTCAGCTCTTCTTCGGCCGCCAGCTCTGCGGCGATGCGGGCACGGTAGTTGTCCTTCTCGCGGGCAACGCGCTTCTCATCCCAGCCGAGAACCGACGCGGCGATCTCCGCCACCTCATCCACAGCAGCACCACCACGGTCGCGAGCCTCGGAGTTGAGGCGGACACGCGCCACGAAGATGTCCTCCAGGTGCTGAGCGCCTTCCACCGCGCAGGCGCGATGTACCTCGGCGCGCAGGAACTGCGGTGCCGCCTCCAGCGGGGTACCCAAGCTCTCATCCTCGTCAATCGTGGCTAGAAGATCCGTCACCTCGGCGCCGTAGCGCGAGAGCAGGTGCTTCATACGGTCGGCATCGAAACCGTACTTGGCGCCCAACTGGGCGGCACGGTTCGTCGTCGCCTCATACCCGGCCGCGCCCATGAGCGGAAGGCGATGCGTCACGGATGGCTTCTTTGCGGCCAACTCCTTGCCGAGAGCAAAGTCCACGGCGTCCTCGGCCATGACGCGGTAGGTGGTGAGCTTGCCACCGACGATTGCCACCATGCCCGGAATCACCTCGGTCACGGTGTGCTCACGCGACACCTTGGTGGACTTCGACTCGTCCAGCACCTTCGGCTGTAGCAGCGGGCGGAGGCCCGCGTAGGTGCCAATGATGTCGTCACGGGTCAGCGGCTTCTCGAGCACTTCGTTGGCGTGCTCGAGGACGTAGTCGATATCCTTCGACGTGGGTACTGGATGCCTGAGCTGCTCATGCCAAGCGGTATCCGTGGTGCCGATAACCCAGTAATGCTGCCACGGAATGATGAAGAGCACCGACTTTTCGGTCCGCAGGAACATGCCCGTCTGGGCCTTGAGGCGCTCACGCGGAATGACAATGTGGATGCCCTTGGAGGCCAACACCTTAAGGCCACCGGTGCCGCCAGCCATGTCCTGGGTCTCTTCGGTCCAGATGCCGGTGGCGTTGATGAGACGCTTGGCCTTGACGGTGAATTCCTCGCCGGTCTCCAGGTCAACCGCCTTGACACCGGTGGCGCGGCCCCGCTCGTCCTTGAGGATCTCGGTCATGCGCACGCGACTGGCCGCCTGCGCACCGTACTTCACTGCGGTTCGAATCAGGGTAATAACGAGGCGGGCGTCATCCACCCGCGCGTCGTAGAACTCGATGGCACCGGTGAGGGCCGACTTCTTCACCTCGGGGAAGCGCTTGAGAGCACCCTTCTTCGAAAGGTGCTTCTGAATCGGCACGGTCTTGCGCCCGCCGGCACCGATCACCGCGAGCGCGTCATACATACCAACGCCCACCGCCGAGTAGGTGCGCTCGATGACGGGCATCTTGAGCGGCCACAGGAATGGCTGGGCAGACACGAGGTGAGGGGCAATGGTGGTGAGCAGGCGCCCACGCTCCGTGAGTGCTTCGGCCACCAGCTTGAAATCAAGGTTGTACAGGTAACGAAGGCCACCGTGAACGAGACGCGAGGAACGCGAGGATGTCCCGGACGCCCAGTCCTGCCCTTCAATAACGGCGGTGGTCAATCCGCGCGAAGCGGCATCAAGGGCAATGCCCGCGCCGGTGACGCCACCGCCGATGACGAGGACGTCGAAGGTCGTATCGCGCATAGCCTGAAGCGATGCGGTTCGTTGAGACGGAGACAGAACTGACATGAGTGGTCCTTTGCTGTAAGGCTGACACTCCCCCACGTGCGCCGATATGACTCCACTACCGAACGCGCGCGTATCCTTTTTGCTTGACACAGTGACGTCCGCGGAAATAGGCCCCAACTTTGGGACAAACTATTCCCACGACCAACACGTTATCGAGTATATAACGGCAGGTAGCACACCATATTGAGTTGGACATTCTTGCGCCATGATTTCCGTGGAAAAGAAATCGTGCACATCGGCCCATACATCCACGCAACCCACAGCCTGGCGAGAACTCCCCGGGAGGTCAGCACAATTCGTCGTCGTCGCCACGCAAACCGTCTGATAAAGTGATATCACAATTTCACCGAACAAGGAGGAACCGATGCTGCGCATCGATGCACTCAACAAGTCATTCGGTAGTCTCAAAGCTCTCGATAACCTGAGCTTCCACGTCAATCCCGGCGAAATCTTCGGATTCGTGGGTTCCAACGGCGCCGGCAAGACAACCGCCATGCGCATCATGTTGGGAGTCATGTCCGCCGATTCCGGCAACGTCACGTGGAACGGGACTCCCCTCGACTTCGCAACCCGTCGCGAAATTGGCTACATGCCATCTGAGCGCGGACTCTACCCGAGGATGGCCGTCGGGGCGCAGCTGGAATACCTCGCCCGCCTGCACGGACTCGACAAAGCGAGCGCGCATGACCGCATGGAGTATTGGACCGAACGGCTCGGCCTCGCATGGCGCCGCGCAGACAACGTCCAGAAGCTCTCCCTCGGAAATCAGCAGCGCGTACAGCTCGCCGCGGCCCTCGTACATGACCCGAAGATGCTGGTCCTTGACGAGCCGTTCTCCGGACTTGACCCCACCGCCGTGGACGTCATGAGCCGGGTGCTGCGCGAAACCGCCGATACCGGGGCGCCCGTAGTGTTCTCATCGCATCAGCTTGACCTCGTCGAGCGCCTGTGCGACCGCGTGGGCATCATCTCGCAGGGGCACATGGTGGCGGAAGGGACCGTCAACGAGTTGCGCTCCACCGAGCACCAGCAGTTCGCCATTGCGGTGGGCAGCGATCCGCAGTCGGTGCAGCAGGCACTTCTCCCGCTTGGCATCACGCTAGCCGCTGACCCACTGGAAGGTACCGCCGAGGCACCGCGCCGCGAAGGTGTGACACGGCTCGTGTTCACCCAGCCGGTGGGCGTCTCGGATCAGGACATCCTGCGTGCCGCCGTGACCGCGGGTGCAGTTCACGAGTTTGCGCCTCGCCGCCCGCATCTGTCCGAGTTGTTCAACAACGTCGTCGTCACCCCCGAGGACGAACCCGAGGACAAGCCCAAGAAGAAGGGCCTATTCTCCTTCGGCAAGAAAGGAGCGAAGTAATGCTAGGTCTCGTTATTAAACGCGAGTTCACCACGTTGCTGGGCTCGAAAGCCATGAAGATTTCCACCACCGTGCTGGTGCTGCTGTTCCTGGTCGCCGGACTCGTTGGTCGCTTTCTTTTGAACGACGACGATGAGAGCGCAAACGTTGCCGATTCCATGACAATCGGTGTCACAACGGAAGCGGTGCCGCTCATTCCCTACCTTGATGCCGGGCCATTCATGGAGATCGAGGAGATCGGTGACGCCGATCCTCGCGAGGCTTACAACGCCGACGGCGCGGACTTCGAAGCCATCATCTCTGGCGAGCCGGAGAGTCCCATCATCTCCTCCAGCAGCCAAAGTACTCCCGTACGAGAGATCGCGGTGCTGGCAGCAACCGAATATTTAGTTGACCAAAATGGGGCACTAACGCCGGAGCTTTCTGAACAGCTACATGCGGTGACGCAGATTCATGTGGTCGACGTGTCGCAGGACGCCATCACCAACAACCCGATCGGCTACGGTGTGGGCATGGCCTCGGTTGTCATCCTCATGATGATCACCATCATGGGCGTCTCCACACTCTCCGCCGGAGTGGTGGAGGAGAAAGCGAGCCGCGTGGTGGAGATCCTCCTCACCACCGTTCGCCCACGGACACTTCTGCTCGGCAAGATCCTCGGAATCGGTTCTGCCATGCTTGTCACCTTCATCATCTACCTCGCAGGCATATTTGGTGGACTGTGGATCTCCGGACTGCTTGAGGGGGCAGATGTTGTCCTCAAGGCTCTGGGAGCCCTGGGTGTGTGGGGCTACATCCCCATGGTTCTCATGTGGATCATTCTCGGATACTTCACCTTCGCGGCGATCACCGGCGGCCTTTCGGCCACCGTATCTCGCCAAGAGGATCTGGGCGCAGTACAGACCCCGATCATCTTCATGCAGCTCATCCCGATGTACACGGCGATGTACCTGGTGCCCTTCCTTCCCGAGGCTACGATCACCAAGGTTCTCTCCTACATTCCCGCTTTCTCGCCCTACCTCATGCCAATGCGCGCCGCAATCGGCGACGTGCCGCTGTGGGAACAGGGATTGGCCGTCGGGTTGTCACTTATTGCCATCCCGCTGCTCGGAGCCCTTGCGGGCAAGATCTACGAGCGTTCAATCCTCCACGTGGGTGAGCGAGTGAAGCTCACAAAGGTGTTCTCCAAGTCCGCGTGAGCGGTCTCGAAGCCAACGTGAGCCTCGGCCCACATAGGCAGCGGTAAGCAACGGTTCCGATAACCTCTTACTTCACAACATGCGGAACCCCAATAATCGCGAGTGCTAAACCCCAATAATGCGGCGCCCGCCGGTCGGAAAATTCCAACCGGCGGGCGTTTTGCTTTCCTCACTGGGCACCAAGTCCCTCACTGGGCACGAGAGCGATGACCGTGCCGTACACGGCATACGGATCGCTGTGGTGCCCACGGAGGAAACCAAACAGATCAGCTTTCCCGCTCGAAGTGCGAGAGGAGTTCGCGCAGGCGGTCGGCGAGCTGGCGCTGCGACTCCCGATCCATGTCCTCAAGCTGGCGGCGCTCCACCGCAAGCAGATCCGCCATCGCAGCATCCACAACATCGAGCCCCTTTTGGGTAATCTGCACGTGTACCACCCGACGGTCAGAGATATCCGGAAGCCTGATAGCAAATCCGTGAGCGACCATCCGGTCAATTCGATTCGTGACTGTTCCTGAAGACACCAGTGTCTCCTGCATGAGCCGCCCGGCCGTCAACTGGTACGGGAACCCCTGACGCCGCAGCGCCGAGAGCATCTCAAACTCCCACGGTTCAATGTTGTGCCGAGCGAACGTCTGACGCCTCATGCGGTCAATGTGCCGCTCCAGACGGAGAAGCCGGGAGAACACCGCGAGCGGTTCCGGATCGAAGTCCAGCCGCTCCCGCCCCCATGCCGCAACAATGCCATCGACCTCGTCGCGCAACCCGTCCGTAGTATTCATAGGGCAAGATTACTCGACATCAAGATAGTTTCCGCAAGAAGTTGCGGAATTTTGGTCAAATCCGTCGTCGTCGATGAAGTAAATAGGGCTCGAATACGCTGAGGTCACCCTTCCGGCTAAGATATCCGGGTACGGCCAGCTGTGCCGTCAGCACCGATGTGAGGAGATTAGCGGTCGTGACCAATTCGCCTGAACTTAGAGGTTGCGCCGATGGGTCATGGCCGACTGCGGGACCTCTTGTAGTTCACGTTCGCGCACTTGACACCACCGACGCCGCGAGTACCGACCTCCTGACCCTGGCTCCGGAACCATCGGGGCTGCTCACGTGGCTGGGTGCGCAGCAGGAGGTCGTCGGCTGGGGTGAGGCCATCCGTATCGAAGTCCAAGGTGACCACGCCATGCGCGAAGCTTCCGCGCAGTGGAACGCGTTGGTTGAGACAGCCAGTGTCACTAATGACTCGCCTTACGAGTGGGCCAGTCGCGCGCCTTTCGCCCTGGGGTCCTTCGGTTTCGCCGCGGACACACCCGGTTTTCTCATTGTTCCCTTGGTTACGCTGGTACGACGCGGAGACGAGGCCGTCATTGTAACGACGACGGCGTCCGGCGGCGATCCCGCGACCACTAACGCCTTTTTATCCGCGCCTCCGGCCCCCATTCACAAACCCGGTGCGATGCACACCAAACCCGGACGTATGACACAAAGCCAGTGGCGTACGGCCGTCAGCGAACTTATCGCCTCTCTGAACGAAGGTGCCGCATCCAAGGTGGTTCTCGCGCGAGATATCGTCGTTTCCTCAGACTCTCCCATTGACGAGCGATTCCTCGCATCACGGTTGCACCAGCTTTATCCGTCTACCTGGGTCTTTGCCGTCAACGGACTCATCGGCGCAACCCCGGAGATGCTCGCGGCGCTGGACTCCGGCGTGGTCACATCGCGAGTTCTCGCTGGAACCGCCGCCCCGACGGACGGAGCCGATCTCTTCTCCTCCATGAAGAATCGGACGGAACATCACTTTGCGGTCGAATCTGTGGCTCGCGCGCTCGCTCCCCTCGCCGAGAGCCTCGACGTCCCCACCGAGCCCTTCCTCCTCAAACTTCCGAACGTCACTCACCTGGCAACCGAAGTGACCGCACACGTTCCCGGATCCAACGTCCTCGACATCATTGGAGCACTTCACCCCACCGCTGCCGTGTGCGGAACCCCCACCAAACTCGCCTTCGACCTGCTGGAACGCCTCGAAGGAACTGAAAGAGGAAGGTACACCGGCCCCGTTGGATGGGTAGACGGAACCGGTGCTGGCGAGTTCGGCATCGCACTGCGCTGCGGCCAACTTTCACCTGATCACCGCGACATCCGCGTATTTGCCGGTGGCGGGATCATGCCCGATTCCATTCCCGGCGTGGAACTCGCGGAGACCCACGCGAAGATGCGACCCGTGCTTGACGCCCTGGGCCTGGACAATTCCGACGACACCTCCCTTGAGGGCGCGGAGCTGTAGTTCCTTAGGGCATTCCTTAAGCTCGTTTCTTACGCCAGTTCCTCAGGCTCGTTCCAAAAGCTCGTTCCTACGCCAATTCCTTAACGGCCACAAAAGTATCTCCGCAATCCTGCATCTGTTGTACCCGTGGCACACACGTTGCGGGATTACGGGATTACGGGGATGGATTTCTGAGCATCCACCCTCGGAGCCGCGCTTGAGTTCAGAGCGGACAAGCAAGACCTAAGTCTCAAACACTGAAACCTAGTTGGAATTAGTATATTAACTCCGTAGCCTGACTGGGCAGCAAAATCTACACACAAGGATCACCCATGGCTCTGCCACGTTTCACCAAGATCGCCGCCGGCCTAGCGGCCGCCGCACTCGCGCTGAGTGCCTGCGGTTCCAACGATTCCAGCACTTCAGACTCAACCGATTCCACATCCTCTGGAAGCGCCTCCGCCGGTCGCACCGTCGAGCAGATTCAGGAAGACGGCACCATCCGCATCGGCGTCTTCTCCGACAAGGCCCCCTTCGGCTCCGTCGATTCCTCCGGCGAGTACGCGGGATACGACATCAAGTACGGCAAGCGCATTAGCGAGGATCTCGGCGTGGAGGTCGAGTGGGTTCCGGTTGATGCAGCAGCTCGCGTTGAGTTCCTCGAATCGGACAAGGTAGACGTCATCCTCGCCAACTTCACGGTGACGCCCGAGCGTGCCGAGAAGGTCGACTTCGTCAACCCCTACATGCAGGTCTCGCTTGGTGTGGTCAGCCCCGACAAGGCTCTCATCACCTCCGCCGACCAGTTCGAGGGCAAGAAGCTCCTCATCGTTCGCGGCACCACCGCCGAGTCCTACCTCGACGCCAACTACCCCGACGCCGATATCCAGAAGTACGAGCAGTACACCGAAGTCACCAGCGCACTGCTCGACGGCCGCGGTGACGCCTGGCTGACTGACAACACCGAGGCCCTCGCCTGGGCCAAGAACAACCCTGGCTTTACCACCGGCATCACCTCACTGGGTGAACCCGACACCATTGCCGCGGCAGTCAAGAAGGGCAACGCCTCATTGCTCGAATGGCTCAACAACCAGCTGACCGAACTGGCACCGGAGAACTTCTTCCATAATGCCTACGAGAAGACACTGAGGCCTGTCTACGGCAACGACGTCAACCCCGACGAACTCGTCGTCGAAGGCGGCGTCGTCAAGAAGTAGCCAACACCCATCAATGAACTTTGACCTCATCGGAGAGTATGTCCCTCTCTACGTTGACGCCACCTGGCTAACGCTGCGCATTGCCTTCTTCGGGATCATCTATTCCCTGGTCCTGGGTCTGTTCTGCGCACTCGTCCAGTACGTACGCATACCGGTGGCGCGCGCCGTCGTCGGCTTTTATATCGAACTCTCTCGCAACACCCCGCTGTTGGTGCAGCTCTTCTTCATCTACTTCGGGCTGCCCAAACTCGGGATCGTCTGGTCCTCGGAACTGTGCGCCATCATCGGCCTCACCTTCCTCGGCGGCTCGTACATGGCCGAAGCCTTCCGCTCGGGTATTGAAGCGGTAGACAAGATTCAGATGGAGTCGGCGCTCAGTTTAGGAATGTCAACGACGACGGCGATCCGGCACGTCCTGCTCCCCCAGGCGCTTGCGACCGCCCTCCCCGGCATCACCGCGAACATCATCTTCCTCATCAAGGAGACGTCCGTGGTGTCCATCATCGCGTTGCCGGATCTCATGTTTGTCACCAAGGACATCATCGGCTCCGACTACAACACGTGGTATGCCCTCGGGCTGCTGGTGTTCTTCTACATGATTATTTTGCTGCCGATCTCGTTGATCGCGGCACGCATGGAGAGGAGGATGCGCCATGCAGGATTTGGGAATTAGCGTCCTGTTCGAGGGGCAGAACTTCATTCGTCTGCTCGGAGGCCTGTGGGTGACGATCCGGATTGCTGGGCTCTCGCTGCTTTTCGGGGGAATCCTCGGTATCTTCGTGGGTATCGCAATGATGTCGAAGAACCGGGTGGTTCGGGCGCTCATGCGTTTCTACCTGGAGTTCATCCGTATCATGCCGCAGCTGGTGCTGCTCTTCATCGTGTTCTTCGGACTGTCACGGAGCGCGGGGATCAATCTCAGCGGTGAGGTGTCGGCTGTTGTGGTGTTTTCGCTGTGGGGAGCCGCCGAAATGGGCGACCTTGTTCGTGGGGCGCTGGCCTCAATTCCGGCGCATCAGTATCAAAGCGGGGCGGCGCTGGGGCTGACGACGGCGCAACAGTACCGCTACATCATCCTGCCGCAGACCATCCGGCGGCTTGCACCGCTCTCCATCAACCTGGCGACACGCATGATCAAAACAACCACGCTGGTGGCACTCATCGGCGTGGTCGAGGCGCTCAAGGTTGGTCAGCAGATCATCGATGCCAACCGCTTCGAAGTGCCGGACGCCGCGCTATGGATCTACGGCGTCATTTTCCTTCTCTACTTCGCCATCTGCTACCCATTGGCACTCGCCGCGCGCAGGCTGGAGAAGAAGTGGGCGGCTTAAGTAGTACGTCGTCGTCGAAAACCGCCCTTAGCGCTCGAAAACTGCCCTTGTACGGGCGATATCCAGCACTAAGGGCAGATGTCGATGAGTTCAGGACAAAACAAGCGATGGCGAGACGAGCAATGACGAAACCAGGGAGGTTTCAATGAACGATTTCACGGTTCTGGAGTTGCAGGACATCGTCAAGATTTACGACGGCGACCGCCTGGTTCTGGACAAGGTGAGCCTGTCCGTGTCCAAGAGCGAGGTTCTTGCCGTGATCGGGCCGTCGGGGTGCGGTAAGTCGACGATGTTGCGGTGCATCAACGGTCTCGAAGAGATTCAGGGCGGAAGTATTGCGCTGGATGGTCAGGTGATTGCTGGTGATGCCGTGTCCGGCTCGCAGGCATGGAACAAGGTGCGCCAGCGTGTGGGCATGGTGTTCCAAAGCTACGAACTGTTCCCGCATTTGAGCGTCATGGATAATCTGCTGCTGGCCCCACTCAAGGTACTCAAGGAAGATCGGGAGACGGCGCGCGAGCGCGCGCAGGAGTTGTTGGAGCGGGTCGGGCTGGGAGACCGTGGCGATTCGTATCCACGCCAGCTTTCCGGCGGGCAGAAGCAGCGCGTCGCGATCGTGCGCGCTCTCATGATGCAGCCGGAGGTCCTGCTCCTTGACGAGGTAACCGCTTCCCTGGACCCGGAGATGGTACGCGAGGTGCTCGACGTAGTTGCCGGGCTGGCGAAAGAAGGCATGACGATGCTCATCGTCACCCACGAGATGCAGTTCGCTTCCGCCGTGGCAGACCGAGTCATCTTCATGGACGCTGGCAAGATCGTGGAGCAGGGGCCAGCCACCGAGTTCTTTGCGGCGCCAAAGACCGAGCGCGCCCAGAAGTTCCTCGATATCTTCACGTTTGAACGCGAGAAGGAAGATAAGGGCAGCTACGAGATCTGACCGAGGGCCTCGGCAACCGCGTTCGTGGCGGCCGTGCGGGCCTCATCGAGCTGGGCGGGTGGGCGTGGGATCTTGAGGTGGAGTAGCGAGCGTCCTTCGATTGGGGCCGCGAGCGCTTCACGAAGTTCCGCAAGGGTGTGGATTGTTTGGGCTGCCCAGCCGCAGGCCCAAGCGGCCGCCACCGGATCTACATGGGGTGCGGCGGCGAAGAAACGCTCGTAGACGGCCGGTTCAGCGTCGCGGTGCTCCAGCGAAGCGAAGATTAAACCGCCACCGTCATCGAGGACGATGACTTGGATGTTGGGAGTGGAGGGGCTGGAATCGCCCGGCAGCTCGGGGCGCTGGGCCAAGGAGGAAAGATCGTAGGCGAAGGTCATGTCGCCCATGACTGCGCGCACCGGACTCCCACTTGCCATGGAAAGGCCGAGCGCCGACGCAATGGTTCCGTCAATACCAGCCAACCCACGGTTTGAATAGACGTCGGCCCGCCCGGGACGGTTTGCCACGAGATCAAAGCCTCGCACGGTGTTCGAGGCTCCGAGCCACAGCAGGGCAGAATCACTGCAACGCCACACGGCGCGGCAAGCCGACAGCAAGGTGAGATCGTCCGCACCCTCCACCGGCTGACCCAAAATCTCATCGATGGCGGTTGCCGCTGCACGCCAAACTTCCAGCCACGAGTTCGGATCCGGAGCCGCGGAGTCGCAACCTTCTGCAATTCCCAGGTCACAACGTTGAACGATTCCCCGGGCGCCTTCCCCGCTCACACTCCCATCCGGGCCATGAGGTTCAGCGGCCCCTGAGCTGTCAACTAGCCCGGCATCATCCGACAGCCCGGCCACCACAGCATCGGCGGTCTCGTGCACATCCACCCATTCGGGATGCGTGGCCACCACAATCTTGCGAATTCCCGACCGGCCAAGAAGCTGGGTAATCGGGCGAGAAAGAGTCGGACGCCCGGTCACCACAATCTGTTCGACACGTTCCCCCAGATGCGGAACAATCCACTGCTCGTAGGGAATCCACGTCTCGGCAGCCGTCGCATTCGAGCTGGGCTCGGCAATAATCGGAATTCCCCGTTTCGCCGCCGCGGCCACGACGGCCCGATCAGCCCCGTCACCTGCGACAACCAGAGTCCGCAGCCCACTTAGCACCACCTCGTCCCACATAGGGTGACGCATCGGGGACGCAATGACCGACGAGGGCCGGACAACCTGCGAAGGCTGCACAACCTGCGCCCCAGAATCCACATTCGCCAGCGCTGTATCAACCACTGCACCCGCCACGGGAACCACTGCATCCGCCGCAGGCACCAACGGCTCACGGAAAGCCACGTTCAGGTGGACCGGTCCGGCTTGCCCGAGGAACCCACGTGACGCAGCCACCATCCGACGCACGCGGCCAGCGACTCGGGCGAGGGCTCCGTCGTCGTACGAAACCTCGGCGGGCAACTCGTCACTTGCCACGACGCTGCGGCCGAAAATTCCGACCTGGTGGGTGGTTTGTGAGGCACCGACGCCGCGGAGTTCGTGCGGGCGGTCGGCGGTCAGCGCGATGATTGGTAGGGACTGGAGCCATGCTTCTTCGAGCGCCGGGTGAAGTTCGACGACGGCGGTACCGGACGTGGTCACGACAGCAACCGGTTCGCGGTGGGCCTTTGCTGCTCCGACAGCCCAGAATCCGGCACTGCGTTCGTCGCTGAAGACGGCCGCGCGGACGCGACCTTCCCGCTCCAGGCTCGCGAGTGCGTAACCGAACGGTGCGTCGCGGGAACCGGGGCAGTAGGCGACCCAGCGCACGCCCTCGGAGATAAGGGCGGTGAGGATCGTGGTCGCGAGGACAATCGAAGGGTTCTCCATCCTGATTGACGTCTCCTCGACGCTCACTCGCGCAGAGTCGCCCAACGTGGCCATTTTCGCACCGACACCGGGTTTGTTCTCCATGCTCACTCCGTCTCCTCATTCCATCGCGCAGCAATCATCGCTTCTGTTCGTGCTACCCAAGAATCCACCAGATCAGCCGCGGCGGGGCGAGTAGTTGGGTCGGGTTGGCTTCCTGAGCCGAGCCGAGTATCTGAGCCGGGGGCGCCGTCGTCGTTCAAAGAACTTGTGCCGAACGACGACGACGTTTCGTCGCCCGCAAGCTGGCCGCCAAACAACTCTCCCGCGGCGATCCGGCGCGCATCCGCAAGACTCAGAGCGCCATCGGCCGAGACCAACGGGCCCGCAACGTCACCAACGAGCAGCCGCTGCGTATCAAGGCCGCAGGCGTGCGGAAGTTCGGGAAGTGCCGCCGCGAGCGCAACGCCGGCGGCGAGTCCGATGGAGGTGTCAATCGCGGAGGAAACCACAACCGGGATCGGTAGCTGCTCGGCAAGTTCTAGGGCGCGGCGGACTCCTCCAAGCGGCGCAACTTTGACGACGGCGATGTCGGCGGCTTCCAGCTCAACAACACGGAACGGGTCTTTCTCGCGGCGGATCGACTCGTCCGCGGCGATGGGGGGGGAGGTGTGGGCGCGAACCCACGCGAGATCCTCGACAGCCATGCACGGCTGCTCGACGTATTCGAAACCTCCGACGGGAGCGGCGGCTTCGGCGAGGAAGTTGATAGCCGCGAGCGCTTCGTCTCTCCCCCATTTGCCGTTAACGTCAACGCGGACGTGGGCCGTCTCCCCGAACTCGTGGGCGAGCACCTCGGACACCGCACGAATCCGGTTCCAATCTTGCTGGAGGGTGGAGCGGGTGTCGGCGACTTTGATTTTGGCTGTTGCGCAGTGGGCGACGCGGGCTCGGGCGGCAGCGTCCACCGGAGCGACCACGGGGATTGTGACGTTGACGGGGACCGACT
>RRZT010505243.1_pt1 | contig 13952 bp, 12 predicted proteins | sample 2165551 | NCBI WGS metagenome assembly RRZT01 (sample SAMN10456910, study PRJNA506462) | wastewater metagenome | biome: wastewater; feature: sludge; material: wastewater sludge; isolation source: wastewater sludge with Escherichia coli K12::gfp cells carrying plasmid... | place: USA: Moscow, Idaho... | reverse complement strand
CATAGTAAAGAGGCATCGAACGAAATTAAGGAGATGACTGCAAGAGGTGCTGTCATGTCAAGCGATGCCACTCAACAACTCGACGAGATTCTGCCGTTGATGCAGCAAACAACAGTAAATATTCAAGAAATTAATGTGGCCAGTATGGAGCAAAACTCTGGTGCCGACCAAATTAACAATGCGGTTCAAAGTATGAATAAAGTTACCCAACAAAATGCAGTTATTGCTGATGAGATGATGCAAAACAGCGACTCTATCTTACAAACAGCCAATACTTTATTAAGTCATATTAAGCAGTTTAAATTCTAATAATTGCCTCACATCTTTATGAGTAAAATTGATATTTCCCAAATTTTTTCGCGTTTCAATAACCTCAATGTTTTGATTATTGGCGATGTGATGATTGACTCCTATATGTGGGGAGACGTAACACGAATTAGCCCCGAAGCTCCTGTACCTATCTTATCGAGCACCAAAAGAGAGCATCGTTTGGGTGGTGCTGCCAATGTGGCCTTAAATATTCAATCACTTGGAGCTAACCCAATTCTATGTAGCGTTATTGGTGATGACGAAAGTGGGAAAGAATTGGTTAAATTGGTTTCTGATAAGGGCTTTACAACCAATGGGTTAGTGTATGATAAAAGTAGAATAACAACTATCAAAACACGAATAATAGCTCATAATCAACATCTTTTGCGAGTTGATGAAGAGATTGATACACCGCTTTCACCAGCATCTGAAAAAATGCTTTTAGAGAGGATTGATACACTGTTATCTCAAACTAAAATTGATGCTATAATTTTTGAAGATTACGATAAAGGAGCCATCACAGCTCAGATAATCAAGCATGTAACAGAGGTTGCTTCGGCAAGTTCGATACCCGTTTTAGTTGATCCTAAAAAGAGAAATTATGAGGCTTATACCAATGTAACTCTCTTTAAACCAAATTTTAAAGAGTTTAAAGAGGGTATGAAAATCGACTTAGAGAAAGGCGATCAAGACGGACTTCTTGAGGCTGGACGTAAATTCATTGCTCAAAAAGGTATAGATACATTAATGGTAACTCTCTCTGAGCATGGAGTTTTTGTGTGCCAAAAAGATAGCTATGAATTTATTCCCGCCGAAATCCGAACCATTTCAGACGTTTCGGGTGCAGGTGATACCGTCATTAGTGTAAGCTCACTTTGCTTGGCATGTGGTCTTAGTTCGGCAAAAGTTGCTAAAATTGGTAATCTAGCAGGCGGACTCGTTTGCGAAAAAGCAGGCGTTGTACCCATTGATAAGCAGCAACTTCTACACGAATGTATAGAAAAGCACATTTAAGAACTACTGATGTTTAAATAAATGTAATCGCCTCAATATAAGACCATTATAAAGAGGGATCGTATGTTTTGTGTAATATATGATGAAAGCTTTTTAAGAATTGAGAATAAAGTTTAACTTTGGGCACTTGTTGCCTATTATAATTTATAACACAAAATTTATCAGCATATGGCAAAAATAATTGCGTTAGCCAACCAAAAAGGTGGTGTAGGCAAAACAACAACCGCTATCAATTTAGCAGCAAGTTTGGCTGTTCTTGAGTATAAGGTGTTGATCGTGGATGCAGATCCACAGGCCAATGCCACCTCTGGACTAGGATTTGATCTTAAAGCAATCAAGCAGAGTCTATACGACTGCATCGTAAATCCAGAGATCAACCCTAAAGATTGTATTCTCCAAACTGAAATTGAGCATCTACATGTTCTACCTTCAGATATTAATCTTGTAGGTGCTGAGATTGAGATGCTTAACATGGCAAATCGTGAACATGTTCTCACATCTGTTTTAGAAAAAATTAAAGACAATTACGATTTCTTATTAATCGATTGTTCGCCTTCTCTTGGATTAATAACAGTAAACGCTCTTACAGCTGCAAACTCTGTTATTATTCCTGTGCAGTGTGAATATTTCGCTTTGGAAGGATTGGGAAAACTTTTAAATACAATAAAAATAATTCAGGGTCGTTTAAATACAGCTCTTGATATCGAAGGATTTTTATTAACCATGTACGATTCTCGTCTTCGCTTGTCAAATCAAGTATTAGAGGAGGTTCAAACACACTTCAGTAATATGGTATTCTCTACACCAATTACTCGAAATGTTAAATTGAGCGAGGCGCCAAGTTTTGGTAAGGCTGTTATTATGTACGATGCTGATTCTAAAGGAGCATCAAACTACCTTGCGTTAGCTAAAGAATTATTGGTTAAGAACAACTTACCAACCCGAGAATAGATATTGATTAATAGAACGACACATATAATATGAGTAAAAAACCTGTTTTAGGAAGAGGATTAGGTGCACTAATTGATAGCAATGACTCTATTGTTAAAAATGCTGCGCCAAATTCAATTAAAAATGAGATTGACATCAATGAAATTGAGGTAAACCCATGGAATCCACGAAGTCATTTCGACGAAGAGGCGTTAAATGAGTTAGCAATCTCTATAAAACAGTTAGGGGTTATTCAGCCAATTACCCTACGTAAGATATCTGAAAATCGATACCAAATTATCTCTGGTGAAAGACGTTATCGTGCTTCTAAAATTGCTGGCTTAGAAAAAATTCCAGCATACGTTAGAGATGCCGAAGATGACACCATGCTGGAGTTAGCTTTGGTTGAAAATATTCAACGTGAAGATTTAGATGATATTGAAGTGGCTATCAGCTATCAACGATTAATTGATGAGTGCCATCTTACACAAGAAGGTATGGCTGAACGTATTGGCAAGAAACGTTCATCAATAGCCAATCACCTTCGTTTATTAAAATTACCTGCTGAAATTCAGTTAGCAATTCGCGAAAAACAAATCACCATGGGCCACGCAAAAGCTATTATCTCCATCGAAGATAAAGCTGTGCAGATGATGATTTTTGAACAGATTTTACGTCACGATTATAATGTTCGTAAAACAGAAGAGGTTGTTCGTAACCTAAGCGATGTCTCTGAAAAACCAAAAACAAAAGTACAGCCAACGCTCTCAGAGGAGTACGAGTTTTTAAAACTTCGCCTCTCTGAACATTTTAAAACTAATATTCAATTTGCTCGCACCTCAAGTGGAGCCGGAAAAATAACCATTCCATTTCGTACCGATGAAGAGCTTGAAAAAATCATGGCTATTCTCGATAAAGGAAATGTGTAGTAGATAGTGGAAGCAAGAAAATCAATCATTATTTCAAATAAATTAAGAGTAATATTTGTTACTCTTATGTTGACTGTATCCTTTTGGGCAACTGCTCAAAAGGATACAGTTTTAATTAATACTGACTCTTTACTGGTTAGTGGTGAATCAGTTGCAAAAAAGAAAAGCGTAAAATACTACTCTCCGCATAAAGCAACTTTATACTCGGCAATTTTGCCTGGCATGGGTCAAATCTATAATAAAAAATATTGGAAGGCACCCATTGTTTGGATTGGATTAGGTATCTCTGGGTATGCACTCTATTATAATCAGAAGGAGTATAACTATTACAAGAGTGCTTATCGCGACTACATTATCAACGATCCTGCAAATAAAAGTTATCAACCCACTATCGATAAATTTGTTGACGCTGGAGTCTTTAAGGAAGAAGAGTTAGTACCTGGAGGAAAATATTCTCAATGGTTTTCGAGTGCATTAAATAATCAAAAAACATATCTACGAAAAAATCGCGATTACAGCTACGTAGCCATTGGATTGATATATGTGATTAATATTATTGATGCAACGGTGGATGCTCATTTTAAACAATTTGACATAAGCGACGACCTTACCATGCGTTGGGAACCTATCGTAAACCCAACACTTCATAATGGCCCTAATTATGGTTTAGGTTTAAATTTCTCTTTTAAGTAAATCACTCCCTCCTCTTTTTTTGGCATGAAATATGTCAAATGAACCTCTTTATCTCCAAAAAATAGAGATGTTTTTAAGATTTTATTGGGATAATAGTTAATAAATGTTACTTTAGACGTTTCATTTTTTTATAGAGTGAGATTAAAAAGGATATGGATTAAAAAAAAGATATGAAAAATAGAAGCAGTTGGATTTTGGTGTTCTGGATTTTAGGAATTACGTTGTTTGCTCAAGATGTTGAAAAAGCGATAGATAGCTCTCTAGCTATTGATACTTTAATGAACGAAACAGACTCTACAATAATAGCCACACCACCACAAATCACAGATACCGAATTTGTACCCGATACTGTAATTGCTGACCCAGCATCTCCCTATGCAACAGGCATTGACTCAATCTACATTAGCCGTCTTGCTGCAATTGTATCACCAATTGAGTTTCCGTACAACGATAAAGTTAAGTCATTAATTAACTTTTATACTGGTCGTAAAAGAGAATTAGTGGAAGGGATGCTAGGACTTTCGGAATATTACTTCCCAATGTTTGAAGCTGAGTTAGATGCAGCTGGACTTCCGCTCGAATTAAAATATCTACCAATCATTGAAAGTGCACTCAATCCTCGTGCTTTTTCACGTGCAGGTGCTTCAGGATTATGGCAATTTATGTACGGTACTGGAAAGCTATATGGCTTAACTCAAACTAGTTACATCGATGATAGACGTGATCCTGAAAAGTCAACTAAAGCTGCTGTGCGTTTCCTTAAAGACCTATATGGCATCTATGGAGATTGGTATCTCGTTATTGCAGCCTATAACTGCGGTCCGGGTAATGTAAATAAAGCTATTAAACGTTCGGGTGGTAAAAAAGATTATTGGGAAATCTATCCCTATTTACCAAAAGAGACTCGCGGGTATGCTCCTGCATTCATAGCAGCTGCTTATGTAATGAACTACTATGAAGAACATGGATTAGAGCCACGAAGATCAAGCCTTCCTTTGGCAACCGATACACTAATGATTAGCCGACCATTACACTTTGAGCAAATCTCAAGAATAACTCAAGTTCCAATCGAAACGTTGAGAGATCTTAATCCTCAATATAAACGCGATGTAATTCCTGCAGAGAAAAAATCGTATGCTTTAAGAGTTCCTTTCTTAGCGACCAACACATTTATTGCTTATGAGGACTCTATTTATAATTTAAATAGAAAAGTCTATTTCCCTCACGATCGTTTGGTTGCGATGCCAGCTGAGCGTGGCGAATATGTGGGATCTACGCCTAAAGGAAAATCAAAAGTCTATTATACTATCCAAACGGGAGACGCGTTAGGAACCATCGCTACTTGGTATAATGTCTCTGCCAATGATTTACGCTACTGGAATAATGTATCTGGTAATAAAATCAGAGCAGGACAGAAATTAGTCGTTTTTGTTCCCACTGGCAAATTAGCTCACTATCAAAAAGTTAACTCGTTAACTCTTGAAGAGAAACAAGCTCTTATTGGAAAGCCAGTACCAACAACCGTTGTTAAAGAGGTAGCCCCTATTACTCCTAGCGATGGCTCTCCTGTTGACTACTACGTTGTAAGAAGAGGAGACAACTTATGGAGCATTGCCAAAAAATTTCCTGGGGTGACGAATTCAGATTTAATGAATTGGAATGCATTAGATAGTTCTTCAAAACTTAATGTTGGACAAAAATTAAAGATCTACAAAAAAATTTAGGTTTGGAAAAAATATTTAAAAGGGATGATTTCGAAAGAGATTATCCCTTTTTAAATTCCAGATGTTGACATTTGAAACTTTTGTAGCATAATTATAAGAAAACAAAAAATATGTTTGCTTATATTTATGCGTGTTGGCTCGACACCTTTGCCCCACGTTGGTGTGCCATTTGCGAATCAAAATTGTCGTTATCAGAACGCGTTGTTTGCCTAGTTTGCAAACCTGATTTACCTTATTTGAACAGTAATTTTTCAATTCAAAATCACATTGAAAAGCTCTTTTGGGGGCGTGTTCCAGTGCATTCAGTCACAGCATTACTCTCATACACCAAAGGAAGCACTGTAGGAAATATCCTTCATGGATTAAAATATAATGGATATCAAGATTATGGAATTTATTTAGGAAAGATGCTAGGAAATAAACTTCGTAAAATGGATGCTTTTCTATCGGTGGATTTCGTGCTCGCAGTACCACTTCATCATCTAAAACATAAAAAGCGAGGCTACAATCAGGCTGAGATAATTGCCAAAGAAGTAGCGGAAACACTAGGAGCTGAATTTAGAGTTGATGTTTTAGAAAAGATTCAAAATAATGACTCTCAAACACGCAAAGGTCGTATTGATAGATGGGAAAACGCAACTAACAGTTATCGCTTGAAGGCAACCGAGGATTTAACCAATAAGCATATTCTTATAATTGACGATGTGATTACCACTGGAGCAACGATAGAGGCATGTTGCGAAGTCATTTTAAAACAATTTGATGTTAAGATTAGCATCGCAGCAGCAGCCTACACATATAACTGATTTATTTACTAATAATCAGTTCTTCTGCTTGGTTAGTCTCTATAAATTCTTATTTTTGCCAATCTAATTGAGTTATTAAAAATATTTGCTACTTTAGAATCATTTATATGATAATAAATAGCTATTTTACAATAAGTTAAATTAGTTTTCAACGAAGTAGCTTTCTATTCTTTTTTGAGGATAAAAATGCAATTTTAACGCAAGAAAAAATTTTAATAAGTTATATTCCAATTGTTTATTCGTTTTAGATGAATTCAACCAAAAAAATTAAGTCAGCTCTGATTTCGGTTTACCATAAAGATGGTCTCGATGAAATTATAAAAACGCTTCACCAAAATGGCGTAAAATTATACTCTACAGGAGGAACTCAAACATTTATTGAAAGTTTAAAAATCCCTGTTATTGCTGTTGAATCAATCACTGGTTACCCATCTATTTTAGGCGGGCGTGTTAAAACACTTCATCCAAAAGTTTTTGGCGGCATTTTAGCTCGTAGAGAAAACGATGGCGATATTAAACAATTGGCTGAATATGAGATTCCTGAAATTGATTTAGTGATTGTGGATCTTTATCCGTTTGAAGCAACGGTTGCTTCGGGCGCTTCGGATGAAGATATTATTGAGAAAATTGACATAGGCGGTATTTCACTTATCCGTGGTGCGGCCAAAAATTATAACGATGTAATCATTGTTCCGTCGCAAGCGGAGTATAGTGATTTGAAGAAAGTGTTAGCTGAAAAAGGATGTGCTTCAACAATTGAAGATCGTCGCTATTTTGCAAAGAAAGCTTTTGCCGTTTCATCGCACTACGATTCGGCTATTTTCAACTATTTTGATGAGAACAAAGGAACTGAACTTCGTTTGACCATTTCAGAATCTGCGCCGCTTCGTTATGGCGAGAATCCTCACCAAAATGGTGTTTTTTATGGAAATTTAGAGGCAATGTTCGAGCAACTAAACGGTAAAGAGATTTCATACAACAACTTACTTGATTTAGATGCAGCCATCAATTTAATTGATGAGTTTAATGATACAACATGTGCCATTTTAAAGCACAACAACGCATGTGGCTTAGCTACTCGCTCTACACTCGTTGAGGCTTGGGAAGATGCTCTGGCTGGAGACCCAGTTTCAGCATTTGGTGGTGTTATTGTGGTTAATCTCAATATCGACAATAAAACAGCAATTGAGATGAATAAGATATTCTTCGACATCATCATAGCTCCAAGTTACGACGCCGATGCATTAGAGCTTTTAAAATCTAAAAAGAATAGAACCATTCTTGTTCGCAAAGATGGAAAGGTTTCTCAAACAACTCACCGCACATTATTGAATGGTATTTTAACTCAAGATCGCGATGTTAAAACAGAGGTTGCTGCCGATTTAAAGGTAGTTACTGCAAAGGCTCCTACAGCAAATGAGATTGAAGATCTATTGTATGCTAACAAAATTGTAAAACATACAAAATCAAACGCTATTGTTTTGGTTAAAAACCGTCAGTTAATTGCAAGCGGCGTGGGCCAAACGTCTCGTGTTGATGCACTACGTCAATCAATTGCTAAAGCGTCGGCTTTTGAATTTGATCTTAAAGGGGCAGTTATGGCGAGCGATGCATTTTTCCCATTCCCTGATTGCGTTGAGATTGCAGACGAAGCTGGTATTACAGCTGTTATTCAACCAGGTGGCTCAATCAACGATAAGTTAAGCGTTGAGTATTGCGACAAACACAGCATGGCCATGGTGGTTACAGGATTTAGACATTTTAAACACTAATATATTCAAGGTATGGGATTGTTTTCATTTTTATCAGAAGAGATAGCACTTGACTTAGGCACAGCCAATACCATCATTATATGCAACAACAAAATCGTGGTTGACGAGCCCTCTATTGTGGCTTTAGACCGTAGAACCGATAAGTTAATTGCAATTGGTGAAAGAGCGCGTCAGATGCACGGCAAAACGCACGACAATATCTACACGATACGTCCGTTGCGCGAGGGTGTAATTGCTGACTTTAACGCGGCTGAGCAGATGATTAGGGGTATGATTAAGATGATCGATACAAAAGCTCGATTATTTACTCCATCATTAACTATGGTTATTTGTATCCCATCAGGAAGTACGGAGGTTGAAGTTCGTGCGGTGCGCGACTCGGCTGAACACGCTGGTGGTCGTGAAGTTTACATGATTTACGAACCAATGGCAGCTGCTTTGGGTATCGGTCTTAATGTTGAGGAGCCAATGGGTAACATGGTGGTTGACATAGGTGGTGGTACAACTGAGATTGCCGTTATTTCGTTAGGTGGTATCGTTTCTAATAAATCTATCCGTATTGCGGGAGATGATTTAACAGCCGATATCATGGAATATATGCGTCGTCAGCATAACATTAAAATTGGTGAACGTACTGCAGAAGAGATTAAAATTCAAGTAGGTTCTGCGTTGCCAGAGTTGGATAATCCTCCTGCTGATTTTATTGTAAATGGTCCTAACCAAATGACAGCCCTTCCAATAGAAGTACCAGTTTCTTACCAAGAGATTTCACACTGTTTAGAGAAATCAATCTCTAAAATTGAGTCGGCGGTATTAACAGCCCTTGAGCAAACGCCTCCTGAACTTTATTCTGATATCGTAAATAACGGTATTTGGTTAGCTGGTGGTGGTGCTTTATTAAGAGGTTTAGATAAACGTTTGACCGACAAAATTGGTATTCCATTTAAAATTGCCGAAGATCCGCTTCGCGCTGTAGCTCGTGGAACTGGCATTGCACTTAAAAATCGTCATCGTTTTAGTTTCTTGAAGCGATAATAGATATTATAGTTTTGAAAGAGGAGAGATTTTGTAAGTCTCTCCTCTTTTGTTTTTGGCTATATGGATAATAAATGTGAGTTAATTTATTTTCAATCTTACAGTTAACTCCCCTCATTTAGGTTGAGGAAATTATATTCAGTTTGTTACCTTTGTGTTTTAAGATTTAAAATATTAAAAGAATGAAACTTTGGGATAAAGGGGTATCGGTAGATAAGAAAATAGAGGCGTTTACTGTTGGTAAGGATAGAGAGATGGATCTCTATTTGGCACCTTTTGATATATTGGGCACCATGGCTCATATTACCATGCTTGAGAGTGTGGGCTTGTTACCGAAGGAGGATTTGAAACCTCTATTAACAGAACTGAAATCGCTTTACAAAACGGCTATGGCTGGAGAGTTTGTGATTGAAGAGGGCGTTGAAGATGTTCACTCGCAAGTGGAGATGATATTAACCGCAAAACTAGGCGAGCTAGGCAAGAAAGTTCATAGCGGACGATCGCGCAACGACCAGGTTTTATTAGATATTAAGCTATTTATTAGATATAAACTGCAGGAGATTATTGAGGAGGTGAATAAACTCTTCACAACCCTTCAGTCGCAAAGTGAGCGCTATAAAGGCGTTTTAATTCCAGGATATACTCATTTGCAAGTGGCCATGCCAAGTTCGTTTGGACTATGGTTTGGAGCCTATGCCGAAAGTTTGATTGATGATGTGTATCAACTACAGGCAGCTTATAAAACGGTAAATCAGAATCCGTTGGGCGCAGCGGCTGGGTATGGATCATCGTTCCCATTGAACAGACAGATGACGACCGATTTATTGGGCTTCGACTCGATGAATTATAACGTGGTGTTTGCCCAAATGGGGCGCGGCAAGAGCGAGCGCAGTGTGGCGTATGCGCTATCGTCGGTGGCTTATACGTTGGGTAAATTTTCGATGGATGCCTGTTTGTATATGAGTCAGAACTTTTGTTTTATCTCGTTGCCAAATGAGTTAACAACTGGTTCGAGCATAATGCCGCATAAAAAGAATCCCGATGTGTTTGAGTTGATTCGTGCGCGTTGCAATAAGATTCAGGGCGTGGTGGGACAGATTGGTAGTATTACAACCAACCTGCCATCGGGCTATTTTAGAGATATGCAGATTATTAAGGAGGTTATCTTACCTGCTTTTGATGAGCTTTTGAGTTGCATTGAACTTACCAACTATTCGGTTGAGCGCATTATTGTAAAAGAGAATGTGATTGAAAATGATATGTATAACTATGCGTTTAGCGTAGAGGATGTGAATAACTTAGTGCTGAGTGGCGTTCCGTTTAGAGATGCTTACAAACAAGTGGGTTTGGAGATTGAAGCGGGAACGTATAAACCTACTAAAACGGTGAATCACACGCACGAAGGAACGATTGGAAATTTATGTACGTCGCAAATAAAGGATAAGATGGTGAGTGCGATTTCGGAGTTCAATTTTGAAACGGTGGATTCGGCCATAGAGAATTTACTAAAGAGCTAAGAATATTCGAGGGCTCGGGTGAGGGATAGAAGCGGAAAGCCCACAGCGACCAACGGGAGCGAGGACTTGCAGCGAATAGCCCGACAGCAAGCGCCGATGTAAGGAGGCTAGAGACATTGCATACAATGTCTGTACTTGGAGACAAGCGCTTGGTGGCACCTCCAAAAAAAATAAAATAGAAGATATTATAAGGTTCAAGAGGGAGAGATTGGTATGAAACAGATGTTATCGCAAAAGCTGCAACAGAAGTTGTCGCCACTACAGATACAGGTAATTAAGTTGCTGGAGATACCTGTGGCTCAGCTCGATGAGCGCATTAAGGAGGAGATTGAGGAGAATCCGACGCTGGAATATGAAGAGGGCCCTAAGGATGAGGAGCAGCGCGAGGAGAAGGAACCAAAGGAGGCCGAAGATATTTCGATAGAGGATTATATACAAAATGATGATATTCCGACCTATAAATTGCAGGGGTCGAACAGATCGGCGGATGATAATAAGCATGAGGAGATACCGTTTTCGGTAGGGACGACGTTTTATGAGTATTTGCAGGATCAGCTTGGGATTCAGAATTTGAATGAGCGCCAGACGGCTATTGCCGAGTATATTATTGGCAGTATTGATGAGGATGGCTATTTGCGCAGATCGGTTAGTGAAATGGCCGACGACATGGCGTTTACGCAAAACTTGGAGGTGAAGGATGAAGAGGTGAAGGAGGTTTTACATATTGTACAGCAGTTTGACCCGCCAGGCATTGGAGGGATGAATTTGCAGGAGTCGCTGGTGTTGCAACTTGAGCGTAAGGATATGAACGACCTTGCGATACAGCGTGCTCACAAGATTTTGACGCAGTTTTTTGACGAGTTTAGCAAGCGCCATTTTGAGAAGATTGCTAAACGAATGCACTTGGAAGATGAGGAGCTAAAAGAGGCGGTGGAGGAGATTTTGCATTTGAACCCGAAACCTGGCAGCTCGTATTCTAATCCTCTACAGAAGAGTGTGTTTCATATTATTCCCGACTTCATTTTGGAGCTTGAGGACAACCAATTATACCTGTCGCTTAACTCGCGCAATGTGCCTGAACTGCGCGTGAGTGCGGCCTACCAAGAGATGCTGGAGGAGTATAGCACCAACAAAAAGAACAACAGCAAGGAGCAGAAAGAGGCGGTGATGTTTGTGAAACAGAAGCTCGACTCGGCCAAGTGGTTTATTGACGCCATAAAGCAACGCAACGACACGCTGATGACTACCATGCAGGCGATACTCGATTACCAAAGGGAGTATTTTATGGATGGGGACGAGACGAAGCTAAGACCGATGATTTTGAAGAATATAGCGGAGATTACGGGATACGATATCTCAACCATTTCGCGCGTGTCGAACAGCAAATATATTCAAACCCATTTTGGAATTTTTTCGATTAAAAACTTCTTTTCGGAGGGGATGGAGAACTCACAAGGCGAGGAGATATCGACTAAAGAGATTAAATCGATATTGGAAGATGTGGTGGATAACGAAGATAAACGTAATCCGTTAACAGATGAGGAGTTGGTAGATATTTTGGCCGAAAAGGGGTATAACATTGCCCGACGCACCATTGCAAAATATAGAGACTTACTAAATATTCCGGTTGCACGTTTACGTAAAGAGTTATAAAATGAGAGAATTAGCCCATCTGTTTTCAAAGATTTTTCATCCTGTATTTTCGCCCATTTGGCTCTTTTTAATTGTGTCGATAGGGGTGCAGGCATTTGTGCTTTACTCGTTGGTGCAGATGGTTTACATCTTTTCTATTGTTTCGTTTTTGGCCGTAGGAATGCCCATTTTGGTTATTTTGTTTTTAAAATGGGTGGGTTTGATATCGCATTTGGAGCTAAATAATAGAACCGAGCGCATTTTGCCGTTGGTGGTAGGCGCACTGTTTGTGTGGGGCGCATCGAGCTTCTTGCATCGTATTAACTTTCCTATTACGATGATTTTACTGCTTCGCCTCTCGGTGATAGTGCTTGCATTAGCCACATTTATCACCATGTTTTGGAAAATTAGTCTGCACGCTTTAGGATGGGGAGTGGTATCGTCGGTAGCCTTTATGATGGTGGGATTAACTGGTAGTGGCTACTTTTTTATCTTTCCAATAACCCTTTTTATTGCGGGCTTGGTGGCTACATCACGATTATACTTAGGCGCGCACTCGCCAACACAAATATACTGCGGCTTCGGCTTGGGCTTTGTAGGACTATTTATAGGTGCCTATTTTCAGGCCTTTTGGATTAATTTTATCATATAACAAACTCCCAACCTCCTAACTTTATGAAACGAATAGCCATTTTAACAGGAGCCGGAATAAGTGCCGAGAGTGGCATTTCGACCTTTAGAGACTCCAACGGATTGTGGGAGAACCATAGGATTGAAGATGTGGCTACACCCGAGGGTTTTAGAAATAATCCGGCTTTGGTTTTGGAGTTTTACAACCAACGCCGCAAGCAGCTCGAAATGTGCGAACCTAATGCCGCTCATATTGCTTTAGCCCATTTAGAGAGATATTTTCAGGTTGATATCATAACTCAAAACGTTGACGATTTGCACGAACGCGGAGGTAGCTCTAACGTGTTGCATTTGCACGGTGAACTTACTAAGGTACGAAGTATAGCCAGCGATGATGAGATATACCCATGGGGATATAAAAATCTACACATAGGCGATTTAACACCATCGGGACATCAGTTACGACCGCATATTGTGTGGTTTGGCGAACAGGTTCCGATGCTCGACAGGGCCGCCGAAATTACCGAAGCTGCCGATATATTTATTGTTGTTGGCACCTCTATGGTGGTTTACCCTGCTGCCTCGCTCATTAATTATCATCCACACAAACTTCCAAAGTTTGTGGTTGATCCCAATATTCCAGCCCTATCAACCTATCCTAACATCACAAAAATTGCCAAGAGTGCTACCCATGGTGTGGCCGAGCTATCTAAACTACTAATTGAAAACTATGCGTAACTTACTTGTAATATTCATCTTTGCACTATGTGCTACGGCCTTTTCTCAAACCGACTATTCGGGTCGTAAGGATAACTTTATATTAGGTGTTACTGCTGGAGCAACTTTTTCGCAAGTTGATGGCGATACCTATAGTGGGTACCATCAGCCAGGTTTTACGGGGGGTGGATTTGTTTACAAACCTATTAGTAAATACTGGGACGTGCAGTTTGAGATTGTTTTT
>RRZT011240431.1_pt1 | contig 13955 bp, 7 predicted proteins | sample 2165551 | NCBI WGS metagenome assembly RRZT01 (sample SAMN10456910, study PRJNA506462) | wastewater metagenome | biome: wastewater; feature: sludge; material: wastewater sludge; isolation source: wastewater sludge with Escherichia coli K12::gfp cells carrying plasmid... | place: USA: Moscow, Idaho ... | reverse complement strand
GTAATTTACTCAGATGGGCAATAGCCCCGCCACAATCAGTTTCCATCCCCTTGCGGGTGTGAGTTGTAATTGGTTGGGTCAAAATGAGTGAGCCAAGAATCTTAAGTTTCCATCCCCTTGCGGGTGTGAGTTGTAATAGTATAGCTCATAAAGTCGCTCTGTGCGCAGCTTTGTTTGCTTGTTTCCGCGGATCATTATTTTTAGGGTAGTATTTAGCGTTCCATAGTGACTAAAAAGTGAACGGAGCTGCTGATACCATGGTGTGCGGACCGTTGAAGAGAGCCAATCTCCTCTGGTGTACTACGTCAAATAAATGCTGTTGTCCTTTTTGCTCTTTTTTGCATTTAGCCGCCGCGTGCGGCGGCACTTTTGTTTGCGGCGGCGGATAATGCGCAGCAAAGCCGGCGGGTTTTGCTGCAAGTGCGGGAATTTTTCGCTTAGGACTATTGCTGACTTTTTATAACCTATGGGGTAGAATAGCGGTGGTACAGCGACTTTTTCAAGAAAATTAAAAGGAGGTCTTTTTATGTCTTGGTTTGAAAAGCAGTTTAAACTGCAAGAACACAAAACAGATGTAAAGACAGAAGTATTAGCCGGTATCACCACCTTTATGACGATGGCTTATATCATCTTCGTCAACCCGGGAATTCTGTCGGCAACGGGTATGCCTTTCGGCAGTCTTTTGGTCGCCACCTGTCTCGGTGCGGCATTGGCGACATTTTTGATGGCATTTTTGGCGAACTATCCCTTTGCCCTCGCTCCTGGCATGGGGCTGAACGCTTTCTTTGCCTTCACCGTGGTTTTGGGAATGAAGATAAGCTGGCAGACGGCTCTCGCTGCGGTCTTTATCGAAGGGCTGATTTTTATCGCTCTTACTCTGACCAAAGTCCGCGAAGATGTCGTTAACTCCATACCGACAACTTTAAAAATCGGCATCTCTGCCGGTATCGGACTTTTTATCACCTTCATCGGTCTCCAGGGCGCGGGTATTGTCGTAAAGAACGACGCCGTGCTTGTCGGACTGACGAGCTTCCGTGCTCACATGCCGGCGGTATTGGCTCTTATCGGGCTGATGCTGATGGTCACGCTGGAAGTTAAAAAAGTGCGCGGCGGTATCCTTATCGGTATCATCGTTGTGACAATTCTCGGCATACCCTTTGGCATCACCAAGCTGCCGACAGGGGTAATTTCCATGCCGCCCTCGCTGGGGCCGATCTTCTGGAAGATGGATTTCTCCAGCATTATGAACCCCAACTTCTGGGTTATCGTTCTTACCTTCTTCTTTGTGGACTTCTTTGACACAGTGGGAACGCTTGTCGGTGTTTCCAGCCGCGCAGGCATGTTGGACAGCAAGGGCAGGCTGCCGAAGGCCAGCGCCGCTTTGATGTCGGACGCTGTCGGCACCGCCGCCGGTGCTGTACTCGGTACATCAACTGTAACCACCTTTGTTGAGAGTGCCAGCGGCGTGGAACAGGGCGGCCGCACGGGACTCACAGCCCTTGTGGTTGCGGTTCTTTTCCTGCTGGCTATGTTCTTCAATCCGATTATTTCCATCGTCCCCGCCTGCGCCACAGCTCCGGCGTTGATTATGGTCGGCGGCTTTATGATGATGGGCTTTAAGGATATGAAGTTTGACGACTGGACAGAGTTCTTCCCGGCGATGATGGCGTTCTTTATGATGCCCTTCGCCTACAGCATTGCTGCGGGAATCGAGTTCGGTGTTGTCAGCTTTGTCATTCTCAAGGTTCTTACCGGCAAGACAAAGGATATTCACTGGATAATGTACGTTTTGGCGGTGCTCTTTATCCTCAATCGGGCATTTATGTAATTTCCATAATAACGCAGCATCGCTGCCGCGGCAGTGAGCATTTAATCTTTCTGTCGTACCTGCGCTCTTTTAAGGGACGATACATCAAGCAGCTAAGTTAAGCCGCTCTTTTGCTAAACGGCTGCGGCAAGCAGTAAAGCAAATCAAGCGGGACTTTCCGTGTTTAGTGTATGATAAATACGTCTTAACACGGAAGGTCACGCTTTATATTTGAAGTTAAGTTAATGGTGTGTTTGTTATTATTATCGGCTTTTATGTTTTACCCCGCGTAATTGTCAACGACTGCGGCCGCAAAGTATGAAATATGGTGCTCTATCTATCAATAATAAAAGCTAAAGTAAAATATTTATTAAAAATAAACATAATTATAATATAATGCATTTTTTATGTTCCGCATGTTGCAAAGAAAAGCCAAACAATGCGAAAGCGTTGCACGGAAAGCCAAGGGCCTAAACATTTAAAAGTATGGCAGCCGGTTGCCTATAACATGGATAACAGTTCTGTATCTGTGCATTTTTCATGCAGACAACATTTGTTGTTGCGCAATCCGACTGACTTGTAGATAAACAAGTTGGTCGGATTTTTTTATTAAAACATAACTTTGGTGAAATATGTAAATTCAAAGTAATGAAGCTGCAAAAGTGTTATTATAGTATAATTATGCGTTTTTATTGTAGAAATTAAGCTAAATATAAAACTATTTTGTTTAAATTTAATGATAAGAAGGGGAAAATTGTGAAAAAAAGTCACAATAATCTGCTTCCATATAAGTTTTTATTATTTATAGTTTTGATAATATTGATTATGGGAAGTATATATTCAGTGAGAGCCACAATGGCGCAGAATAACGTTGTCAGTGCCCCCGCCAATGTTATTCATATAAAGTTGGATGGAACGGGTGGGGGAACATCATGGGAGGACGCAACTGCTCCGGCCTCGCTTGATTGGGCTGTTGCTCAGTCTGCGGTAAGCAAAGATGCTGTCCCTCCGCTTGAAGTATGGGTTGCCGGCGGAGACTATGAGCGCACAGAGTCACTTTTTATGGAAAAGGGTGCGAAAATGTACGGCGGTTTTGCCGGCAATGAAACAGAGTTGAGTGAGCGGGACTTATCCAAGACTTCTAATGCTACGATACTTAGAAAGATCAAAACCAAATGGCAGGACAAAGACGCCGGCAGTATTGTGCTGGCTGTCGGTACAGAAGATAAGACGGGGCTGCTTACCGCTCGTGATACGATTATGGACGGTTTCACCATTACCGGAGGTACAGGCTCTAACTATTTTGTGGGCGGAAGCTATTTTTTCGGCGGGGGACTGTACACGGATACAAGCAATATAAAGGTTGCGAATTGTACATTTGTCTCCAATAGCGTCAATGCCAGCGGCGGCGCGATCTTTAATGCCGGAGGAGAGAGTGAGCAAAGCTATCCTCTGCTTGTCAATTGTACGTTCAGCGGCAATAAGGCGGTTAATACTCCGCCTTCCGCACAGGCAGGAACAGGCAGTGCCATATATAACTATTACAGCGATATCACCGTGGTTAACTGCACTTTCGCGGACAATGAAACAAATAGCACTTCAAGCGCCACAATACATAATGAAAGCAGTTCTCCGGTGATTATTAATTCTATTTTCTGGAACAATAAAGGCAACATCAAAGGGGAAGTATTTAGTGAGACAACCTTGCGCATAGCTCACCCGGCGGCAAAAAATTGTGTAATGTGCGGCGACTTGCCTGACGTGGGGACTTATACGAATATTATCAGCACAGATCCTCTTCTGACCGCTTATGATAAGAACGGAGAGATCGCTTCTTCATTAGATGATGTCCACATTTATAAAATCAGTGAAGGAAGTTCGGCTGCCGCAAAAGGGCTTGCTGTGGGAGAACATTTGATATCTGTAAATAAAAATGTTGTGAAGGCGGCAGTTCCTTCCCAAGACCAACTTGGACATATTAGATTTGAATCATTGGTGGATATCGGGGCGCACCAATATACGATGCCCGTGTCCCGCACTGTTAAATCCGGTGAGGTACTCAAAATAACGGAAAACACTGTTTTTAATGATTTGGCACTGGAGTCTGGGGCAAAGCTCAAAGTGGCAAACGGAGTGAAGCTTACCATATCAGGTAACTTTACCGCAAACGGAGAAATATACCTAAACAGCTCGGCATCGATAGAGGTTAAGGGAATTGCGTCTGGAAAACCGCAGCTTTACGTCTTGTCATCAAACGCAATAAATATCACTGTCGGAGCAGGAAGCACGATGAGCTTTACCGGTGCTGTTATAAACGGCACGAAAATAGAGAGTGAAATTGCAGTGTCAAACGGAGGATACAACCCTTACGAACTAAAAGGAGTCATACTGACACCGGAAGCCCTGGAGCTTGGCATCGGAGATTCCTTTACTCTCACTGCACGTCTTATTCCCGGCGGGATAAGCGAAAAGATAACATATTCCTCAGAAAAGCAGGAAGTAGCTGCAATCGATGCAAATGGAAATCTCAAGGCTCTGGCTGCCGGGCAGAGTGTAATAACGGCAAAAGCCGGCAGCTTTGAAGCAAAAAGCATCGTAACGGTAAAAAATATCACGGTTAAATCAATCGTTCTCTCAGAGAATAGCATTTCCGGAGTCAGCGGAGCAAGCGCATCGATAACGGCGGCTAAATTCCCCTCCGGTGCAAAGACGCCGGTCACATGGAGCAGTGCCAACGAAGATATAGCAACATGCGAAGACGGCAAGGTGACATTTATAAAAGAGGGAGAAACAACCATTACGGCAACGGCAGACGGAGTGAAATCAGTTTGCAGTGTAAAGGTAACACCGGAGGAAATAAAGGCGGAGGGAATAAAAATAGCGGCAGGCGACATAGAACTGCTATTTGACGAAGTCAGAAAGTTGGGTGTAAACATAACGCCGCATAATGCCACACAAAAAGAGATAGAGTGGAGTGTGGAGGCAGGCAAAAAGACGAAGATAACTCAAGACGGACTTCTGACGGCGGGCGGCACAGCGGAAACAGTGCAGATAACGGCAGCAATAAAAAGCACAGATATAAAAGATACGATAACGGCGGAAGTACGGGCGCCTAAGCCGCAAACAATCTGCTTAAGCAATAGTGAAATAAACATGTTTGAGGGGCAAAAGGCAGAGCTTTCCGCATTGGTATTCCCCGTATCGGCGAAAGTAACAGCGGTGACATGGAGCAAAACAGATGCGGAAGGCGCAATAGCGGCAGTGGGCGGAGAATCATCGGCAATAACGATTACCGCGCTAAAAGCAGGAACCGCTACAGTGAACGCAGTGGTTGGTGACAAAGAAAAGACGTGTGTGATAACAGTTCAAAACCTTCCCAAACAGACAATAGGCGCAGAGAACATAGAGCTGGACACTGTCAGAAGTAAGGTAACAAAGTCAGGTAAAACGACGGTCAATGCAAAGATTACGCCGGCAAATGCAGAGGGGACACTGACTTGGAAAATCTCATCAACAGATATTGCCACAGTTGCAGCCAATGGAGCAAAGGCGATAATAACGGGCGGAACACGCTCCGGCGAAGCGATTTTGACAGCGACATGGAACGGAGCCGGCGGAGAAAAGCTCGAAGCCATGGCCATTATCGGCACAGAAGACCTGAATATGCCGTTAAAGGCGCCTCTGACAGAAAGTGAAATGACAGAACTTGAAACAAACAACGTAACCCCGGTTTTGACATTGCCCGGCAAAGACATAGCCACAATTAATGCAGAACTGAAAAACAAAATTGAAGTAAGCGCAGAGGGAATACTTGTAGTCGCAGACGAAGTAGCGGAAAAAATATCTCAAAAAGAAGGTTCTGCTTTTATTCCTTTAAAAGTAGCGGAATCAAAAACAGAAGCGAACGCCACCGCGATGCTCTCGATGATGGTAATCGGCGGAGCGGAGATACCGGTTGGCACAGTCAAAGATTTGATAGCGTATAAATTATGCAATGACGGCACACCGGAAAAGATAAGCAGAGTTTCAAGTTACAAAGATATGAAAAACGGCGCATGGTGCGTAATTAAAGAAGGGGATTCACAAATTCTTCAGGAAACCGACGTAATAGAGAAAGACACTCTTTATGTCATAAATATTGCGGTTACAGACAACTCAAAATATGACATAAACCCGGCAGTCGGTGTTATCTCCGACCCTATGCTGCTTGCGCATGCAGGAGAGACACCGCAGTCAGAAGGTTCAAGCGGTTCAAGCGGATGCAACGCGGGATTCGGCGGACTGATGCTGCTTTTGGGAATGGTTCCCCTTTGCTTTAAGAAGAAAAGCTGAACGAAGTGAGCAAGAGTGAGTGGTGTGTCTTCGTCAAGGTGCTGAAGAAAAGAAATAGCTGTAAATAAGACACTGTTACGGCATCCTGCGGAAAAGGACGGAAGCTCTGGTTCCGCAAGCGAGGTTGCCAGCTTGTTCGGTGATATGTGCAGGGAAGGAGCCTTCGTTTTCTTCACAAAGGCTACATGCACACGACCGATATCGTGATTCCCAAAAAGTATGAGAAGATTAAGGGTCAGAGCACCGGCAAATAGTTTACAGCAAAAGCAAAATCAGGCTGTCCTCGCGGCAACACCGCAGGGCAGCCTTTTTTATGGCGCGCGGGGTGATTTTGCCTCAGATGCGTTGCGAGATGACATTATCACTGAACGATTAGGGTGACATTTTACCTGCTATTGATTGCGGGCGATTTTATCCCTTGACATAAAATATCTTATGTGTAAAATAACGAAAATAGTGAATTAATTAAACGCGATGACGGAAAAGAAGTAGGTTTGCCCCGTTTTTTACAGAGAGTTGCCGGGCGGTGCGAGGCAATGAAAACGATAAGCTGAATACATTTCCAGAGCGGCGCACTGAAAAGGGGTTGTCTCCTGAGTAGACTGCGACGGGTTCGCCCGTAAAAGCGATAGGGTATAGAGTGCTCTTTTTCCGTACCCGACGAGGGTGTTTGCCGTGAGGCTGCGCCAAACTGAGGTGGTACCGCGGGTGACTATTCCCCGTCCTCTGTAACAGGAGGACGGGGATTTTTTTGTGCCCGCCTCCCTGAAAGTACAATTATTTTGAGGAGGAAACATGATGCCAATCACCGAGCTGCTTGAGAGGAACGCCCACGAATATTGCCATGAGACCGCGCTGGTGGAGATTAACCCAGAGGTTAAAGAAGTCCGCCGTGTGACATGGAAGGAATATGAACTGATAGAGTCCAGTCCAACTGAGAGCTACCGCCGCGAGATATCGTGGAGTGTCTTTGACGAGAAGGCGAACCGCTGCGCCAATTTACTTTTGAGCCGCGGCATTAAGAAAGGCGATAAGGTCGCTATTTTGATGATGAACAGCTTGGAGTGGCTGCCTGTTTATTTTGGTATTTTAAAGACCGGTGCCCTGGCTGTGCCGCTTAATTACCGCTATACGGCGCAGGAGATTAGGTATTGTCTTGATTTGGCAGATGTGGATGCGATTTTTTTCGGGCCTGAGTTTATCGGACGTTTGGAAGAGATTTATGCGAAAATCCCCCGAGTAAAGCTGATTTTCTACATCGGCGACACTTGTCCGCGCTTTGCGGAGAATTATTTGCATTTGGCGGCTAATTTGTCGAGTTATTCGCCGCGGGTGCTGCTTTGTGACTCCGACGATGCCGCCATCTATTTTTCTTCGGGCACGACGGGCTTTCCCAAGGCCATTCTTCATAACCACGAGAGTTTGATGCACGCCTGCAAGGTGGAGCAGGCACACCACGGGCAGACTCATGATGATGTCTTTCTCTGTATTCCGCCGCTCTATCATACCGGCGCCAAGATGCACTGGTTCGGCAGCCTCATCTCAGGCAGCAAGGGTGTGCTGCTTAAGGGCGTCAGCCCCAAGAGCATTATTGAGACGGTTTCCAACGAGCGCTGCACGATTGTCTGGCTGCTTGTGCCTTGGGCGCAGGATATTTTGGACACAATTGATGCGGGAGAGATCGATCTTGATAAGTACACACTGTCGCAGTGGCGTTTGATGCACATCGGCGCTCAGCCCGTGCCTTCCAGCCTGATTACCAGGTGGGAGCGGATGTTCCCGCACCATCAGTATGATACGAACTATGGTTTGAGTGAGTCCATCGGGCCGGGCTGTGTGCATCTGGGAATGGAAAATATCAGCCACGTAGGAGCTATTGGAGTTCCCGGTTTTGGCTGGGAAGTGAAGATTTTTGACGAAGAAGGCGAGCCTGTGGCTGACGGCGCAGTGGGTGAGCTGGCGGTCAAGGGGCCTGGTGTTATGACTTGTTACTATAAGGACCCTGAGGCGACAGCTGCCGTGATGCGCGGCGAGTGGCTTTGCACCGGCGATATGGCGATGAGGGACGAAGAGGGCTTTATTTATCTGGTGGACCGAAAGAAAGATGTTATTATCAGCGGCGGCGAGAATATTTATCCCGTACAGATAGAGGATTTTTTGCGCGCCCACAATTCTATCAAAGATGTGGCGGTTATCGGTTTGCCCGATGCCAGGGTGGGTGAGGTTGCCGCGGCGATTATTGAGCTTAAGCCGGGCTTTGAATGCAGCGAGGAAGAGATTAACGAGTTTTGTCTGGATTTGCCGCGCTATAAACGGCCGAGGAGGGTTATCTTCGCTGAAATCCCGCGAAATCCTACAGGCAAGATAGAGAAGCCGAAGCTTCGTAAGATGTATTGCGCGGAGAATTTAGTCGCTCAGCAGACAAGCAGATAGAGAGGACGCCCTTCGTAAGAGGGGCGTTTTTTATTACCGCATGAAGGAGTGCGGATTTTATCTTTGGGAAAAAAGCTGTTTTTCTCTGTATAATATGGTCAAGGAGCCGCTGATTATCTGCACCGACCGCATCATAGGCAGGGCAGAGTTTTGTTTGATGAATAAGCTAAGTGACTGATAGATAGAAGAGGCTTGCTTTAGCACTAAGTTATAGATTTAGACTTTCTGCCGATAAACGGCTGACTACAAGCCGGTTATTCGGTTGTTAAAGGCTTGCTGTTTAGTCGGCGTTTCTCTGAATTTCACTGTTTTTATGGAGGGGTGATTTGATTGAAGGAACTTCTTAAGGCGGCAATGAAGGCCGAGCCATGTGACCTTCTGCTTACCGGCGCGCGTGTGGCTAATGTTTTTACTTTGGAGTATGAAGATGTCGATATTGCGGTGAAAAATGGCGTGATTGTCGGATTGGGGCACGGCTATGAAGCGGAAGAGGTGGTTGACTGTTCCGGCGGCGTGCTGGTTCCCGGTTTTATAGAGGGACACATGCATATCGAGAGTACCTTTATGGTGCCGAGAAATCTCGCTGCGGCAATTTCGCCTCTTGGTACGACAACAATAATGCCTGACCCTCATGAGATTGCCAATACTTGCGGTATGGAGGGAATTCGCTTTATGAAGCGGGAAAGCCAAGGGCTGCCTGTGGATATGTATTTCGGCGCGCCGTCTTGTGTTCCGGCCTCTGCATACGAAACTCCCTTTGAGCCTCTTTCTGCCGCTGATATGACGAGGCTTTTTGACGAGGGGACCTGCACCCATTTGGGTGAGATGATGAATTTTCCGGGAGTTTTTCTCGGCGATGGTGATACATGGGCGAAGCTGGAAGCAGCACACGGCAGGGTGATTACGGGGCACGCTCCCGGCGTGACAGAGGAAACTCTTGCCGGCTATATTTTGGGCGGCGCCACTTCCGACCATGAGTGCAGCTGTGAGGCCGAGGCTATGGAGAAGCTGCGCCGCGGCATGTACGTGATGATTCGTCAGGGAGCGACGGCGAGAAATCTTGAGACTCTGGCGCCGATAGTGCGTGAGGATAAGTTTCTTTCCTGTCGCTGTATGGCAGTGAGTGATGATATTTCCCCCGATTTTATGCATGAACGCGGCCATCTTGACGGCTGTATCAGAGAGCTGATCGCCTCCGGCGTGGAGCCTCTTGCGGCGCTGCGTATGGTGACGCTTTCTCCGGCGGAGTACTTCCGCCTTGATGACAGGGGTGCACTTGCTCCAAGGCGTATTGCCGACATCGTTTTGGTGGATAGTTTGGAAAATTGCCGTGTTTTGAAGGTTTGGAAGCGCGGCCGCCTTGTCGCTGAAGACGGTGTTCTCAAGCAGAAGATTACCCCATCGGTGGTCTCTACGCTTCCGGGAATCGCGGGCAAGGTTGCGACGCCTGCTCCCGAGTCTTTAAAGGTGGCTATGCCATCTGCCGATGCGAAGATGTATGTTATCGGCGTTATCCCAGGTCAGGTGGCGACAAAAACTTTGCTGCTTGAGCCGACAACTGCGGACGGTTTTGCCGTGGCTGATGCTGCGCGTGATATTGCTAAATTTGCCGTGGTGGAGAAGAACCGCGGCACAGGGCGCACTGCCGTGGGCTTTTTGAAGGATTTTGGTCTGACTCGCGGAGCTGTGGCCTCTTCCATCGCCCATGACGCGCACAATTTTTCCTGCGCCGGCATGGACGATATCTCAATGGCTGCGGCGCTTAAAGAGTTGGCAAGCATGGGCGGCGGCATTGTCGTAGCAGATGGTGAGAAGATTTTAGCTCGCTTGGAACTTCCTGTCGGCGGACTGATGAGTCTGCTGCCTCTTGATGAGCTGCGGGCGCGGATTAAACCGCTGTCGGAAGCCAGAGACGCACTGGGCTGCACCAATAGCCATGCCTTTATGCAGCTGGCCTTTCTCTCGCTTTCGGTGATTCCGGAATTGAAACTTACCGACCAAGGCTATTGCGATATTATAGCGGGGGCTATGCCGCTCTTTGCCGAGCGCTAAGGCATAAGAATGGAGAAGAGCCTCTTTTTTGAGGACTTAAAGTCTGCTGCTGCTGACTTTTTGCGTGACTCCGAGGGGAATTATCTTGCACCCGACGAAGCGCTGCGGGCGGATTTGGCGGGAATGAGGTTTTTTGAAGAGATTCTCTGGGGTGTTGCTGCTGCCGGAGACCCTCTCTTTGCAAAGCTGCGCTGTGATGGTGTGGTGCACCATCAAGTGATGCTGCCAAGCGATTGGCTGACTGGGGCGAAGAGCGTTGTCTCTTTCTTTCTGCCTTTTAGCGAGGCGACTAAAAAATCTAACGCCGCCAATGGCGAAGCACCATCAGATGAATGGCTGCACTCACGTATCGAGGGACAGATGATGCTGGCTGCTCTTGGTGAATTTATCGTGTCTCAGCTGCGAGATGCCGGTTTTGCCGCGGCTTTTCCCACGACTGACAAGCGTTTCCGCCTGATCACCCCCTTTGTTTCCAATTGGTCGGAACGGCATGCCGCCTATATTTGCGGACTTGGAACATTTGGACTTTCCAAAGGTCTGATTACGGAGCGGGGAATGGCAGGGCGCTTCGGCAGTGTCATTACTGATGCGGAGATAGCTGCCACAGAGCGCAAGTACTCTTCGCCCTTTGAATATTGCACCATGTGCGGCGCTTGTCAGTACCGCTGTCCTGCCGGAGCGATAGATAAATCGCGCGGAGCGGCGCTGGGCAAGGATCAGCCTCTGTGCGCGTCCTTTTTAAAAGAGATGACATTCCCTCCGCATGGGGCTCACGGCAGAATCCGCTATGGCTGCGGCAAATGCCAGGTGAAAGTTCCCTGTGAAAGCGCCGTTCCGCAAAAAATAAGCGGCTGACAGCCCATTTGACGCTGCGTTATGAAAAAGCGGCTTTGTCCTTTTAAGGGCGAAGCCGCTTTGATCTTTTCCGCACTGTTTAACGCTGCTCTCGTCACGCCAGTCCCAGCCGTTCCTTAACCGGCAGCAGCAGCTGCGGATCTTCTGCCGTGACCATAAGGATATCTTGAGCCAGCAGCTTAGTTACTCCGCTAGGTGTGACGCTGCCGCAGCACTCCCTCTGTATGATTAATATTCTGGTCCCGGGGGGAAACTTAAGGTCTTTGACCATTAGGCCGATGGCCTTACAGCCCGGTACTACGCGCATTTCATAAAGGGCGCCGCTGATTTCATCGGCATAGTCGGTGAAGGTCCGCGCCACAAGGCTGCTGTCGTCATCATCCAGCTGACCAAGCATCTTGGCGAATGGTCTCAGCATTGAGCCTTGAATAATGACGGAGGTTATAGAGATAAAGAAGACTAAGTTGAAGATGGTACTGCCGGCTGTTACCCCTTCTGTGAGTGCATAAACAGCAAAGACGATGGAGGAGGCGCCGCGGAATCCCACCCAGGAGATCAGCAGTTTGCCTTTAAAAGAGTAGTCAAAAAAGTGCAGAAGGGGAAAGACTGCCAGAGGACGCACCACAAACATTAGCACGGCGGAGATTATCAGCCCAGGTACCATTACGGACGGTAGCTGAGAGGGAAAAACAAAGAGCCCCAGAGTAAGGAATGCCGTTATCTGCATCAGCCAGGAAAAGCCGTCAAAAAAACGTACAGTGGCGCGCTTTTCCTTCATAGGCCTGTTTCCCATAATTATTCCCGCGGTGTAAATGCCAAGGAAGCCGTTGCCGTGCAGCAGCTGCACCAATGAGTAGATAAAGGCGGCGATTACCACTGCGACTACAGGATAAAGCCCCTCGCTGCCGAGCTTGACACGGTTCATAAGTTCTGACCCGACACGCCCCAAAAAGTATCCGGCGGCCAGCCCAACAGAACCTTGCAGCAGCAGCATTTTAGCCAGAGCAGCAAAGCCCTCTTCGGGGTGGAGCATCATTGCCAAAACAGATATGGTCAGCATATAGGCGGCAGGGTCGTTGGCACTGCCCTCCAACTCCAGCAGCGGTGCGAGCTTGCCTTTAAGGTTTAAGCCATTGGAACGCAAAATTGAAAAAACAGAGGCTGCATCAGTGCAGGAGACCACTGAGCCTAAGAGCAGACCTTCAAGCATTGTTAACCCAACCAAAAAGTGGGCTGCTGCTCCCACCAGTACGGCGGTGATAACCACGCCAACAGTAGCCAGCAGCGTTCCCGGCAGCAGCACTTCTTTAATGGATTCCCAACGGGTGGCCATGCCGCCGGCGAAAAGAATGTAGCAAATGGCGATGTTGCCGATGTTGCCTGCCAGCTTCGCCTCATTGAAGTAAACGCCGCCAAATCCGTCCGAACCGAGAAACATGCCCGCGAAGATAAAAAATACCAGCACGGGAATGCCAACGCGCGTCAGATAGCGGCTGAAGACAATACAAAACAACAGTATCGCCGAAACAAAGAGGATTATATTATCCGCCGTCACCATAGACAGCACCTGCCTTTTATTAGTTGAATATAATGTATCATAATTAGAGAAATGTTGATATTGTGGTTATTGCGTGAAAACAAAAACTATTTAACTGTGTCTGATGTTCACTGCAAAGGCTGGTAAAAGTTATAATAAAGGGCGGATAAGCAGCGTAATAATTGTTGCCGGTTTCGTGCCGGTTTATGAAAGGAAGAGCGCTCATGAAAATTATCGACCTTACTCACACTATCGCTGAGGGAATGCCGGTCTACCCCGGTACTGAGGCCCCCTCGCTCAAGCAGGCCTCATATTATGAAAAGGACGGCTTTAAAGAGACGCTGATGACGATGTACTCCCATACAGGAACTCACATGGACGCCCCTGCGCACCTCTTTGCGCACAGAACCACCCTTGACGCTTTTGACGCCTCACAATTCGTAGGCAAAGCTTTGGTTATCGACTGCACAGATCTAGGCGAGGGAGAAAAAATTACCTTGGAAAAAATAGCATCCGCAGGGAGTGACGCCGACTGTGCCGAATTTTTACTATTCCGCACCGGTTGGGACAAACGCTGGGGCAGCAGCGATTATTTTGGTGATTACCCCAGCCTCACCGCCGAGGCTGCTGATTATTTAATCAAAAGCGGCAAAAAAGGCGTAGGACTTGATGTTATAGGCATTGACCCCATAGCGTACGCCAACCTCACCATTCACAAGCGACTCTTTAAAGAGAGTGAGATCGTGGTGATTGAAAACCTTAAAAACCTTGACCTGGTGGGAGGCGGGCTCTTTACTCTCTGTGCCCTGCCGATGAAATATTACAATGCTGACGGTGCGCCGATAAGAGCCATCGCCATCTTGGAGGACTAGAAAGTTGCCGGTGTCATCAAAAAATGTGGGTGAAAGACCGGTTCAAAACGGTGAAAAATCATGAGCG
>RRZT010904139.1_pt1 | contig 13957 bp, 10 predicted proteins | sample 2165551 | NCBI WGS metagenome assembly RRZT01 (sample SAMN10456910, study PRJNA506462) | wastewater metagenome | biome: wastewater; feature: sludge; material: wastewater sludge; isolation source: wastewater sludge with Escherichia coli K12::gfp cells carrying plasmid... | place: USA: Moscow, Idaho... | reverse complement strand
TCACCTTTTCAGATTTCACCTACACCTCAGCGCCCGCCACCATCAGCGGGATGACCGGCGGTACCGCGTCGGACCCGACGGATTTATCTGCGGCAACAGTCGGGGCGATTTACGGTACGGTCGGTGATCCAGGACATGAAAGCGACTTCTTCACGTTCTATTGGGGCGGCGGTTACTTCAGCGCCAACGTCGGCATTCCCGGTGCGGAAAACCTGACTTACATCCCGGACGATCTGCGATTCAAGCTCTGCAAGGGCGGGAACTGCGTGAATCAGGATTCCTACCTGGCGACGGCACTCGCGGAAGAAGCCAACGAGTGGGAAAACCTGCTGGAGGCCTTGCTTGATCCGGGGTTCTATACGATCGGCGTGGTCGATACGGCGCTGGTTCCCACAGATCCGCCGTTCTATGTGACGTTCGCAACGCCCACAACGGCGACGAATGAGCATCCGCCCGGCACCGTCCCGGAACCGGCAACGCTCTTGATGGTTGCCACGAGCCTTGCCGCGCTTGCTTTTCTCCAGAGGCGATACTGTTGAGATCGGCGGTTTGAAATAAAGGATGCTCCTCGCCTCGTAGAAACAGCCAATCGATTGTCGAGCGACTTCTTGCCCCGCAGGTCATTTCAAGACCTGCGGACAGGTCACACCGATGTCTACTTGCGCAACAGCCGCAAGCCGTTGAAGACCACCAGCAGGCTACTCCCCATATCGGCGAAGACGGCCATCCAGAGCGTTGCCTGGCCGGTCACGGCGAGCGCCAGGAAGACGAGCTTGATGCCGAGGGCCAGCGCGATGTTCTGCTTGAGGATGGCCGCCGTGGCGCGGCTGAGGCGAATGAAGCGGGCGATCTTGCGCGGATCGTCGTCCATGATGGCGATGTCGGCCGTCTCCAGCGCGGTCGCGGTGCCGGCCGCGCCCATCGCGATTCCGATGTCGGCACGCGCCAGCGCCGGTGCATCGTTCACGCCGTCGCCTACCATGCCGACCATGCCGTAGCGTTCTTTCAGGTCGGCGATCGCGGCTTGCTTGTCCTCCGGCATCAGCTTGCTGCGCGCCTCGTTGAGGCCCAGCTGATCGGCGATCGCCTGCGCCGTCGCCGGGTTGTCGCCAGTCAGCATCACCGTTTCGACGTGCAAGGCCTTGAGCTCGCTCACTGCTTGCGCACTCTCGGGCCGGAGCGTGTCGGCGACGCCGAAGACGGCGGCCGGCCCGCTGGAAGAGAACAGGACTACCGCCGTCTTGCCGGCGTTTTCCAGTTCGGTGAGTTGCGTCCGAAGGCCCGCTGCATCGACGCCCTGCTCTTCGACGAGGCGATGATTGCCGAGGTACCACGCAAGCCCGTCCACCGCGCCCGTCACCCCGCGCCCGTGGAGAACGGCGAAGTTGTCGATGGGAAGCATCGTGGATCCCGGCTGCCGCTCGCGCCAGCCCGTGACCAGCGCGCGGGCGACGGGATGCGTGCTGTGGTCGTCGAGGCTGGCAGCGATGCGCAAGGCATCGTCAATGTGTAGTCCATCAATGGCGATGCAGTCGGTCAGTTCCGGACGACCATGCGTCAGCGTGCCGGTCTTGTCGAGCGCAACGGCTTTCAGCAGGCGACCGTTCTCGAGGTAGGCGCCGCCCTTGACGAGGATTCCGTGCCGCGCCGCCGCCGCGAGTCCGCTCACGACCGTTACCGGCGTCGAGACGACGAGCGCACACGGACAGGCGATGACCAGGATGACCAGAGCCTCGTAGAGCCAATCCAGCCACGCGCCGCCGAATACGAGCGGCCCGCCGAACGCCACCACGACCGCAAAGACGAGCACCGCCGGCGTGTAGTAGCGGGCGAAGCGGTCGACAAAGCGCTGTGTCGGCGCGCGTTGCGCTTGCGCCGCCTGAATGGCGGCAGCGATGCGTGCCAGTGTGCTCTCGCCGGCCGTGGCGGTGACTGCGGCCTCGACGACGCCGTCGGTCACGATGCTGCCGGCGAAAAGTGCATCGCCGACCTCTTTGTCGACCGGCATGCTCTCGCCCGTGATCGGCGCCTGATTCAGCGCGGCACGACCGGAGACGACGACGGCGTCGAGCGGGACACGCGCACCGGTGCGCACGCGGATGCGGCTGCCGACCGTAACGCTCGCCGGTGGCCGATCCTGCCAGCCGTGGCCGACTTTCACTTCGGCGGTCTCCGGCGCCAATGCGGTCAGCGACTTGATGGCGTGGCGCGCGCGCTCCAGCGAGAGCGCCTCGATCGCCTCGGCGAGCGCAAACAGGAAGACGACCATCGCCGCCTCCGGCCACTTGCCGATGGCGAGCGCGCCGACGACGGCGAGCGACATGAGGAAGTGGATGTTGAGCGTCAGATTCGTGATCGCGATCCAGCCCTTCTTCAAGGTCGGCAAGCCGGCGCTCAGGAGCGAAATCGCTGCCAACGCGAGCACGATCGGTGAGGTTTCCTGCCCGCTCAGCCACGCGGCAGTCTCGGCGCCGACGGCGCCCAGGCCGCTGATTGCGAGCAGGACTCTCTGCCGGAGGTTCAGTACCGGGGCGTGCGGCGTGGCGCGATTATCCACTTCGAGCAGTCGCGAACCCATGTCCAGGCTGTCGAGCGCCGCGGTGATGGTTTGCGGATCGCCCAGCCGGTGGACGACGGTCAGCTCACGTTCGAGCAGGTTGAAGTCGAGCCGGACGATGCCGTGCATGCCGTCCACACGATTGCGGATCAGCCGTTCCTCAGTCGCACAGCACAGCTTCTCGATGCGATAGCGCGCCAGCAGCACATTCTCCGGAAGCGCCTCGGAACTGCTTGGCAGCGAGGGTGTGACGGCCTCCGCACAGGACGAACAGCAGGCGGTTTTCTCCTGTACCTTGAGCGCGATGACTGTTTTGGGTTTGGGCGAAGAATTCACGGCGGCGTACCTCGGGAAACGATGCCACCATTAAACTGTCTGTAGTTACTACAGGGTCAAGCAGAGTTTGGAGCATGTGATGAGAATCGGCGAACTGGCAAAACAGAGCGGGTGCGATACGGAGACGATCCGCTTTTACGAACGCGAAGGGCTGCTTTCCTCCCCGCTGCGCGAAACGAACGGCTACCGCAACTACACCGAGTCGCACCTCGTGCAGCTCAACTTCATCCGGCATTGCCGCTCGCTCGGCATCGGTCTGCCGGACGTGCGCATCCTGAGGAGTTTTCAGGCGAGCCCGGAACTGGCCTGCGACGGGATCAACGAGTTGATCGAGCAGCAGATCGCGCGCATCCACCAGCAGGTCGAGTCCCTGCGTACGCTGGAACACCAGCTCCACGCCCTGCGCGACACCTGCCACGCGCATCAGACGGCGCGCGAGTGCGGCATCCTGCAAACGCTGTCACGCGCAGCCGAGGGTGAGGCGTGCTCGTGCCATGCGCCACCAGCCAGTGTCAGTCAGGCGCCCGCGTAAACCGGTAGAAGAGATTCGGCTCGGAGAGGATGTATACATCGCGATCGGCGCCGATCGCCACGCCCTCGGCCTGCGGGACCGTCCGCTTGAGTCCGTGCCAGCCGGCGCGCAGTACGAGCATGTCGACGGCCTTGCCTGCACCGTCGAATTCGAGCAACACGCGCGATTCGTCGCTGAGCAGGAAAAGATGCCCGCTCGCCTCGTGGTAGGTGAGCGAGGACAGATCGCGCAGCATCATGTTCGATGGGGACTCCGGCAGCCATTCGTCGATGCTGAGGTCGAGCTTGCCGGTATCGAGCACTTCCCAAAGTCCGCTGATCTCGAAGATTCGCAGCGGATTCTTCTCCTTGACGATGAACATGCGATTGTTGTCGCTATCCCAAGAAACGCCCTCGTAGCCGACATTACGCCCGGCGTCGATGCGCAGGCCGAAGCGCGGCAGGTGCGTTGTATCGATCTCGGTCGCCGCGTCGTCGATCTCGATGCGGATCATCTGATGCTTGCCTTCGTCGGCGATGAAGAAAAAGTTGCCTTCCTGATGAGTGATCCCCTCGGCGTCCGAGATACCGCGCAGCGGGATGGTTCGCAGCAGTTTTCCCTCGGTCGTCAGTTCGGCAACTTGCGCCGGCTTGTTGATTACCGTGAATAAGGTTTTGCGCTCAGGATGAAAAGTCAGCCCGGACGCGTTGTCCGGGATGCCTTCCACCGAAACGGCGTCGATCGCAACCCGATAGTTTGCCAGATCCAGCGCGGTCTTCTGGCCGTCGAAGCCGGAAAAACGCACGGTCAGCAAGTGGTAGCCGAGCGAGAACCAGTCGGAATACCACGCCAGCGACAAGGCGGCGGCCAAGGAAACGAACAAGGCGAGTAAAAGACGTTTCATTGCCGTCGCTCTTCCGGAAGGTTGGTCTCGATCAGAAGCACTTTACACACGATGCCTACGCGTGCGGCAAGCCCGCCGCCTGCCGCGCCCGCTGTTTGGCGGCGATGTAGTCGGCATGGCCGACGTAGAGGAGATCGGCGATCTTGCGCATCAGGTGGTTTTCGTGCGCGCTGATGTGGCCGTCGGACATGGCGACGTGCCACATGTTCTCGACAATGCGAACCTTCTGTTCGAGGCTGCACTGCTTGTTGATCAGCGAGGTGAACGGGTAGTAGCCGACCGCCTGCCGCGCCTCGGCATCGGCGAGCTTCAGCAGATCGCCCAGTTCGCCGGCTTCGAGCGAAAACTGTTCGCGCAGCGTCTTTTCGATCAGGGCGCTTTCCTCGGCGGCAATATGGTTGTCAGTGCGCATCATTTCGACGAGCAAGGCGGCCGTGGCGATCTGGAGCGTCTTGCCCGCCGTTTTGTCCTGCGCGCCCGAGTCGACGAGTTGGTTGAAGAAGCCCTTGAGGGTGGAAATCATGGGAATCCCGCGAGTGGTTGGTCTTGTGATCCAGGGACGGCGGTTGGCGTTCAACGCACCGTCGCAACGAAAACGTCGATTGTATAGCGACAACGTTTTCACTACGCCAAACCGCATAGTCAGTTAAGGAATCACCTTAAGTGCGCGCAATAAAACCATCATCCTGCGCGGGGAGTCTTTCTTGTCCACATTTTCTGTGGATAACTCTGTGGGTGAATCCTGTAAGGAAGGATGAAATGCCCGCCTGGCAAGGGTTTCAGTTACGTTGCGGTTTTGTTAAGCAAAACCGCAACTCGTTGATTTCAAACAAAATACCTGTTTGCAGAAAAATTACAGTCGATAACCCCTTGTTCTGTCTGGAAAAACAGGCGCGGATCAGAAACTGTTAATAAGTCAAGTCTTGACACGCCTGTTTTTGCTTCATTCCTGTCTGTTTGGTCGAATTCCTACGTCGCCGCGCTATCCTTCACGATCTGCTGCGCCTGGATGGCGGTCAGCGCGATGGTGAATACGATGTCATCGACCAGCGCACCGCGCGAGAGGTCGTTTACCGGCTTGCGCAGGCCTTGCAGCATCGGGCCGACGGAGACGACGTTGGCGCTGCGCTGAACCGCTTTGTACGTCGTGTTGCCGGTGTTGAGGTCGGGGAAGACGAAAACCGTCGCCTGCCCCGCCACCGGACTGTCCGGCGCCTTCTGCCGGCCGACTTCGATGACCGAGGCGGCGTCGTACTGCAGCGGGCCGTCGAGCACCAGCTCCGGGTACTTGGCGTGCGCGATCCCGGTTGCCTCGCGCACCTTCTCGACGTCCTCGCCGGCGCCGGAAACACCGGTGCTATAGCTGATCATCGCGACCTTGGGTGTGATGCCGAAGGCGGCCGCACTGTCGGCGCTCTGCCTGGCGATTTCGGCCAGTTGCGCGGCGGTCGGCGCCGGGTTGATCGCGCAGTCGCCATAAACAAGCACCTGATCGGGCATGAGCATGAAGAAGACCGAAGAGACGATCGACGAGCCGTGCGCCGTCTTGATCAGCTGCAACGCCGGCCGCACGGTGCTTGCTGTCGTGTGGATCGCGCCGGAGACGAGGCCGTCGACCTCATCGACCGCCAGCATCATGGTGCCGAGCATCACGGTGTCTTCGAGCAGCGCCTCGGCCTGCTGGACGGTGAGTCCCTTGGACTTGCGCAGCTCGACCATCGGCGCGATGTATTGGCCGCGAATCGCGTCGGGATCGAGGATTTCGATCGATGACGGCAAGGTAATGCCCTGCGACGCAGCGACGCCCTCGATCGCTTCGCGCTTGCCGAGCAGCACGCAGCGGGCGATGCCTTTCTCCTCGCAGATGATGGCAGCGCGCACCGTGCGCGGTTCCTCGCCTTCGGGCAGCACGATCCGCTTGACGGAGGAACGCGCCTTCTGGATGAGCTGGTAGCGGAAGGCTGGCGGCGAGAGCTTGGTCGTCTCCGGAATATGGAACGATGCGGAAATCGTCTGCGTATCGAGCTGCTCGGCGATCGCGTCGAGCACCGTGTTCATGCGCGCGAGGTCTTCATGCGGCACGGCGTCGGGCAGGTTGCTGATGCGCCCGGCCGTGACGAAGCTGTCGCCTTCCGTGCGCAGGATCGGCAGGCCGGTGTTGAGCGCCGGCGCGGCGAGTTCCATGACTTGCGGCGTGATCGACGGCGAGTGTGTGAGCAGCAGTCCGGCGAGTTCGACGCCGCGGCTGGCGGCGAGCGCCGAGGCGAGGATGATGTCGTCGCGGTCGCCCGAGGTGGCAATCAGGGTGCCGGGGCGCAGGCGCGGGATCGTTTCGGCGACCGAGCGCGCCGCGATCAAGGTCTCATGCACGCGCCGCGTGGCGATTTCACCGGCCGATACGACTTCGGCGTTCAGGTGATGGGCGATGTCGAGCGTGCGCGGCGAGCGGAAAACCGGGTTGTTGCGGATGACGCCCCAGATGCGCGTCTTGCCGAGGCAGCGCTTGGCTTCCTCGACGTCGAAGCCTTCCGGCGCCTTGTTGAAGATGACGCCGGCGACGCGGCACCCCTCGTTCTTGAACTGGCTGATGTTGAGGCGCAGGTCGGCAACCGCGTTCGGCACCGACGCGTCAGCAACGACGATCACGTCGGCCTTGAGGCTGCTGGCGATGTCGACGTTGAGTTGTGACGCGAACGAATGCGATGAATCGGTGTGCAGCCCCTCGACGATCAGCACGCTGGTGCCCTCACCCGCGCGCATGCACAGCGTGACGATGTCCTCCATCAATTCGCTCGACTGATTGGCGGCGATGCGCTCGGCGGTCTCCTGCAACGAGAGCGGTTCGGGCACGGGCAACTGGAAGAGCGTGCGCGCGAAAAACTCCGAGTTGTCGGTAATGTCCTGGTCGACCGGCTTGGCGAAGCCGGCGTCAACGCCCAGCCGTTGCAGGGCGCGCACGATGCCGAGCGCCACCGACGTCAATCCGACGGCCTGCCGCGCCGGGGTTACCAGGAAGGTTTGCGTGAAACCGGAAGTCATCTATTGCTCTCTTTCGCTGAAAATATCTCGATCGTTCGGCAGCGAGTACGGAAAAAACGTGAATTTCGTCGTACTGGTTTAGGCCACGGCGACAAGTTTACTTGAAGTTGGTTCAAGTCTCCCTTGGCAAATGTCGGACCTGGAAAGAAAGACTGGCCGCTGTTTGAAGAAAGTCATGTGTAACGGCGCGCAGGCGCATGTAAATAAACGGTTGCTTCGATTGTTGACCGGATTGAATTCATTGTTTTAATAGCTACAATTCAGTCTATAAAATATATCAACACTCATTAAAGGCGCTTTTATATATTTTATGGAATTGACGAACTCCCCAACCGAAGACTGGGAAAGCTATCTCGGCGAACAATTCCGGGCGATGCGGATTCGCGCTAACCAGGAACAACTCGAACTCGCCGAGCGCGCCGGCGTCAGCGTCGGCGCCTTGAAGAATCTCGAAGGCGGCAAGGGGTCGTCGGTCAAGACACTGATCAAGGTCGCGCGCGCACTCGGACGGACCGACTGGCTGGAGGCGCTCGCACCCAAGGTGAGCGTCAGCCCGATGCAACTCCTGAAGGCGCGCGCCAAGGCGGCGCCACGACAGCGCGTCTATCGACCGCGCAAGCGCAAGGAAGAGGAATAAGCCATGTATCGCCCGGTCGATCTCATCGAAGTCCGCGCCTGGGGCGCCACCGTCGGCGGCGTCTCCATTGACCCCGGCCTCGGCTACTACGTCTTTGAATACGACCCGAAGTGGCAGGCGCGCGGCATCGAGCTCGCGCCGCTGACCATGCCGGTCAGCCAGTCGCTGCACGTGTTTCCGCTCCTGCCCGAAGCCACCTACAAACGTCTGCCGGCGATGCTCGCCGACGCCCTGCCCGACGACTTCGGCAACGCGCTGATCGACGCCTGGATGGCGCGCGAAGGCGTACCCAAGTCGGCGATCACGCCGCTCGACCGGCTCGCCTACCTCGGCGCGCGCGGCATGGGCGCGCTCGAATTCAAGCCGACGCGCGGGCCGCGTCATCGCAAGGCGACGGCGGTCGCCATCTCGCGGCTGGTGGTCAGCGCCCGTAACGCGCTCTCCGGCAAGTTCGACGGCGACCGCGAGACGGAGGCGGCGATCACCAACCTGATCCAGGTCGGCACCTCGGCCGGCGGCGCGCGCGCCAAAGCCGTCATCGCCTGGAATCCGAAGACGCATGAGATCCGCTCCGGGCAACTGCCGGCCGATCCCGGCTTCGACTACTGGCTGCTCAAGCTCGACGGTGTCGGCAAGGACAGCGAGCTCGGCACCGGCGGCTTCTACGGACGCATTGAGTACGCCTACTACCTGATGGCGTTGTCCGCCGGCATCGGGATGTTCGAGAGCCGCCTGCTCGAAGAAAACGGCCGCGCGCACTTCATGACGCGCCGTTTCGACCGCCAGAACGGCGCCAAGCAGCACATCCAGACCCTGTGCGCGATGCAGCACCTCGACTTCAAGCAGCGCAGCACGCACGACTACAACCAGTATTTCCAGGCCATTCGCGCGCTCAGGCTGCCGGAATCCGCGCTTGAGGAAGGCTTCCGGCGCATGGTCTTCAACGTGCTGGCCGCCAACTGCGACGACCACACCAAGAACCTCTCCTTCCTGATGGACGAGTCCGGCCAATGGCGCCTCTCGCCGGCGTACGACGTCACGCACGCCTACAACCCCAAGGGCGAATGGACGTACCAGCACCTGATGTCGGTGAATGGCAAGTTCCAGGGCATCACGCGGGCAGATCTGGAAGCCGTTGGCGACCGTTTCCTGATTCCCGGCTATCGACGGATCATCACCACTGTAGTCGAAGCCGTCCGACGCTGGCCCGGGTTCGCGGAAACCGCCGGGTTGCCGCCGGACGAGATGACACGGATTCGCAACGACTTTCCCGAGGTCGTCTGAGCAGCCCCCCCTGATTCAGCGCCGACCTCACAACTATCGCATTCTCCTTGACACCCAGATATCCAGATCAATCATGCGCTTCCTCAACCCTCTGGCCCAACGCCGTCCCTACGACATCGGCCTGCAAGCGATTCTGAACCTCACCGCCGGCCATCAGGCGCGCATTCGGCTATCCACCTGGAACCGTCTTTCACCCCACTCCACCCCCGCATGGTCACTGAACGGTCTGGCCGCGGCGCTCGGTGTCAGCACCATCACACTGAAGGACGAGTCCAAACGCTCGGCTTTGGGAAGCTTCAAGGTGCTTGGCGCACCCAACGCGCTGATCCTGCTCATCCAGCGCCGCTGGCCCGACCGTCACTGGACCGCCGCCGACCTGTTCGCCGGTGCGCATGCAGCTGCGCTGCGCGACTTCGTCGTTATCAGCGCCACTGACGGCAACCACGGCCGTGCGCTGGCCGCTGCCGCGCAGAGCGTCGGCTGCCGTTGCGTCATCGTTCTCCACGCCAACGTGAGCATGGAACGCGAAGACGCCATCGCCGCGTTCGGTGCCGAGATCGTGCGCATCGCCGGCAACTACGACGACTCGGTGCGGGAAGCCGAACGCCTGGCGCAGGCCAACGGCTGGGATGTCGTCTCCGACACCTCGTACGACGGCTACGAGGCGGTGCCGCGCGACGTCATGCAGGGCTACGGCGTGATCGCCGAAGAAGTTCTCGAAAACGCACCCGATGGAGAATGCCCCTACACCCACGTCTTCCTGCAAGGCGGCGTCGGCGGGCTTGCGGCGGGCGTCGTCAGCCATTTTTGGGAGCGCTACGGCGAAGACCGCCCTACCTTCATCGTCGTCGAACCCGAGCAGGCCGACTGCCTCTATCAGAGCGCTGCGCACGGCCAACCGACGCGTGCTACCGGCAGCACCGATTCGGTCATGGCTGGCCTCGCGTGCGGTGAGGTGTCGCCGCTGGCGTGGCGTTTCCTGCAACCGACCGTTGACCTCTTCATGACGATCAGCGACACCGAGGCCGAGGAAGCGATGCGGGAACTGGCGGCCAGTAGACATGGCGATATCCCGGTCGTCGCTGGCGAGTCCGCCGTCGCCGGCTTTGCCGCGCTGAAAGCCCTGCTGGCCAACCCCGAATGGAGAAACAAAGCCGGCCTGAACGTCGATTCGTGCGTGCTGCTGATCAGCACCGAGGGAGCAACGGCGCCAAATGTGTACGAACACATCGTCGGTCGCAGTCACGAGGCGGTTGCCATTGCGCAGAAGGAATGGCTGGTACGAGACATCAACGCATTGACGACACCGGGCACCGTGCAGGATACGAAGGCACCGTAGGGTGTCAATGCAGCGAAGCGGAATTGCACCGATTCTTTCGGAGCAGGAGCATTTCGGTAGGCCTCGCCCGACACCGCCGGGCCGTCCCGACAGAATCCTCACAAACATCGGCTGAAAAGCCCCTACTTCCGCACGCCCCGTGCCCGGTAGAATATCGGGTTGCTGACTCGGCACAGCACACCGATAATTTATAGCCCGAGTCATGAGCAAGATCGTCGCTGTGCGCCCTTTGCAATGCCCAGACCAATCTCTTTTTAGGAAGCCATCTACCGTGACAAGCACATCAATTCAGGAAACGGCCAATCTCATCGCGCGTGGTCAAACCAGCATCGGGATGGAGCTGGGATCGACCCGCATCAAGACCGTCATGATCGGCCCGGACAATTCGCCGATCGCGGCGGGAAGCCACGACTGGGAAAACGCGCTCGTCGATGGCGTCTGGAGCTATTCGATCGAAGATATCTGGAAAGGTGTCCAGTCCAGCTACAAGAGTCTGGTCGACGAGGTCAAGGCGAAATACGGGGTGGAGATCAAGAGCACGAAGTCGCTCGGGATCAGCGGCATGATGCACGGCTACCTGGCCTTCGACAAAGACGACAACCTGCTGGTGCCCTTCCGCACCTGGCGCAACAACTTCACGGGCCAGGCTTCCGCCGAATTGACGGAACTCTTCCAGTACCCGATCCCTCAGCGCTGGAACATCGCGCACCTCTATCAGGCGATCCTCAATGGCGAACCGCACGTCAAGGACGTCCGCTTCGTCACGACGCTGGCCGGTTACGTGCACTGGAAGCTGACGGGCGAGAAAGTACTCGGCGTCGGCGAGGCCTCGGGTGCATTCCCGATCGACCTGAAGACGAGCGCCTTCGATACCCGGATGATCGGCCAGTTCGACGCGAAGGTCGCGCCCAAGAATTTCCCGTGGAAATTGAGCGAGGTCCTGCCCCGCGTCATGGTCGCCGGTGAAAAAGGCGGCGAACTCACCGTCGAAGGGGCAAAACTCCTCGACGTCAGCGGCCAGCTCGGCGCCGGCGTGCCGTTCTGCCCGCCGGAAGGTGATGCCGGCACCGGCATGGTCGCGACGAACAGCGTTTCCACCCGTACCGGCAACGTCTCCGCCGGCACCTCGGTGTTCGCGATGATCGTGCTCGAGAAGGAACTGTCGAAGGTCTATTCCGAAATCGACCTCGTGACCACCCCGCACGGCAAGCTGGTGGCGATGGCGCACTCCAACAACTGCTCGTCGGAATACGACGCCTGGATCGCCATGTTCGACGAACTCCTCAAGGCCTTCGGCCAGACGGTCGACAAGTCGAAACTGTACGAAACGCTCTTCAACCTGGCGCTGACGGGCGATCCGGATGCCGGCGGCCTGCTCGCTTACTGCTATTTGTCCGGTGAGCACATGACGCACTTCGAAGAGGGGCGCCCGATGTTCGTGCGCTCGCCGAACGGCAACTTCAATCTCGCCAATTTCATGCGCGTCGAGCTTTACACCGCGCTGGGCGCGATGCGTACCGGGCTGAACATCCTGTTCGAGAAGGAGTCCGTGCAGGTCGATGAGATCCTCGGCCACGGCGGCTTCTTCAAGACGCGTGAAGTCGGCCAGAAGATCATGGCGGCGGCCGTCAACGTCCCGGTGTCGGTGATGGAGAATGCCGGCGAAGGCGGCGCATGGGGCATTGCGCTGCTCGGCGCCTACATGGCGAACCGTGCTGAAGACGAATCGCTCGACGACTTCCTGCACAACACGGTCTTCGCCGGGCAGAAGACCCACCGCATCGCGCCGAACCCGGCCGATGTCGACGGTTTCAACGCCTTCATGGAGCGCTACACGAACGGCCTCGAAATCGAACGAGCCGCCGTCAAGCATTTGAAGTAATCACCGTCCTACCGCCACGGTTGGTTGATTCCACACCAAAAAGTTTTTGGTAAGACGGAAGCAGCCGACCGGGCGCCAAGCACCATGGGTTGCCGAAATATCGCGCGTAACCCACGACAATCCTGAGCATTCGACGACAGGTTTCGCGGTCGTCACCCCGAAAGCACGTCGCGTGGAAACCAGCCATCGGCACAAGTAATGGCGTTATTCCGGGGATCGTTATAACCTGTCGGGTAATAACGTAGTCGATTGTCGTGAATCGACTGAATCCAGAACAAATCCCCCTTTGATGCGGAAGGTAACCATGACCGGCATCCCCCCAGGTAACAGCACCTTGCCAGCGTCGCTCGCGCGCGGTCGACGCTGGGACCACTTTGAGCTCCTCGAACGCATCGATGCATCCGGATCGATCTCCAGTGCGGCGAACGCGATGGGCATGAGCTACAAGGTCGCGTGGCAGGCGGTGGAGGCGATGAACAACCTTTCAGAGCAGCCGGTCGTGGAACGCCAGACGGGTGGCAAACATGGCGGCGGGACGCGTCTGACGACCTACGGCCGCCGCCTCGTCGGTGCCTATCGTGGCCTGGAGCGGGAGCGCGAGAAAGTGCTGGCCGCCCTCGGTAGCATCGCGGACGACTTCGATCAGTACTATCAACTCATCAGGAGATTCGACATGAAGACCAGCGCTCGCAACCAGTTTCTTGGCAAGGTGATCGACGTCAAGAACGGTCCGATCAGTGCCGAGGTGACGCTCGACATCGGCGGCGGCGACGTGCTCACCGCCATCATTACCAACGACAGCGCCGAGCATCTCGCCCTTCAGGTGGGCGACGAGGCCTACGCACTGATCAAGGCGCCCTGGGTCATCGTGACCACTGAGGAAAATATCCGGACCAGCGCCCGCAACAAGCTGAGCGGAACGGTCGTACGGTGCCAGGAAGGCGCGATCAACGCCGAAGTCGTCATCGAACTGCCGGGCGGCAAGCTGGTGGTTGCCACCGTCACCAACGAAAGCGTGCACGAACTCGGGCTGGCCGAAGGCAAGCAGGCCACGGCACTGATCAAGGCATCGCACATCATCCTCGCCGTTCCCGCTTGATTGAAAGGACTCGACATGTACCTCAAGGCTGCATTCTTCGCCTCACTCGTCATCGCCTCGTCAGTCGCCCTCGCTGACGATATCGCGGTCGCCGTCGCCGCCAATTTCACCGCACCGATGCAGAAGATCGCTGCCGAATTCGAGAAGGACACCGGCCACAAGACACAGCTTTCGTTTGGCGCGACAGGCAAGTTCTACGCGCAGATCAAGAACGGTGCGCCATTCGAAATCCTGCTCGCGGCCGACGACACGACGCCTGAGAAGCTGGGAAAGGAAGGCGCTGCTGTCGCCGGCAGTCGCTTCACCTACGCAATCGGCCGCCTCGTGCTGTGGTCGGCCAAGGCCGATTACGTCGATGACGCTGGCGCC
>RRZT010641837.1_pt1 | contig 13959 bp, 13 predicted proteins | sample 2165551 | NCBI WGS metagenome assembly RRZT01 (sample SAMN10456910, study PRJNA506462) | wastewater metagenome | biome: wastewater; feature: sludge; material: wastewater sludge; isolation source: wastewater sludge with Escherichia coli K12::gfp cells carrying plasmid... | place: USA: Moscow, Idaho... | reverse complement strand
GAAGGTATCGGTGTAGCGCTGCGGTCGGCCGCGGCCGACCTTGCGGACAGGAGGCTTCAGCACGTCGGGGTTGAGCAAGAGGGTGAAGGCCAGAGTGCCGCGACGCTGATGTTGCCGGTCGAGGGCCGCCCAGTCGCGGCGTTTGGGCTTGGAGGTCGCTGTGGGTGTCATCCCTAGGATAGCAACCCCACTACCTGGACATTAATTCAACACACCCGCCAAAACTCGGCCAGCTAGCAAACTGGATAGAACCCCCGGTCGGCATGGATAACACCCACGCTAAACCCGGTTAATCACCGTAAAATCAACAGATTAGCAATTCAGCCGGTCAAGACCAGGCTTGAACGAGGGGCGTGCAAGGCGCGAAGCAACGCCTGTTCCGCTTTAACTCGAGAATCGGAGGGCACCGGCACTTGGAGCAGCATGCCCAGTTCTCCGTTTTTCTCGGGCACCAGCAGCACTCGAGGTTCGACAGAAGGCAGGTCCAGGAATTCTCGGGCGCCGAGCTGCTCGAAGTGGCGCTTGGCGTCGGCCAGCCATGGGGCTACGCACTCGGCCGCAATCGCCAGCACGCGCTGTTCCTGGATATCGATGGGGGCTGTCGCGTCGAAAGGCGGGGTCACCGTGATGATGCGGTAGCGGCCGGTCGAAGAGTGATTGCGCACGATACCCGTCAGCAGCAAGGCATTGGGAACACTCAAGGCCGTCCCCGTCATCCGCTCACCAGGGCCTGTTTCCATCAGTACGGTGGTCATGAACGTCTGGGCAACCACGCAGCCGGTGTGGCCGTTGATGTCTACCCGGTCTCCGATGCTGAAGGGGCGCGACACACTCCGCACAGCAGCGCCCAGGAGGTTCATGAAGACTTCCTTGAAGACGATGGCGACAGTCGCACCCAAGGCGGCTACCGAAAGAGTCAGGCTACGGACTTCAGCGCCCCAAAGGACGCATAGCGTACCAATCGTCAGGATGGCAATAACGTTTCGGCTACCATCTTGCCAGGCCAGCGCAGATTCTCGGTCAAACTTGGAGTGCCGAAGAATCCGCCGGCGAATGACTTCCCAAAGCAGGTAAGCGGCAAGGACCAGGCCTAGCGTGGTGGCCACATGACGGAACCAGGGCGTTGCCGCAAGGGATGCGATTGAAGGCGGTATCGTAAAAAGGGTCATCCCTAGCATAGCGAATGGGCCTTGTAGCGCAGACGCGGCGGTCACTCGCCCGCTTTATTTTCAGGGCGCCCAGTGAGAACCAAGACGGTTACCCGGCGATTCAGGGCTCGGCCTTCCTCGGTCAGGTTAGTTGCCACGGGTTGCGTAGCACCCAGGCCGACGGCGCTCAGCCGCTCAGCAAGCACAGCATTCTCTTCGAGGATGCGCACAACGCGCCCCGCCCGAGCCGATGACAACTCCCAGTTCGAGGGGAAGACCCCGTTATTGATAGCCAGGTTGTCAGTGTGGCCCTCAACCCGGATAGCGTTCGAGTTCTGTGCCAGCGTGCTGCCAATGAAATTTAGCAGGTTGGTAGCCGCCAGGGAGCTTATCTCGGTCGTACCTGGGCGAAAGAGCGCGGCATCTCGGATTTCCAGCGCAACGCCATCTGGCCGCGTAGTCACCGTGACTTCGCCACTCTGCAGGTAGGGCTTAAGCACCGCAGACAGAACAGCTGCCAGGTCATCCAGCTCGGCCGTAGCCTCGTTAGCGGTTCTACTCGGAGTAGGCTGCCCCGCGTTAGCCGCTGTCGTGGCTGCGTTGGTGTTCTCCTGTTCAGCTTGAAGTTTCGGCATCAGGACGTAGATAGCAAGGAACATCACAAACAGCACAGTGATGAAGTCCGCATAGGACACCATCCAGCGGTTCAGCCCCGTTTCGGCCGGTTCCTCAAAGAGCTCAAACGAACGCCGCACGGGCTTCTCCTTGTCGCGCAGACAGCGTGGCGCGGCGCCCGAATGCCTGCAGCCGTTCGGTGGTATGGCGATAATTTTCCTGACTGGCTATCAGGCAAGCCGCCTCGATACACAGCTCTTGATAAACCGCTTGTTCCGTAAACATTGCTTTAAGCCGGTTGGCAATAGGCAAGCACACCAGGTTAGCCAAGGCCAGGCCATAAAGGGTGGCCACAAAGCTGACTGCAATGCCAGCACCCAATTTGGCGGGTTCATCCAGGGCGCTCATGACATGAAGCAGGCCGAGTACGGAGCCCAGGATACCGATAGTCGGGGCGTAGCCTGCGGCACTCTCCCAGAACTTGACGACTTCCTTGTTGCGCAGCTGTTGGAGCTGGGCATCCACCGCCAAGGTTTCGCGCAACAACGCGGTAGGGTGATTGTCGACAACCAGCGTCAGCGCCCGGTGCAGAAACGGTTCATCAATCCGCGGAAGCTCACGGTCCAGCGCTAGCGGCGTGCTCTGGCTGGCGACCTTGGCAAACCCGCTCAGCAGATTCACTACCTGAGGGATGTCCAGGTGCTTTGCACTCATCGCTTGAAGGAACGCATCACTACAGCGGCGTAGCAGTGCTGGGGTGCTCTGCATACAAACGGCACCAATCGTTCCGCCGAGGACGACGAGCAGGGCCACGGGCTGGAAGAGCGCAGCAAGCGAGCCGCCAGCCAGGGTGTGGCCCAGGAACAGTGCGCCTAGGCTCAGGGTGATTCCGAAAATGGCGAGAACTCGCACGATAGTGTCCTTGTGTGACGATGTAAATTAATTATACGGCAGCGCGCATCTCCTGTCAATTAATTCAACGGCGAGCCGCAATAAATTACCGCAATGTGCGGTGGCATCTGCTATACAAAGGGTTTGCTGAGGAGGGTGCGAAGAGTCATCATTCCTCGTAAAGCCTGATGTAGCCTAGCTTTTGCGTTAAATAGCAGGTATAATAAACAAAATTTTCTTGGAGCGGAGTTGATGGTTAAGGCGGTATACGACGAATCAGCAGTTGATATTCTGGAAGGGCTGGAGCCTGTTCGGCTGCGTCCTGGCCAGTTTACCCGTACAGACTGCCCGCTGCATATCATCCAGGAAGTCCTGGATAACTGTGTGGATGAAGCCATCGGTGGTTACGCCAAGCATATTGGGGTCAGCCTACTTCCCGATGGCTTTATCCGTATCAGTGACGATGGCCGGGGTATCCCGGTAGGCAAGCATCCCACCAAAGGCATCCCGGTGGTGGAAGCCATCTTTACGGTGCTCTACTCGGGCGGTAAGTTCCGCAAGACGTCGGGTGGCGGCGCTTATGGCTACGCGGGAGGCCTGCACGGTGTGGGTGTCTCTGTCACCAACGCCCTATCCGAGTCCCTGGTTGCGCAAGTTACCCGCGATGGCAAGGTATGGGAAATCGGGTTTTCCGGGGGTGCTGTTGTCCAGCCCCTCAAGAAGGTAGGGAATGCCCCAGCCGGTGCGTCGGGCACCGCCATCACGGTCAAGCCTGACCCTCGTTACTTCGACTCGCCGGCGTTGCCGATAGCCGATTTCCGCCGGTTGCTCCAAACCAAGGCGGTCCTGCTGCCTGGCTTGCGAGTTACCTTCGAAGACCTGCGCAATCCGGAAGCCCCGGAACGCGACGAGTTCCTGTATCAATCGGGAATGACCGACTACCTGCAAGAACTGGTAGGTGAGGCCCCACTGGTGCCCCTTATCGAGGGTGAGGCCTACATTAAGGAAGGCGATGCCGGAGAGTTTTCTGCCGGTGAAGGCGCAGCCTGGGTCGTGGGCCTCTTTGAAGGCACCGGTAGCTCCAAGTCCTTTGTGAACCTGATTCCCACCCCGGAGCATGGGACGCACGTCGCTGGTCTTCGCAACGCAGTGTTCAACGCAGTCAAAAGCTATATCGAGTTTCATGCGCTGCTGCCCAAGGGCGTCAAGCTGACGGCGGACGATAGCTTCCGCAACGTGTGCTTCGTTTTGTCAGCCCGCATGCTCGACCCCTCTTTCGACAACCAGACCAAAGACCGCCTGAACACCCGGGAAGCTGTGCGCCTAATTGAGCGCCAGGCCCAGCCGCTCTTCGAGGCCTGGATGAACAAGAACACTGGTAGCGCTCGCGTTTGGGCGGACATGGCCATTCGCCATGCGCAAGCTCGCCTGCGCGCCGCCAAGACAATGGAACGTCGCAAGACGAGTAGCGTCGTGATGCTGCCAGGCAAGCTGTCCGACTGCGAGAGCGAAAACTCGGCGGAAACCGAGCTCTTCATCGTTGAAGGGGACTCCGCCGGCGGCTCCGCCAAGCAAGGCCGCGACCGTCGCACCCAGGCCATCCTGCCTATCCGCGGGAAGTCCCTGAACGTATGGGAAAAGACTGCCAGTGAAGCGCTGGCCAGTGAGGAAATTCACTCGATGGCTACTGCTATTGGTATTGCCCCCCATACGCGCGCCGATACCGTGGATTGGACAAAGCTGCGCTATGGCGTGGTGGGTATCCTGGCGGACGCGGACAACGACGGTGCGCACATCCAGGTTCTTCTGCTGACCCTCTTCCTGCGACACTTCCCGCAACTGGTGGACCGTGGCCACGTGTACATCGCCTGTCCGCCGCTCTATCGGCTGGATGTGGACCAGGCGGGTAAGAGCAAGCCCGCCCGCAAAATTTACGCCGTGGATGAAGCTGAGCTGGCGCAGTGGGAGTCCCGCCTCAAGCGCGAGGGCTACAAGAGCTGGCACGTTGGCCGCTTTAAGGGACTGGGCGAGATGAACCCGCCGGAGCTCTGGGAAACCACGCTGTGTCCTGAAACTCGGGTGCTTCGCCAGATTACCCCGCTCGTCGATGCCGAGGATGTCACGCTGACCGAAAGCGTTTTCGACAACCTGATGGCCGGCAACAAGTCGGGCTGGCGCCGTGAATGGCTCGAGCGCCGGGGTAACGAACTTGGCGCATTCAACCGCTAAATCAGCGCACTATACGGACTAACTGAGAAACTACGTAAGGAACCCAATCCCCTGAAGGGGATGGGCATTCGGTTTTCTGCTGAATGCCTTGCCTTACCAGGCTAAGTTCGCGGGAGCGAACTACGTTGTGTCGAAGTACAAGACTCACCCCGGCGTGCTTCCTTAGCGCCGGGCTCTGAAAGCGGCAGATGCAGACCCGGCTTGGGTGCCTCGAAACGGTCTGCTGCGATGGGCGCAAGCCCAGAAGCTGCGACACAACATTGCCGAAGGGAGACACCCGTGAGGGTGCGTCACCAGGCCCGTAAGGGCAATAACGCTGCGAAGCGCCAGAACCGCAACACCCGCCGGACGCCTCGGCATAGGACGGGTAGCTGAAATTCAACCCTTAACTTCAAAGGAGCATCGCCTGCCTCCCCCGGCTAAAGCCGAGGGGTATCCGGCGACAAAATTAATATGAACATTGAACGAGAACGCCGCTGGCTGGTGCGCCGAGAAGATATCCCTGCCGAGGTGTTGGCCGCTCCGGCTGAGCACATCACGCAAGGCTACCTCAGCCCCTTCAAGCTGCTGCCCGTTGTTCGTGTTCGACTGCTCCGGGAGGCAGGCGCTACGTCTCCTCACCGTGGGGTGCAGACCGTCAAGATGCCCAGCGCCGATGGAATGGCCGAAGTTGAGTTCGACATCCCCCTGGGTAAAGCTGAAGAGCTGATGTCGTTGAAGCTTGCTGGCCTCGAGAAGGTGCGATACACCTACCCGCTCTCGGAAACGCTGGCCTACGAGGTTGACCTCTTCGAAGGCGAGCACCTTGGCAAGCTGTGCATCGTAGAAATTGAGTTGCCCGCCTACGATGTGCCGCTGGATATCCCGACCTGGTTTGGTCCGGAAATCACCGGCATCCGAGAGCTGTCCAATGTGAGCCTGGCCTACTATCCGATTCTGGCGGTAGCTATTGCCGAAGAACACTGGGCCGCCAAAAATAAGAGCTAACCCGGTACTCCGGTATACTGGCTCAGTAGAGCAAAAGACAGGTCGGCAAGCCATAAGTCGCATGCGCCAACACGGGAGGGTCGAACCTCTACGGTGGTAAAGCGCGGGCATCCGGATTGCTGGCCTGTCGGCTGCACCTTCGATAGAGGGCAAAAAGTTAGGGGTTGCCCGGGTTCGAGACCCGGCCGGTGGGGTCCCTGCTGGATGGAGATTGCGGTCGGCAATCCCTAACTTTTTGAGTGCAATAATCAAAAGAGGCTGCGCACGGTAGGCTTAGAAGCAGCCATAAAGTACAGGCCCTGGGGGCCCAAGGCTTTACAGCGACCAACCGGTCGTTGCCGATAATGAGTCCAGCAAGAGCCTGCACTGACATTCGTAACTGTCGTTTCCCGATATACGACAGCGAACACCTTTTCCGCGGCCAAAGCGTCTCGCAAACGATAGAAGTCGCATCGACCAGGGTAGCTCCCTGAGAAGGTAAGTTGGGCAGGAGGGAACTTGGAAAGTGAAACGGCACCCCTGAAAAGGTAAGGCCTTATCCTGGTTTGGCGTAGAAGCACAGCTCAGCCCCTTTTGATTGTTGTATTGAATTCTGGAAGATGAACCGGGCAGGCGCCCGGCACCGCCTTGAAAGCGGATGGTTCGAGAAATCGAATGGGCTTCGAGTGCACCCGTCTTCCGCCAGTTTTGCTTGGATAGAAAACCTGTCTCGTTGATGGAGGTGCTGTCAGGCAAATCGCTTAAGCGTAATTCGTAAGAAAGTAGTTGCGTAGTAACGTTAAGCGATGTATAATGATTTTGTAGTGATTGGCAGCGATGCCAAGTTCAAGTCGGGGCGTAGCGCAGTCTGGTAGCGCATCTGCTTTGGGAGCAGAGGGTCGGGGGTTCGAATCCCTCCGCCCCGACCATAGATTAAATAGTGGGTTGGATGAGTGGCTTAAATCGGCGCCCTGCTAAGGCGTTTCTCTGCTAAAAACAGGGACGAGAGTTCGAATCTCTCACCCACTGCCAGTAATTAGGTGTTGTCAGGTGAGCGCGTAATTCAATAAAGACGGTTGGCAGCTCGAAGAGCTGCTGCTGGGCTGAAGAATGAACGCTCATGGAAATAGTTCGGCGAATAGGGCAGTAGCGAACCATGAGTAACGCCGTGGGGAGACGAAGTCCGGGAAAGCGTTGCCCGGCTAGACAGGAATCCGAACGAACTCAGGACCATGAGACGGCTGCCGGTTAAGAATCCGGCCACGCTCACCTGACAGCATCAGAACAACGTGAGGGTTTAGCTCAGGGGTAGAGCGGCGGCCGGGCAGGCCGTAGGCCATTGGTTCGAGACCAATAACCTTCACCCGGGGATGGAAGAGCCTCTGTAGCATGAAGGTCATGCAGTCGCCTTGTAAGCGACAGTTGTCGGTTCGATTCCGACCGGAGGCACCATTAGCCTAAGTTTGCAGTAATGCAAACACGAGCGCAGCGTGCTGTGTTCGTCTTTGTGTTGGTGACTCAGAAGAAAATTCGTTGGGACATCTGCATGTATGCTTTCCTGGGGCGAGTCGCCAGGATGACGCCAGAAAGTTGGCAAAAGGTCTGCTCCCCGCCGTAAGGGGGAGCACAAACTCGCATGGCCACTTGTGCGAAAGCCGGCACAAAAACGGAAAAATCCTGCTCGAGCCAGCAGGCTGACCCTGAAGGGACCCCGTTTCGTGTCGTCGTCGGGTAAGGCGGTCAGCCTCGCGAGCTGATAAGTGGCCAGCCGAGTTTGTATCTCAGACCAAATAAGCTAAACCGTTACTCCGGTTCTCAAGGCTCAAATCCTACAGAAAGGCTTCGCGATGGGCTGGAATCAAGGTTATACCGTTCTGGAAGCGCAAACTATCGCGCTCTACGACCTCGGTGTGCTTACCCCTGAAGTCATCAACGCGTTGTGCGCACCCTTCCGCGACACCGACATCGATTCGGGCGGCTCGCGAGGTCTGCGCACCAAAGATGGCCGTTCTTTCGAGGACATCCTCCTGGCCGTAGCCGCACCCAAAACAGTTCAGCAGCAGATAGCCGCCCTCAAAGCGGCTGCGCCTGAGCAAGACTGGCTCAACGATAACTACCAGGAAGACCTGGAAGAGCAGTCCGAGGAGTACAACTCAGCTCAAAAAGCTGAGTGGGCCTATCAGGACGCTCTTTACGCCGCTATCCGAGACATCACTCGATTCTGAAGCAAGAACGCACTTAGGATGTCTCTCCGCTGTCGCTAGACTAAGCACAAACGGAGATGACAACCATGCTTGACCTCAACAAACTTCGCGACGAGTTTTCACGCTACCTGGTCGATAATACCGGCCAACGCCACAGCATGGACGGCGCTTTGATGCATGTGTGCCGAGTAGCTTACGAACAAGGCCTCACAGATGGCCACGCATTGGCGACCAACCCGCCGAATCTCGCTGTTGCGGGTTCTGAGTTGCCTGAGCGCTGAGCGCGAAGCCGAAAGTGGCTAAGCCCGAGTTAGTTGCTATATGTAGCTGGCCGCTTGCTAACTTACTTTTCGGTTTGGCCAGCCGTAGGACTACAGCCGATGGCATCCCTTATTTCTCGCTTTTGCGGGCGAGCCGCGCGAAAGCTCGCTCAAGCGCTTCCCCGTAGCACCACACAGCTTGCCGCGTTCATACTGGCAGGCTTTTTCACGTCCGGCGCCATGGCGGGAACCTACTCCTATCGGCTCTACACCCCTGGGCTTAAGGCTGCCGGAAGCGTTGCGGCAGCGCCGGTAGGCCCCTCTGACGCGCTCTGGGACCAGGTGAGCCTCTTGATGCACCTGGACGGTTCCAATGGAAGCACTGCGCTAGTTGAAGAGAAGGGGCGGCCTGTAGCCAATAGTGGGGCAGCACTTTCAACCGCTAGCTTTGCCGTAGGCGGGGCCAGCCTTGCAGTAAGCAGCGGGAAGCAGATTACGGTGAGCTCGGCCGGCCTGGCCTACGCAGGAGACTTTACTGAAGAGCTGTTCGTCTATTACACAGGTGGCACTGCGGCTTACCTTGACACCTACACACCGGCCAGCGGACGCCAGTTCTACATCAGCAACGGCAGCCTAGCCTACTACTACTCGGGTAGCTCAAACCTTGTATCAGGGCTTCAAGTAACACCTAATGCCTGGCACCACTTAGCGGTTACTCGTAGCGGCACATTCTTGCGGCTCTTCCTTGATGGCGTGGTGGTAGCCTCCATCGATAATGTAGTTGGCACGCTGAGCCCAGCCCAGCCTCAGATGGCGTTGAACTATCAGCAATACAGCGGCCCATCGTATTACGCGAACGGCTACATTGATGAAGTTCGGATTACCAACGGGACAGCTCGCTACACCGGTAACTTTACGCCGCCTACGACGCCGTCCCCTAATCAAGGAGGAGGAGCCGTTGCCGGGGCTGGGGCCCAACCTGTGGCAGAAGCCCAGTGGAATCAGGTCCGCCTGCTGCTCCACATGAATGGCTTGAACGGCAGTTCTACTATCGTCGATGAGAAAGGCAACGCGGTTGCCAACAGTGGAGCTGTCATCTCCACTAGCACTGCCGCGGTAGGCTCCCCAACCAGTCTGGCGCTTTCCTCTGGAAACCAAGTAACGATGAGTGCCGCGGGCCTCTCCTACTCTGGAGACTTTACCGAAGAGTTTTTTGTGTACTACACCGGTGGCGTAGCCGCATACTTGGACACCTATGCCTACAATGGGCTCGGTCGGCAGTTTTACATTGACAATGGCACCCTGCAGTATTACTACTTGGGCGGAGCCCTGATTCAGTCATCGGTCCGGGTTACTACGAACGCTTGGCACCATCTTGCGGCTGTTCGCTATGGCGCTTCCCTGTACCTATTCGTGGACGGGGTGATGGTTGCCGCTAAGAATAGCGTCGTGGGGACGTTGAGCCCAGGAACGCAGCTCATGGCACTGAACTTCCAGCAGGCCGGCGGGCCAAGGTTCTTTGCTAATGGCTTTATAGATGAAGTCCGAATAACCAATGGCTTTGCTCGGTACAAGGAAAACTTCATTCCCCCGGCTGCACCGTTCCAAAGCCAATAAGCTAAAGCGGCAACCGCAAACCGGTTGCCGCTTTACGTTGGGCTGTCCAATCCTAGGCCCCAAGAATAGCGGCGTGTCGGGCGGCGTTGATAGCTTCGCCCACTGCGGGGCCTGGCGGCATTGACGCACTGATTGCGGCCGTATCGACCGCTCGTGCGCGCTGCGCAGCCGCTTTCAGCGGGGCGATGTCCATTCCATCGGCGCACCAAGCGGCCATCAGCTCGTCAAGCACGGGCAAGTCCTTAAACCAGCCCGTCCGCTGCAGCAGCTTCATCACGACCGCGGGATTACCTTGAGGGTCCAGCAGCTCCCTGCGGATGGACTGGAACTCAGCGAACAACGCGCTCACTCGCAGAACATCCAGCGGAATGCCGGGCTGCGGGGTGGCGTGTGCCTTGGTGCCAAAGGCTAAGGCGAACCGAGCTGGAAGAGTAGCCCCCTGGGCGGCAGCTCGAGCGATAGAAGCCAAGGGCGCCTGCGTGGTGCTATACGACTTGAAAGGCGGATGGTGCAGCAAGCCAAAGCGGGCCAGGGCCGAGACAAACAGTTCGGGATGCGGCTCCATCAGCGCGCGAGCCACTTCTTTCCAGATGCGTTCCGGCACCAGGTGGTCTGCCTCACCGCGCGCAATCATCTCGGTCATGAGCTCAGCCGTTGTCGGGTGGATGGTCCAGCCCGGGCCAAACCGTGCCTGAAAGCGAAATACGCGGAGGATACGCAGCGGGTCTTCGCTGAAGGCAGGGCCTACGTGGCGGAGCACCTTAGCAGCCAGGTCAGCTTGACCGTCAAACGGGTCGACCAGCTTACCGTCAAGCGAGCGAGCCATCGCGTTGATGGTAAGGTCGCGACGGGACAAATCTTCTTCGAGGGTGACGTTGTTCGTGGTCACCTCGAAGCCATGGTAGCCGTTGCCGGCTTTCCGTTCCTGACGAGCCAGGGCATATTCGTCCTGGGTGTCCGGGTGAAGAAATACGGGAAAGTCCGCGCCGACCTGGCGAAAGCCGCGTGCTTCCATCTGGGCGGGGGTGGCGCCTACCACGACCCAATCGCGGTCCTGGCTGTCGATGCCGAGCAGATTGTCGCGGACAGAGCCGCCTACTTGAAAAATTTGCATGAACGTTCTCTATGTGTGAGCCTCGTTGGAGGGATTCCGGCTGGAAGCTTCTACCTTCTAAGCGCCTGTTCGACTCAGGCACGGGGTGCCACTACAGAATGAGTTAATTATACGGCAAAATTTTTTTAAATAAAAGCAAAAAAAGACAGAAAAACCTGTTGAAAAATAAAAATGGTTGCTATACAATAGCTCCTGTGATTGATTAATTGTCAGTCGCAAGAAGAACCTTGATGGGTGGTGAGGTTGGTCCGGACCAGCGGTAACTGGGACTGGCGATTAGCTTAAACGCTTTTTGTTGGACGCCTGACTCGGGCTATAAACGAGCCTTGGGGGCGTAGCTCAGTTTGGGAGAGCGCCTGCTTTGCAAGCAGAGGGTCGTCGGTTCGAAGCCGTCCGTCTCCACCAAGTTTTTACCTGACGATTTTATCGGCAGGCGTTGTTCCCTGATAGCTCAGTTGGTAGAGCATCTGACTGTTAATCAGAGGGTCGCTGGTTCGAGCCCAGCTCAGGGAGCCAATAGTTTGAAGTAGTTCAGTTGCGGGGTGGAGCAGTTGGTAGCTCGCTTGGCTCATAACCAAGAGGTCGCAGGTTCAAGTCCTGCCCCCGCTTCCAAGGAATATCAGAAGCAAAAATGCTGCAGTGCGTGGCATTGGCGGTTCGAGCCCGCCCCCGGCTTTTGGTCGGGTAGACGAATGGGTAAAGTCGCTTCTGGTTGTGGGGGGGATTAGCTCAGTTGGGAGAGCGCTACAATGGCATTGTAGAGGTCAGCGGTTCGAACCCGCTATCCTCCACCATAGATTGATGCTGTTTTTGGAAGTAGGCGGGAGCAGAGCCTAGCGGAAGGGGCGGCCGGCCGACCAGTGAATATAGCGTGCTTGCGAAGCACGAAAGAGTTCAAGCTTGTGTTCGCCAGGTAACAGACTGGCGCTTGATTGGCGGTGACGGTAAGCGGAGTGGCGGGTAGGTCTTCGCAACTGAAGTGTCCACACCGGCCTACTTCCAAAAACAGTGGGATTAGCTGTTGCAGTAATTGGGGTTCTTAGCTCAGTTGGTAGAGCGTCTGCCCTACACGCAGAATGTCGGCGGTTCGAGACCGTCAGGACCCACCAGAGTTATAGAGAGTTGGATGAGTGGCTTAAGTCGCACGCCTGGAAAGCGTGTTGGGGCGAATAACCCCACGAGGGTTCGAATCCCTCACTCTCTGCCAAAAGTTATTGTGCTTGCACAAGCGCCCTAGTAGCTCAGCGGTAGAGCACTCCCTTGGTAAGGGAGAGGTCGGTGGTTCGATTCCACTCTGGGGCACCAAACACAGGGGGGGATTCGCTTAGGCGGGTCTCCCTTTTTGCGTTTGGAGCACAAAAAATTCCAGGGCTAGAGGAATCTAGGCCCTGGATGTAAGGTTTAGTGGAAGGACGTGGCGTAGGCAAAGCCCTGCATGAAGTCACAGTAGGCCTTGGCACTGCCGGCTTTCTTGAACTGGGCCGTCAGCTCGCCATTGTGGTACGCAGCTTCCTGGTAGCCTTCGGTGACTGCGGCGCCGGGTTCCCAGTGACCGGTGGAGAAGTTCGGATGGGCATACAGCGTCTTGCCCTTCTTCCTGGCACCATCACGATTTCGGGTAACCCGGTCGATACGGACGATACAGTGCTCCAGCATGGCCGGGGCACCATCTTCGCCGGGTGCAACCAACAAAGGCACCTTGATTTGGCCGCAGGTGCGGCTAAGCCGGCCCATCACATCATTTTCTTCGGACCAAGCAACGCCCGTCTGGACGTCGCCATACCAGACACGAAGGGTGGCATGCTCATGATAGGCCTCAACGAGGACGTTACGAACTGCGGCGGGCGTCTCGGGGTGGAACCAGAGACCGTTTTGGTGGACAGCTTTGTTCATTTGATTTCCTTTGAACAGTCCGGGGCTCAACGAGCCGCTACGGTATTCAAGGCCATTGACCTGTTAGGTATAGCCACGTGGGGCTGGCCTAGCCAAAAAAAGCGAGGGCAGAAGCCCCCGCTAAACTTAGGCAGCCAGGCGAGCCGGTTGCGCTGATTTACTGACAAGAAGGATAGGCGTCGTACGCTTATCCAGCAGACGAAGTTCCTGGGCGACCGAAGATTTCCGGACGCCCATTTGAGCACGGCGAGCCCGGATAAGGGTCAGCAGGGCTTTGAGGCGATTGCGCTCTTTGAGCGCAGGTCCGGTTTGCTTGGTAAGCACCCGTTTATGGCTGGTCAGGAACCGCTGGCCAACCTCGTTGAAGTACCGGCGAAGCCGGACGGTATTGGAAGTGGTCAGAATGTTGGCTGCCAGAGTGGCGGGCACGCCGGCGGCCAGCGCCAGCTTAAGTGCGTCTCCGAGGTCCATGATGAAGTCTCTTTAAGGTTGTCCAGCTAGGTATAGGCACTACAGCGGACAAAGAAAAAGCCTGGGCAGAGCCAGGCTTAAAAAAGAAGATTACAGCGGGAGTTCGAAAACATTACCAGTGCTCAAGTTCTTGCCGAAAAGGGCAACAGCACCGAGCTTGCGGGCGCGGCGGGGAGCCTCGTACAGGTTGCTCGTGGAAATGGAGTTTTCGCGACCATCGGCCAGCTTGCACCAGAAGATATACATGATGAGTGTCCAGGATTTAAAAGAGGTATAGCGACGCGCGCCTAACCTGCGTGTCACTCGTTGAATTATTTTGGCTAAGTTGAGCCACAGGAAGAGTTGACAGCGTATCTCAAGAGATGTATAATTAAACTAATGACTCGAGCAAGGATTAGCTGCTCTGAGCTGGGCACGGTGAGATGGTCGTAAGAGCATTGGCTCGATAAGCTCTCCCGTTGCCTGGCGAGCCCTTGGCTCCGGATGCTCCCTCGTGGTTGAGGGGCGATGAACTTACTTTCCAGTGGTGAATGAAATGAAAATGATTGGCT
>RRZT011592332.1_pt1 | contig 13963 bp, 11 predicted proteins | sample 2165551 | NCBI WGS metagenome assembly RRZT01 (sample SAMN10456910, study PRJNA506462) | wastewater metagenome | biome: wastewater; feature: sludge; material: wastewater sludge; isolation source: wastewater sludge with Escherichia coli K12::gfp cells carrying plasmid... | place: USA: Moscow, Idaho... | reverse complement strand
GGCTTCGGCAAGACCACCCTCGTCGGTGAGTGGGCCCGGCAGACCCCGAGCATGCCGGGTCGGGTGGCCTGGCTGTCGCTGGACCCCCGCGACGACGACGTGGCCGGCTTCTGGTCCGCCGTCATCGCCGCCCTGCGGACCGTGCGACCCGACCTCGACGCATCCCTCGACACGATCCTTGGCTCGGCAGCCTCCCCCGCAGTGACCCCAACCAGCCCCGGGCCGATCACCGATGCCGTCGTCCTGCTGGTCAACGATCTCGCCGCGGCGCCGGAGCCGGTCTGGCTGGTCCTGGACGACTATCACGTGATCACCGACCCCGCCGTCGTCGCCGGGATGTCGCTGCTGGTCGAGCATCTGCCGGCCACGGTCCACCTCGTCATCACCACGCGAGTGGACCCCGATCTGCCGCTGGCGCGGTGGCGGGTGCGGGGGGAGCTGGTCGAGATCCGGGCCGCGGAGCTGCGGTTCACGCCGCAGGAGACCGCCGCACTGCTGGACACCGCCGGCCTGCTCCTGGCCCCCGCCGACGTCACCGTGCTGGCCGCGCACCGAGGGCTGGGCTGCCGCACTCGCGCTGGCGGTGCTGTCGCTGCGCGACCGGCCGGACCGGGCCGGGTTCATCGCGAGCTTCGGCGGGGGACATCGCTATGTCGTGGACTACCTCACCGAGGAGGTCCTGGCCCACCAACCCCCCGAGGTCCGCGACTTCCTGCTCCAGACGTCGGTCCTCGACCGACTCAGCGGGCCCCTGTGCGACGCGATCACCGGTCGCGACGACGGCGCGCAGATGCTCGTCGCCGCCGAGCGGGCCGGCCTGTTCCTCGTGCCGCTGGACGACCAGCGCCAGTGGTTCCGCTATCACCAGCTCTTCGCCGACGTGCTGAGCGCACGGTTGTCGGCGGCGTCGCCCGACCAGGTCGCCACCCTGCACTCCAGAGCAAGTGCCTGGTATGCCGCGCGCGCCACCCCCAACGCCACGGCCACCCCCTCCACCCCCTCCAGCAGCACCATCCGCAGTGCGAGCACCACCGAGGCCGACACCGACGACGCGGTGGCGCACGCCCTGGCCGGCGGCGATGCCGCGCGGGCGGCATACCTGCTCGAAGCGGCCCTGCCCAGGGCGCGCACAGACCGTCGCGAAGGCACCCTGACCCGCTGGCTGGACCGGCTGCCCCCGGGCGTCGTCGCGGACAGCCCGGTCCTCACCATGCTCGGGGCGCACCGGCTGCTGACCCGCGGCGAGCTGACCGCGGCCGAGGACCGGTTGACGCACGCCGAGCGCACCCTCGCCACGCCGCGGGCGCCCGGCGCCCAACCGTGGGCCGACACCGTCGAGTTGCGCACCCTGCCAGCCTCGATCGAGGTCTACCGCGGCGCGGTGGCCCTGGCAGGGGGTGACCTGCCGCGCACCACCGCGCACGCCCAGCACGCGCTGGAGCTCGCCGCACCCACCGACCACCTCTCGCGGGGCAGTGCCCAGGGCTTCCTCGCGATGGCGGCCTGGGCCGCAGGTGAGCTGAGCGCCGCGATCGAGGCCGCCACTCACGCCGCGGCCAGCCTGGGCTGCAACGGCAACCGGGTCGACGAGCTGAGCCTCACCGTCGTCCTCGCCGAACTGCACACCGCCCAGGGGCACCCGAGCCGGGCCCGGCAGCTGTGCGAGCGGGCCCTGGCCGCCGCGCAGGCCGAGGGCGCACCGGTGGCCAAGGCCACCGCCGAGCTGCACCTGGCCCTCGGCGAACTCGACCATGCCGACGGCCGGCTGGACTCCGCCCGGGCGCACCTGGACTCCGCGGCTGCGCTCTTCGAGCGGCTGCCGGTCTCGGAAGGCCGGCATCGCTGGCTCGAGGCGATGAGCCGGGTCCGCCTTTCCGAAGGCGACCCCGACGAGGCGCACGCCCTGCTCACCGAGGCCGAGCGGCTCTTCACTCCTGGTTTCTTCCCCGACCTGCGCCCGATCGCCGCGCAGCGGGCCCGCCTGTGGATCCGGGCCGGTCAGCTGGGGCACGCGCAGGCCTGGGCTCGGTCCGCCGGGGGGTCCCCGTCGGGCGAGCTGCCCTCTCCCGGTGAGCTGCCCTGCCTCGGCGAGATGACCTACCTCGGCGAGTATGCCGCCCTCACCTCCGTGCGCCTTCTGCTGGCCCAAGGCCGAGCCAGCGCGGATCGCACCCCGGTGCGCGAGGCCCTGGCCCACCTGGAACGGCTCCACGCGGCAGCCACGGCGGGGGCCTGAGCGAGCAGCCTGCTGGAGATCGGGGTCCTGCAGGCGCTGGCCCTCGACACGCTGGGCGACCGGCAGCCGGCGTTGGCCTGCCTCGGCGCTGCCCTGCAGGCGTGGCCCGACCCGACGATCCCGGCGGGCCGGTTGCTCGATGAGGGCCGCTGGCTCCTGGACCTGCTGCGGGCCGCCCCTGCCGGCGGGGCGCTGGGTGAGCGAGCCCGGCAGGTGCTGGCGCGCGGCATACCGGAGCGTGACGAGCCGGAACGCGGCATACCGAGCGTGACGAGCCCGGAACTCCTCGCGCGCCCCGACGGTCGAGCGAAACCGGGCCGCCGGAGCCGACCCCCGCAGCGCACACCGCGGCGCCGCTCATCGACCCGCTCAGCGCCCGAGAGTTGCAGGTGCTGCGCCTGCTGGACACCGAACTGACCGGCCCCGAGCTGGCGCGGCACCTGTTCGTCTCCTACAACACCGTGCGCACCCACACCAAGCACATCTTCACCAAGCTCGGAGTCACCACGAGGCGGGCCGCGGTGCGGCGCGGTCGCGAGCTCGATCTGCTCTAGCTGGTGTCCCGGCGTCACGACTCCGCGCCAGGAGCCCGGACCGCGGTCCTTTGGGGAGGTTCTCCAAAAGCGCAGTCAACAGAAGGCTCCCCAAAGCCGGCTCAACCGGTCACTGCTCACCGCTCACTCGTCACTGCTCACCCAGTCGATCACATCGTCGGGTGATGCCCTGCGGCCCGGCACCGACCTAGCGTCGACCCATCGGCCCGGGACCTTCCCCGGTCGGCACGGCAGGAGCCCTCATGACCCGCACCACTCCCGACCTCGCCCGCGTCGCCGGCCTCTGCGCCGTGGCCGCCGGGGCCCTGTTCATCGCGGTCCAGATCAACCACCCGGTCGTCGACCTGAGCCTGGTGACCACCACGGAATGGACCGTCCGGCAGGGCACCAAGATCGTCATGGCGGTGCTGTCACTCATCGGCATCACCGGCATGTACCTGCGCCAGGTGCGCCGGATCGGCTGGCTCGGCCTGCTCGGCTGCCTGCTCTTCGCCATGGGCTACCTGGTGATGTTGAGCTCGGAGGTCATCGGCATCGCGGTCCTGCCGACCATCGCCGCCAGCGCCCCCGGTTACGTCAGTGACGTGATCGCGGCGGCGACCAGCGGGCCGGTGCACGGCGACATCGGCCTCATGGCTCCGCTGAGCAGCCTCGGCGGCGTCGGCTTCCTGGGTGGCGGGCTCATCTTCGGCATCGCGTTGGCCCGCGCCGGTGTGCTGGCCCGCTGGGCGGCCGTCCTGTTGTCCCTGGGCGCCGTCGCGACCGCCACGATCCCCCTGCTGCCGCAGCTCAACCAGCGCCTCTTCGCGATCCCGCCGAGCGTGGCCCTCATCGGTCTCGGCTGGTCGCTGTGGCGGCTGCGCCCGACCACTCCGACGTCCGAGCAGATCACCGATACGACCTCGATGCACCCCGCCGGACTCCGGTGAGCACCCCGGGCCGGGTCCGCCGACTCGCGGCGGACGCCGGGGTGCCGGCCGGCCTGCTCCTGCTGATCCTGCTGCCCAGCAGCGCCGGGGTGCTGCGCCTGGCCGACCTCGGCGGGGTCGCGCACCTGCTGCCGGACAGCCCGCGGATGGCCGCGTTGCCCGTCCCGGTCGCCCTGCACATCGTCGCCGCCATCGGGTATGCCGCGGTCGGCGCCTTCCAGTTCGTCGGCAGCTTCCGGCGTCGGCACCCGCGGTGGCACCGGCTCGCCGGGCGTGGTCTCGTCGGGCTCGGACTGGCGGTGGCCGGCTCCGCGGCCTGGATGGCGCTGGCCTACGACCGCCAACCCGGCTCGGGAGAGCTCGCCTTCGTGCTGCGCCTCGTCTTCGCGGTCGCGATGGCCGGCAGCCTCGTGCTCGGGGTGGCCGCGATCCGCAGCGGCAACGTAGCCGGCCACCGGGCCTGGATGATCCGCGCCTACGCCATCGCGGTGAGCGCCGGCACCCAGGTGATCACGCTGGCCGTTGCGCCTCTGTTCGGCTCCGGCACCCTGAACTACGACTTGGGCCTGGGGGCTGGTTGGTTCGTGAATCTCGTGGTGGCGCAGCTCATCCTGCGCCACCAGAGCGCACCCTCGCGCACCCCGTCGCTGCGGATCACCGGGTGAGCAGCCACCCGGACGCTGACCCCCCTGGCCTTCCTGATCCCACCGAGCCTCCCGATCCCACCGAGCCTCCCGATCCCGCCGAGCCTCCCGATCCCACCGACCCCGCCGACCCCGCCGACCCCGCCGACCCCGCCGACCCGGTCTACTCGATCCGAGTCTCCGGTCACCTCGACGCGCACTGGTCGGGACGGTTCGAACGACTGGTGCTCAGCCACGCCAGTGACGCCACGACTGCGCTGTGCGGGCCGGTCATCGACCAGGCGGAGCTGCACGCGATCCTCGCGACGATCCGCGACCTGGGGCTCGAACTGCTCACGGTGAGCCGGGCGCCGAGCCAGCCACCTCCCCCACCGGCGTCACCCGCCACCGGACACCATCGGTCGATGACCGACGCCACCGGTCGATGACCGACGCCACCGATCGCTGACCCACGCCGCTGTGCCTCACGCGACCCCCTCGCCAGACCCCGCGCGCCGGGAAAGCGCCCATGACGTCGCACCAGGTGGTGTGCCAACACGCCCTGGGGCGCTTTCACGGGCGCTTTCCCACCTCGTATGCCGCGCGCCGCGCCCGAGCCACCCGCCACATCCACCACCCGCCACCACGCGCCCGACCTCGGCACCCAGACGCACCCCACTTCGCCCGCCTCCAGACGCACCCCACCTCGCCCGCCCCCGGCTCACCCCACCGCAGCGGCAGCGGCGCGCCCGGCGACCCGCCCACTGAACAAGCAGCCACCCAGGAAGGTGCCCTCCAACGAGCGGTAACCGTGCATCCCACCACCGCCGAAGCCAGCGACCTCGCCGGCGGCATACAGGCCGGGCACCGGCGCACCGGAAGCGCCGAGCACCCGGGCGGACAGGTCGGTCTGCAGGCCGCCGAGGGTCTTGCGGGTGAGCACCGACAAGCGCACCGCGATGAGCGGGCCGGCCTCCGGGTCGAGCAGCCGATGCGGGGCGACGGTGCGGATCAGCCGGTCTCCCCGATAAGCCCGTGAGGCACGGATCGCCATGACCTGCAGGTCTTTTCCGAAGTCGTTGTCCACCTGCAGGTCCCGCTCCCGCAGCACCCGTTCGACCCCGGCCGGGTCCAGGGGCGCGTCGGGGGTGAGCTCGTTCATCCGGGCGACGAGCTCGCGGGCGGTGGCGGCCTGCACGAAGTCGACACCCTTGTCGAGGAAGGCTTGCACCGCACGGGGTATGCCGCCCCGGGCGCGCCCGACGACGTCGCGCACCGAGCGGTTCGTGAGGTCGAGATTCTGCTCCGACCCGGACAGCACGAATTCCCGCTCGATGATGAGCCGGTTGAGCACGAACCAGGAGTGGTCGAAGCCGCTCGCGCGTAGGTGCGCGAGGGTGCCGAGGGTGTCGAAACCGGGGAAGTAGGGCGCCGGCAGCCGCCGCCCGGCGCCGTCGAGCCACACCGACGAGGGCCCGGCAAGGATCCGGATCGCATGCTGCGGCCACACCGGGTCCCAGTTGTGGATGCCCTCGACGTAGTGCCACATCCGGTCCGGGTTGACGATCCGCCCGCCGGCACGGGCGGTGATGCCGAGCATCCGCCCGTCGACGTGGGCCGGCACCCCGGTGATCAGCCGCTCCGGCGGCGCACCGAGCCGCGACGGCCAGTTCGCCCGCACGAGAGCATGATTGGCGCCGATCCCACCGCTGGTGACGATGACCGCGTCACTCTCGAGCTCGAACTCCCCCACCGGGTCACGATTGCTCGCCACGCCCCGCGGCAACCGGCTGGGCGCGAGGCGGGTGCCGCGGATCCCAGTGACCCGCCCGCCGGTGAGCACGAGGTCGTCGACCCGGTGCCGGAAGGCGTAGCGCAGCCGCCCGGCCACCTCGGCCTCCTTGGCCCGGCGCACGAACGGCTCGCAGACCCCCGGACCGGTGCCCCACGTGACGTGGAACCGCGGCACCGAGTTGCCGTGCCCGCCGGCGGTGCCGTCGCCGCGCTCGGCCCACCCGACGACCGGGAAGAAACGCACCCCCTGGTCGGCCAGCCAGGCCCGCTTCTCGCCGGCCGCGAAGTCGACATACGCGCGGGCCCATTGCGCGGCATACCAGTCCGAGCCGGGTGCGCCCGCGGTGCCGACCCGGTCGAAACCGGCGGTGCCCTCCCAGTCCGACCAGGCCAGCACGGCACTGTCGCGCACGCCCATCCGACGCTGCTCGGGGCTGTCGACGAGGAACAGCCCGCCGAAGGACCAATAGGCCTGGCCGCCGAGGTTCTCGCGCGACTCCTGCTCGATGACGACGACCCGTCGGCCTGCGTCGACGGCCTCCGTGGCGGCGACCAGCCCGGCCAAACCCGCCCCCACCACGATGACATCGACGTCCGCCATGGGCCGATGCTAGATCGTGGGCGCCGCCGTTCTACGGTGGTGTCGTGCCCGCGTCGCCTGCCCCCGCCTCGTCCCCGTCGACCGTCGAGCCCGGGCAGGTGCCCCTACGTGCGGTGCCGTGGTGGGGGGTGCTCAGTGCGCTCGCCGCGCCGGTCGTGCTCCTGGCCGGCTATCTGTATGCCGCGGGCCGCACCCCCGGTTTCGACCCGGTGGCAGATCTGTTCTCCGACCTCGGCGCCGCCAACTCGCCGACCCGCTGGTGGCTCGCGGCGACCCTCGGGCTGCTCGGCGCCTGCCATGTCGTCACGGCGCTCGGTCTGCGTCCGGCCGACAGCGCGGGTCGGTGGTTGCTCGGCGCGGGCGGGACCGGCCTCTGGCTCGTCGCGGCGCTGCCCAACAACACCGCGGGGCACTTCATGGTGCGCCACACCTTCGCGTCGGCGATCGCCTTCGGCCTGTTCGCGCTGTGGCCGGCGATGAGCGGGCACCTGGGACGACCGGCCTGGCCGCTGCGTCGGCGGGTCGGCGTCGTGGTGTCGGTGCTCGGCTTCGTGCTCATCGAGGCGACCCTCTTCGGCATCGTCACCCGCTCCGACACCGGCGGCCTGCGCGAGCTGCTCCTGTATGCCGCGACCTCCCTCTGGCCGCTCGTCGTCGTGCTGTGGACCCGCCTGGCCGGCCCCGGCACGGCGGTGCCCCCGGTGCGCCGCCCCACCGCGGGTGCCCAGCGCACCACTGCGGGTGCCCAGCCCGGCGCTACCAACGGTCCGGGCGGCGCCACCACCGGCTGAGCCGGTTCAGCGCGTCGAGGGCCCCTCAGCGGCGGGTGTAGACCGCCCCGGCACGCACCTGCCCGAGCAGCTGCGGCACGGTGACCAGGGTGAAGCCGCGGGCCCGCAGCCCGGCGATGATCGCGGGGACGGCCTCGACGGTGCTCGGGTGGATGTCGTGCATGAGCACGATCGACCCGGAGCGCGCGCCGGCGAGCGCCCGCTGGGTGACCGACGAGCTGACCCGGTACTTCCAATCCAGCGTGTCGACGTCCCAGAGGATGACCGCCTCGCCGAGTTGGGTCACCGTCGGTGACATCGCCCCGTACGGCGGGCGCATCACCGTGGGCCGCTGCCCCGTGGCCGCCGTGATCGCGGCATCGGTGGAGGCGCTCTGCGCGTGGGTCTTGTCCGGGCTGGTGCGGCTGAGGTCGGGGTGGCTCCACGTGTGGTTGCCCACGACATGCCCGTCGCGCATCATCCGCGCGAGCAGGGGCTCGTTCCCGCTGATCTGCCGGCCGATGACGAAGAAGGTGGCCGGCGCCCGGTCACGCGCCAATAGGTCCAGCAGTCGCCCGGTGGAGGGGCCGGGCCCGTCGTCGAAGGTCAGCGCCACGCACGCCAGGCGCGCGCAGTCGGGGGCCTCGGGCACCGCGCCGGGCAGGGCGGCGCCCGCTGGCAGGTCGATGGGGGCAGCGGCTGGCGGGCTCGGCTCGTCGTCATCGGCCGGTATGCCGCTGGGCAGGTCGGCACGGGCGCTGCCGGGCAGCACGGCGGGCCAGGTGCTGGCCGGGTTGCCGACCGGGGCCGTCGCCCGGGACGGGGCGCCGACGCCGGCGGCCGGCGCCGGGGGCATCGGGTCCGCAACCCCCTGGGCGGCGGCACGTGCCGGGTTGACCATGCCGAAGCCGACGCCGAGACAGACGAGCACGAGCAGCAGGCGCAGTCGACGTCGTGGCCGGAGCTGGTTGAGCAGGCGGAACAAGCGCCAGGCCCGACGATGCACGGGGCCCCCCTGGTGTCACAGAAAACGATTGGTGTCGACAGGAACTCTAGGAGTTTGCTGTGGATCTCGCACGGTGGCGCGCCGGTCATCTCAGCCCGGCGACCGGGCTCGTCTCAGCATCCGTCCAGCGGTCGTTCCCGAGCGCCGGACGGTCACGTCGAGCCGACGAACACCGCCAGCCGGTCGACGGCCTCGTGCAGGTCCTCGGGCCGGCCGGCGAAGCTCAGCCGCACGAAATGCCCGCCCGCCGCGGTGTCGAAGTCGACCCCGGGGGTCACCGCGACCCCGGTCGCGTCGAGCACCCGGGGGCACCAGGCGAGCGAGTCGTCGGTGAGGTGGCGCACGTCGCAGTAGAGGTAGAAGGCGCCGTCCGGTGGGGCCAGCTCGGTGATCCCCAGCTCGGGCAGCCGCGCGAGCAGCAGGTCGCGGTTCGCGGCATACCGGGCCACGTGCCCGTCGAGTTCGGCGCGGGCCGCCGACGAGAAGGCGGCGACGGCCCCGGCCTGCGCGACGGCGGGGGCGCAGATGGTGAGGTTGCCCAGCAGCAGCTCGACCGGGCGCACCAAGGGCTCGGGCAGCACGAGCCAGCCGACCCGCCACCCCGTCATCGAGTAGTACTTGCTGAACGAGCCGACCAGCGCCGCCGACCGCCCGCCGGCCCAGGCGGTCGCGCACTCGCGCCCGTAGGAGATGCCGTGGTAGATCTCGTCGCTCACCAGCAGCGCCCCGTGCGCGTCGCACCACTGCGCGATGGCGGCCAGTTCGACCGGGTCGATGATCGTGCCGGTCGGGTTCGACGGGCTGGCGACGATGACCCCGGCCGGCGGCTCGGGCAGCGCCTCGAGCATCGCCACGGTCGGCTGGTAGCGCGTCTGCGGCCCGCAGTCGAGTTCGACGACGCGGACTCCCAACGCCTGCAAGGTGTTCCGGTATGCCGGGTAGCCCGGCCGGCTCATCGCCACGGTGTCGCCGGCGTCGAAGGCGGCGAGGAAGAGCGCGGTGAAACCGCTCGAGGAGCCGGTCGTCACGACGACCTGGTCGGGGTCCACGCTCACCCCGTATGCCGCGTAGTGCCCTGCGATCGCCTCTCGCAACGGCCGGATGCCGGTGGCCTCCGTGTAGCCGAGCACCTCCCCGCTCAACGCCCGCCGGGCCGCCTCGATGACCGGCTGGGGTGCGGCCGTTGACGGTTGCCCCGCGCACAACGAGATGACGTCACCCCGGGCGGCCTGCCGAGCGGCCGCCAGCTTGAGCAACTCCATGACGTGGAAGGGCGCGACGGCGCCGCGCCGGGAGACGCGCACGGGCGAAGTGGTCACCGATCCACTGTAGGAGGGCGCCCGGCGCTCTCCCCCATGGGTCAGCCGCCCACCCAGAAGCCGCGCCCGCCGAACCAGTCGTCATAGCTGTGCCGCGTGGCCCGCGGCCCACGCCGTGACCCCAGGTAGCTCTCGACGACCTCGACCCCGAGATCGTCGAGCTCGGGGGCGACGACCCGCCCGTCGACCCGTTTGGCCAGGTGTTCGACGAAGCGGGCCAGGCCGGCCGAGTCACCGAGCCGGAAGAAGGTCACCTTCGCGCCGAGCCGCCCGGCCGCCTCCAGCTCCCGCACGGTCAGCCCGATGGTGCGGTCCAGCGGCGGGTAGCAGAAGGTGACCCGACCGTCTCCTTCGAGGTGCGCGGTGGGCTCGCCGTCGGTGACGACGAGCAGGACCGGTTGGGCGCTGGAGTGGCGGCGGAAGTGTCGATTGGCCAGTAGCAGCGCGTGATGCAGGTTGGTGCCCTTGTCCCAGATCGCGTCGAGGGCGGTGAGTTGCTCGATGTCGACCACGGCGGCGTGCCGGCCGAAGGAGATGAGCTGCAGGTGGTCGCCGCGGAATCGCGAGGAGACCAGGTGGTGCAGGGTGAGGGCGGTGCGTTTCATCGGCACCCACCGCCCGTCCATGGCCATCGAGAACGACGTGTCGACGAGCAACGCGACCGCGGCTCGGGTGCGGGTCTCGGTCTCGGCCACCTCCACGTCACCCATCTCGATCCGGATGCCGCCCAGCTCCTGGCGCGGGTCGCGCCCCTGGGTGATGGTGCGCGACAGCGCGTTGGTGACGGTGCGGGTGACATCCCACGGCTCGGTGTCACCGAAGACCCAAGGCCGGGTCGCCCCGCTGAGCTCGCCTCCGGCGCCGGTATGCCGCGCGTCCCGCTGCCCTTGTCGGGCCGACATCCGGTTCGCGACGTCGCGCAGCAACGACTTGCCGAGTTGGCGCATCGCCTTGGGAGACAGTCGGATCGAGCCGTCGGAGGTGCGCTTGAGGTAGCCGCTGTCGCGCAGCGCCTGCTCCAACTGGGCCAGGGTGCGGGCCGAGACGGCGGCTTCCTCGCCGAGCTGTCGGGCCACCGCGTCGAGGTCGATGTCGTCCATCCGGGCGCCCGAATACTGTTGGGACAGTTGCTCGGAGAGCGCGTCGAGGTCGGCGAGGTCCTGCAGCAGCCCAGTGCCGTCGCCGAGCCCGGCCCCTTGCTCGCCGCGGAAGCGTTGCGAGCCGCTCCAGTCCTCGCCGGGCCGGAGCCCTTGGAGGGCCTGGTCGAGCCGGGCCAGCTGCTCCATGAGTTCCGATGACCCGAAGGCCTGTTGGGCCAGGGCATCCAGCTCGTCGCGTTGTTCCTGGGTCAGCGAGTTGCGGAAGCGTTGCGCCGCAGCAGCTCTCGCGGCCAGGGTGTCGATCAGCTCTTCGACGGTCTCGGGTCGTTCGGGGAAGAAGTCGCCGTGCCGGTCCATGAAGTCGCGGAACGCCTGGCTCGTGTCGTCGCCGCGGGCATGGGCGGCCAGCAGGTCGTTGAGGTCGCGCAGCATGTCGGCGATCCGCTGCCGGTCGGCGTCGGTGGCGCCTTCCAGTGCCTGTTTCATCCCGGCGAAGCGCTGGTCGAGCAGTTCGCGGCCGAGCAGGTCCTTGATCTGCTCGTACTTCTCCCGGGCTTCGGTGCTGCGCCACGGGTAGTCGCCGAGCTCCTGGACCGCGGCGGCGGTGCTGGGCGGCAGGTTCTCGATCCGCAGCTCGGCGAACCGCGCGTCGTCGTCGAGGTCGCGGGCCAGTTGTTTGCGTTCGGCGAGCACGGCCTCGTCGAGCAGCGCACGCACCTGCTCGAGGGTGCCGCCGAGGTGGTGGCGGTCGAGCAGTTGCTGGCGCCGCTGCGCCACCCGTCGGGCCAACTCGTCCAGGCCGACCTGCTCGCGCACGCCTTGGCGCAGATACTCCCGCAGCGCCCGCTGCGGGCTGGCCCCGGCCATGACCTGCTCGCCGATGACGTCGAGGGCCTCGGCGAGATCCACCGGCGGGGCCAGCGGGTCGGGCCCCCCGGCATACCGGCCATAGCGACTCGTGCGTCGCGCCGCCTCACCCATCACCAACCACCTCGCCTGTCACACGTTTATCGGGTAACCCGAGAAACACCGCCTTCACCCGACAAGCTTTCTCGGGTCAACCACTGGTTTATCGGGTAACCCGATAAACGCCCGTCCCACACAGCCCAGCAATCCCACGCGTCACACCGGCAGCAACCTGCCGCCGCCCTGCTCAGCCGTAGATCGTCGTCCCGCCGCCGGTCTCCTTGGAGATCTTGCGGGCCAGATAGAGCCCTTCGAGGGCCAGCTCGATGGCGCTGGCCCGTTCGCCGTCGCCGGTGGCGCCGACGCGTTCACAGACCTGCTCGTATGCCGCGGGCTCCCCCTCGCGGGCCGACAGCGGCGGCAGCCCGTCGAGGAAGCTGCGGGCCGTGACCTGTTCACCGGTCGTCACCATGACTTCCCCCTGCAGGGCGGCCACGAGCGGGCCCAGGTCGACGCCGCGGAAGTGTCCGCGGACCGTCTCGGCGGTGGCCGAGCGCAGCAGGTGGGTGAGGATGTCGCGCTCGCGGCCCTCCTCGCCGGCCTCGAACTCGACCTTGCCCCCCAACACGTCGACGGCCGCCTCGAGGTCGACGACCCGCGCGACCGCCTGCTCCTCACGCTGGGAGGTGGCCCGGTGCAGCGCCGACGCGGCGACCGTCTCGGCGCCGGCGATCGCGAACCGGGCCGACACGCCGGAGCGCTGGTCGACCGCGGTCGACTCGCGCAGCGCCCGGGTGAACCGGGCGAGCACCTCGACGATCGGGTCGGGCACCGTGGCCACGAGATGGGCCTCCTGGCGGATCACCGCGATCTCGTCCTCCAGCGCCACCGGGTAATGGGTGCGGATCTCGGCGCCGAAGCGGTCCTTGAGCGGGGTGATGATCCGGCCCCGGTTGGTGTAGTCCTCCGGATTGGCGCTCGCGACGACGAGCACGTCCAGCGGCAGCCGCAGCACGTAGCCACGGATCTGGATGTCGCGCTCCTCCATGACGTTGAGCATCGACACCTGGATGCGTTCGGCGAGGTCGGGCAGCTCGTTGATCGCGACGATCCCGCGGTGGCTGCGCGGGATCAGCCCGAAGTGGATGGTCTCCGGGTCGCCGAGGTGGCGCCCGGCGGCCACCTTCATCGGGTCGACGTCGCCGATGAGGTCGGCGACGGAGGTGTCCGGGGTGGCCAGCTTCTCGGCATACCGCTCGTCGCGGTGGCGCCACGCGACCGGCAGATTGTCGCCGAGTTCCCTTGCCCGGCGCTGGGATTCGGCGGTGATGGGCTCGTAGGGGTGCTCCCCGAGCTCGGCCCCCGCGATGACCGGGGTCCACTCGTCGAGCAGCCCGATGAGGGTGCGCAGCAGCCGGGTCTTGCCCTGCCCCCGCTCCCCGAGCAGGACGACGTCATGCCCGGCGATGAGCGCCCGCTCCAGTTGCGGGATGACCGTGGAGGCGAAACCGTGCAACCCCGGCCACGGGTCACGACCGGCGGCTAGTGCCGCCAGCAGGTTGTCTCGGATCTCCTGGCGCAGGTGCTTGGCGACGTGCCCCGACGCGCGCAGCTCGCCGAGGGTCTGTATGCCGGGTGCCGGCGTGGCGTGGGACACATCCATCACGCCACGCTACCCGGTCAGCCCCTGCTTACCGACGCTGGGACCGAAGCTTTGGAGACTCCGGCAGAGAGATGACCAACTCTCCGACCCTCATCGGAAAGTGTGAGATTCCCCTCAACATGTCATCGGCGTTTTTCAGTACATTCGGCAGCTAGATGTCCTAGTCGAATTCTCCGAAGGGACCCGGAATGTTCCGGATTTCGCGCGCGTCGCGACCGCTCCAGATTCGCTACCGCAGGCAGATTCGGAGCATTCGAGCTGTGGCGTGCGCCCTTCTCCTCGGGTTGCTTGGCGCCATGCTCACGCCAACTCCCGCAAATGCCGCGTCAACGGATGTGGTGGTGAGGCTGGGCGGGCCCGGCCGGTGGCAGCCAGCCGCGGGTGGACTGTTGGGCAACGGGCAAGCCATGGTTGCCGGCGGCCGTGACTACGCCAACAACCTGATCACCACCACCCAAGTAT
>RRZT011932608.1_pt1 | contig 13965 bp, 11 predicted proteins | sample 2165551 | NCBI WGS metagenome assembly RRZT01 (sample SAMN10456910, study PRJNA506462) | wastewater metagenome | biome: wastewater; feature: sludge; material: wastewater sludge; isolation source: wastewater sludge with Escherichia coli K12::gfp cells carrying plasmid... | place: USA: Moscow, Idaho... | reverse complement strand
TGTCGGAGCGCACGATCTCGTCCTGCTCCGGTTGGATCGTCGCGACGATGTCGCGCATCGGGCCGACCCTGGGGCGCTCGATCTCGGCCTGCAGGATGGCGCTGCGGGCGTCCTGCTCACGGGCATCCTGCAGGTGCTCGTCCTCGTATGCCGTGAGCCTCCCGCGGTCCACCCCGAAGCGTCGCCGTCGTCGGACGTCCATCGGTCGGGCCCGGCTGGCCCGGTAGAAGGCTGCCGACAGCGGCGCTCGCCAGTCGATGACCACCGGGTCACCATGCTCGTCGTTGATGTGCCGGCGCCCGACATACCAGCGTTGGGCTCCCTCGACCTCGTGGTCGAGGTCGAGCCGGCCGAAGAAGAGGGTCGACTCAGGGTCGTCCGCCAAGCTGGCCAAGCGCGCGTGCAAGGTGAGCGCGAGGAACTCGGTCGACACCTTGTCGCCACCAATAGCGCTGTCCCGTAAGGCTTGCGTCTTGCGGCGCATCCGGGCCAGCTCGGTCCGGGCCCGCGTCAGATGGGCCTGCTCGCGGGCCAGCTCCGGGTCGGTGTGCGGTGGCCGGCCGGGATCAGGAGGGTGGTCGGTCGTGGGCATGGCAGGACACCTCCGGCGAGATGGGGGAGACGGTTGTCTACCCCCATCCGCCGATGCGCGTCAAGCCGATTACGACACCAGGGTCAGGGCGCTTTGCGCGGTGCGGGTGTCCATGTTGCGGCCGCGGTTCTGGTGGTCGTCGATCTCGGCGGCGCAGCCGATCATTCGACCGAGCAGGAAGGCCGTGAACGCGGCGTTGGACAACTGCTCCTCACCGATCTCGCCGGTGCGGTACTTCGACCAGACCATGCGCAGCAACAGGGTGGCGATGAGCGCGTCGACGTTGACCGCGAAGACGTTCTTCGTCGCTCCCTCGTCGTGCAGGGCGACGACGAGGTGTCGGTAGTAGTCGTGGAAGACGTTGTACTGCCCGCGCTCGGCCATGACCTGCCGGACGTATTCCTCACGAGGGTCGACGTTGACCGGCTTGCCCTTGAACACCGGGTGGTTGATGCACGGGATGGTGTCGGCCTTGAGCGCGCCGGCCTCCTTGGTGCGCACCTTGGTCACCGCGTATTCCGCGGCATACGCGTGGGTCATCGCGGTGAGGTCCAGGCCGTGGTTCGGGTCGCCGGGGTCGTCGAGGTCGAAGCCGCGGAAGCGCTTGAGCAGGAAGGCGATCCCCTCGAAGCCGTTGCCGCCGTGGGCGAAGCCGGCGTGGGTGAGGAAGCCCATCATCGCCTTGTTCAGCTGCACCCGGTCGGGGGTCTGCGGGCCGTCGGCCGAGACCGCGCCCTTGGCGCCCTGGGCGGTGATCGCCCCGGGGCCGTTGGTGAGCAGCAGCCCGATGAGCATCTGGAAGTCGGCCAGGGACTGATCGTCGGGCACCTGGCCCAGTAAGGCGGCCGCGGCCAGCTCGGTCATCGTCGCCGAGTTGATGATCTCCTCGCGCGAGCGGCCGGCGAAACGGCCCGGCTCGTGCGCGCCGTCGGGGGCGACGGCGCCGATGATCGTCGCGAACAGCTGCATCCACCAAGGGAGTTCCTCGGCGGTGGTGCGGGTGATCTGCTTGTCCATCAGCGCCCGCCAGGCGAGCGTCAGGGTGGTCGCCGCGAGGGCCCCACCGACCGTGGGGTGACCGCCGAGACTGCGTAGCCACCGGGCGAACACCGACTCGACGCCGCGGGCCTCGATGCCGGCGAGGATGGCCTCGGCCAGTGGGTCGGGCTCGGGGCCGGTGATGAGCGCGCGGGTGGCGTCGGAGGGCACGATCCCGCTGGTGTCGTATGCCGCGTCGCACGCCTCGCGCAGCCCGCTGTGCGCGAAGAGGTCGATGATCTCGATGCTCGCGTTGCGGGCGTCTCGTGAGCGGGTCGGCCCGGACATCGCGCAGGCCGCGGCGGCCACGGTGTTCGGGGTGTTGCCCGCCAGGCGCGCCGCCTGGGCCGCGGTCAGCTCGGGGCTGCCGTGCAGGCAGACGAGCGAACCGACAGCGATGTCGACGAGGGCCTCATCGGTCGGAGTTGCGCTGCGCCCCAACAGGGCCAGCACGACGTTGGCCTCGAGCGAGTGGCGGGCGGCGGTGAGCACCGAGACGCCCCGCAGGTGCGACACCTGGGTCTTGGGGTCCATGAAGGAGACCGCCGACGCGTCCTTCATGGCCTGGCGCGGAGGCACCGAACCGATCTGCTCGTCGAGGGACTTGATCTGCTCGTCGTAGGGCGGCATCGCGACGGTGATCGGCATGTCGAGCTCGGCCGGCAGGGTGAGCCGCCGGTTGCTGCCGAACCAGGCCTTCATCGCCAGGCTGCCTTCGGGGGCGAAGTCCGGCTGCACCCCGTGCTTGCCCATGACCGCGCTGAGCGCCTCGGGGATGTGGGCGATGTTCGTGACGACGGCGCCCCATTGGGAGAAGACGGGATTGTCCGGGGTGTAGATGTCATCGACGCCGAACTTGTCCATGAACCAGCGTTCCTTGGCGGCGGCGTCGTCGCCGCTGCCGCCCATGGCGCCGGCGTGGCCGACGGCCCGGGTCAGCCGGCTCTTCCAGCGGCCGACGACGCAGGCGACGATCGGCTTGGTGAACTTCGCATCGAGCTCGTAGTAGCCGCCCGGCTCGACGTAGAGGACGGCGGCCTTGCTGCGCGCGTCGTTGGCGAGGGCGTAGGCGAATTCCGGTGCGGCGTAGTGGATGTAGACATCCTTGCCACTGGAGATGAGGGTCGTCGTGCCCCAGCCGCCCATCCGCAGGTAGGTGGCGATCGTCGTGGTGAAGTTGCCGGAGTTCGACAGCAATGCGATCGAGCCCTTGCGCAGCGCCTCGCTCGGGGTGTTGCCGCCGAGAGCGCCACCGATCCGCACGTGGTTCCACGAGTCGGCGACACCGAGGCTGTTGGCCCCGAAGATGTCGATGCCGTTGCTCTGGCCCATCGCCCGGATCTCGCGGGCGTCGTGCACCGCGATCTTCTCGGTGACGATGAAGATCTTCTCCAGCTCCGGGTTGACCCGGATCAGCTCGGCCACGCCGTGGCGGGCCGCGGCCGGCGGCAGGTAGACGACGCCGCAGTTGAAACGGTGCCCGGCGGCCAGGCCGGCCGCGACGTTGTCATAGACCGGTATGCCGCCCAGCGGCGTCTCCAGGGTGCGCCCCCCACGCCCGGGTGAGGTGCCGAAGACGACGTTGCCGCCGGAGTAGTGGTGGCTGACGGGGGTGACGTCCTTGCTCTCACCACCGAGGATGTTGAGCACGCACACCCGGTCTTCCGTGGTGGCGATCTGGTCGAGCGAGCTCACCCCGACGTAGAACTTGAACTGCCCGAGACCCTTCTTGTACATGGATATTCGTCCTGTCCTTGAGCCGTAGGCAGAGTCAGTGGGCCTGCAGGGCGGCGACCTGCTCGCGGCCACCGGCCTTCATCCAGGCGTCGGCGGCGCGGGCGTAGTTGATGACCTCGCTCATGTCAGAGTCGAAGCCGAACATCCGGTAGGGGATCTGCAGCGCGTCGAAGGTGTCGCGCAGCACGCCCATGCCGCGGATGAGGTTGGGGCCGCCGCGGCCGACCACGGCATACAGCGGCGTGGGGCCGTGCTGAGCGAAGTAGGCGCGCAGCGCGTCGGCCATGGCCCGGAAGGTCTCGTAGATGTCGGTGTTGTTGGCCTTGCCGCCGATGATGAACAACACGTTGGTCTGCGGCAGCCAGTAGTCGTAGCAGATCCGGGAGAGGTCACGCATCTTCGCGTAGGGCGGGTTGCCGCCGAAGTCGGAGGAGAAGATCGCGTCGTCGCCGAGCATCTCGGAGACCAGCGAGTTCGCGCCGCCGCCGAAGGTCGGAGCCAGGATGGTGCCCTTCGGGTTGACGACGTATACGTCGGATTGGCCCTGGTACGTGCGCAATTGGTTGACCTCGTGCTCGAAGTCGGAGTAGTTCTCCGAGAAGAGCGAGCGGGGCAGGCCGAGCCGCTCGACCCGCGGGTCGTCACGGTCGAAGCCGCACTTGAAGTCACAGGCGACCGGGGTGAAGCGGCCGCCGCCGTCGTCACGCATCCGGATCGGGTTGAGCTCCAGCGTGGTCATCCCGAAGTCGTGGAAGAGCTCCCACAACGGGGGCAGGAACTGCACCAGCGGGGAGACGATCTCGCGCGGGGCGCCGAGCTTGAAGAGTGCGTTGGAGACGATGAATGCCTTCAGCCCCGTGAGGGATTCGAAGGGCACCTGGGCGATCTGGGTCTTGTCGAGCTCTTCGATGGCGACGCCGCCGTGGTGGGTCAGGGTCATCGTCGGCGCGCGGAAGTGCGTCGAGTCGGTGATCGAGAAGTAGACCTCGTGCTCCGCGGGCACCAGCGCTTCGTAGGTCACTCCGTTGGACTTGGCGACGGTGTGCCCGATGCGGTGCTCGACGAAGTAGAGCCGCTCCTTCTCCGCCAAGGCGGTGGAGAGGTCCTTCGCGCGACCGATGAGGCCGGACTTGCCCTTCTTCCCGATACCGCCCTTGAAGACCGGCTTGATGAGGATCTCGCCGTGCCGTTGGATGAGATCCTTGATCTCGTTCTCCGAAGCGGCCGGGCCGAGGATCTCCGGCGTCGGGAAACCTGCGAAACGGAGCATCGTCGCTCCGTGCAGCAGCCCGGTGACATTCATGGGGTCTCCAGTTTCGTCTGAGGCGGTGCCGACACTCAGGGTAGGGCTGGTGACGCTTCCACGTCGTGGACGAAGGTCCTCGCTACCGGCCGGTCACCTGCCAGCGCGGTGGCGGGTTCGTCCACACCGGGCAGGCGTCGCGTGCGGTCAGGCGATGCGTAGCGGGCGGCGGACGACGGGCGTCGGGCGAGGGTGGCACCGCGGTGGGATAGCGCCCATGAGGTCGTCGGAGGTAGTGCTGGCACGCGCCCTATGGCGACGTCACGGACGCTTTCCCAGCGCGCGGTCGCAGCAGAACCTGGGATCGTCAGGCCGAGGACGGCGCGATGATGTCGATGTCGCCGGAGCGGGTCGTCACGAACACCTTCCGGGCGGCGCCCGGATCGTTGGATACGGCGACGTTGCGATGTCCAGTGCGGGTCTCGGCCCGCACGTCGTATGCCGCCCCGGTCGGCAGTCGCACCTGGGCGTCACCGGAAGTCGTCGTGACACGCACGCCGGCATCACCCGCGGTCACCTCGACGTCGACCTTGCCGGTCGTCGTCTCGACCTCGACCGGGCCGGCCATCGAGCACGCGGAGACGTCTCCGGAGCTGGCGCTCAGCAGCGCGGTGGCGACGCGGCATACCTCGATGTCACCGCTCTCGGTGTGTACGTCGAGCCGCCGGATGTCCTGCGCGGCGACGTCTCCGGATCGTGCCGTGACCTGCAGGTCGGCCAACTCGCTGGCCTGCACGTCGCCGCTGGTCAGCGTTACCCGGGCCGTGCTCGTGCGGGGGGCCTCGATCGTGTAGACGATCGTGCAGTTGCTCCGCCCGGAACACGGGTTGTCGATCAGCAGCGTTGCCCCGGAAACGGCTTCGCGATGTGCGGGCACATCGTCGGGCAGCCCCACCCAGCGCAACTCGCGGGTGATCGCCACATCGGGCCGATCGCTGCCCCGGATCACGACATCGGCATTGCCGAGGTCGCGTAGCTGCAGCTCCCGCACGTCGCGGACCGCGGCGTGGGTGGTCAGCTCCTGACGGGCGACGGTGTGCCACCAGGTGACGCCGACGCCGACCAGTCCGACGACGGTCAGCCCGCCGCCGGCGAGCAGCCACAACGGCCGTTCCGGCACCGGAGCACTGCGGTCGTGGACCGCGCGAGGTGGTGGGGAACCCGGCGCGGAGTTCACGGTCGGTCCGCCGTCGCCGAGAGGAAGCGCAGCACGGCGAGCACCCGCCGGTGCGGTGTGGGCAGCGCCGCGAGGTCGAGCTTGGCGAAGATCGAGTTCACGTGGTTGGCCACGGCGCTCTCGCTGACGACGAGGGCTTCGGCGATGCCCACGTTGGACAGCCCCTCGGCCATGAGCGCCAGCACGTCGCGCTCCCGCGGCGTGAGCCGGTCCAACACGGTGACGCCGCGGCGGGCCAGCAGTTGGGCGACGACCTCCGGGTCCAAGGCGGTGCCACCTGCCGCGACCCGGCGAATCGCGGCGAGGAAGTCCGCCACGTCGGCGACCCGGTCCTTGAGCAGATACCCGACGCCCCGGGTCGAACCGGTCAACAGCTCGGTGGCGTAACGCTCCTCGACGTACTGGCTGAGGATGAGCACCGCGGTGCCCGGCCATTGCGCCCGAATCGTCAACGCCGCCCGGACGCCCTCGTCGGAGAAGGTCGGTGGCATCCGCACGTCGACGACCGCGAGCTCCGGTGCATGCGCCTCGACCGCCGCGAGCAGGGCCTCGGCATTGTCCACGGCCGCGACGGTCTCGATCCCGTCGACGGCCAGCAGCCGGACCAACCCCTCGCGCAGCAAGGTGGAGTCCTCCGCGATCACGACCCGCACGGCAGCACCGCCTCGAGCACCGTCGGGCCGCCCGAAGGGCTCTCGATCGTCAACATGCCGTCCACCGAAGCCACCCGTTGACGCAGCCCGAGCAGCCCGGTGCCGCGGGTCGGGTCGGCGCCACCGACACCGTCGTCGACGACGCGCAGGTGCAGGCGCGCCCCTCCGATCCCGGCGGCGGGCGACTGGGTCACGCTGACCCGCACGCGGCTGGCCCCGGAGTGTTTGACGACGTTCGTGAGCGACTCGGAGACGACGAAGTACGCGATCGCCTCGACCGTGCGCGGTGGGCGGGTGGGCAACTCGACGGTGAGATCGACCGGCACCGGCGAGCGGCCGGCGAGTCCGGAGAGCGCCGCGTCGAGGCCACGGTCGTCGAGCACCGCGGGATGCAACCCCCGGACGGTCGCCCGCAGCTCCGTCAGGGCCGCCTTCGCCTCGAGATGGGCCTCGTCCAGAGCTCGGCGGGCCGGCTCGGGCAGGTCGGTCAGCGTGGCCTTCGCGATGCCGAGATTCATCGCCAGCGAGGTGAGCCGCTGCTGGGCCCCGTCGTGCAGGTCTCGCTCGATCCGCCGCCGTTCTGCGTCGGCAGCGTCGACGACCTCCGAGCGGGACTCCTGCAACCGCACGACCCGCCGGCCCAGGTCATCGACCCGCGAACGACCCAGCAGCGGCACCGTCAGGGCCGCATCGACCCAGGCCAGCGCACGCGCCAGGCACGGCAGCGCCCGGAAGGCGAGGACACCCAGGGCCGTGGCCCACAGATCCGTGTGCAGCGCGCTGCCGACGGTGAACGGCCCGAACGGCGCCGCACCGTGCGCCAGGGAGGTGACCGCGATCGCCGCCCAGGCCGTCAGCGCCGCGAGCACCAGCCCGGCCGCCGCCTCCACGACCCCGACGAAGAGCCCATGCACGAGGGCCCGCCAGAAGGCGCCGTGCCGTGACGTCGCCACGAACCAGGCGATGACCCCACGCTCCCGCTCCAGCCGAGGCGGTGGCGAGATGTGCAGCCCGAGCAGCGCCCGGAACCGGGAACGCTGCACGACGGCAAGGATGTTCGTCGCCAGGACGAGCACGGCGAAGACGAGCACCGCCCCAAGCACGGTGATGATGAGGCTGCCGCACATGAGCACCAGGGTGATGAGCGCGGGCACCGACACCATGCCGATGGCCGTGCCGGTCGCGAGATGCAGCACCGCTGGCCAGGCGGGGATCGCGGCATACCGCAGGGCCACGCCGCGGTGCGGACCGATGCCGTGGTTCGGTCCGACGTCGCGGTCGGGACCCCTGTCGACCCCGCCGGCCGGGGCGGCGGAGGCGAGGTTGGCCTGACTCATACCTGCACGGTATGCCGCGGAGGCGCCCTTGTCTCTGGCGCACCCGCCCCACCTCGGGGTGGTGCTGGTGCCAGGGTGGGTCAGCCCTGCGGGCGGGCGACGAGGGTGAGCTTGACGTCCTGGCGCTGGCCGTCCCGCACGATCGTCACCGTGGCAGCGCCGCCGACCCGGCGCTCGCGGATCGCGGCGACGAGCGACAGCGAACTGTCGACCCGCTCCCCGTCGATCGCGACGACCGCGTCGCCGACCCGCAGCCCCGCCTGTGCGGCAGGGGTGCCCGCCGCGACGGAGCGCAGGATCGCGGCGCTGCGCTGTGCGCCGCCGTCGGTCACGGTGCCGTCGGCCGAGGAGACGCCGAGGTAGGCATGCTGGGCCGATCCGGTGGCGATGAGCTGCTCGGCCACTGACTTCGCCTCGTTGCTCGGGATCGCGAAACCGATCCCGATGCTGCCGCTCTGGCCGCTGTCGGAGCCGAGCGAGGCGATCGCGGAGTTGATCCCGACGAGTTGGCCGTTCGCGGTGACCAGCGCCCCGCCCGAGTTGCCGGGGTTGATCGCGGCCGAGGTCTGGATGGCGTTGGTGACGACCGGGTCGGTGGCGGTGGCGCCCCGCGCCTGCTGGCCTGCCCCGGTGGTGACCGGGCGGTTGAGGGCACTGACGATGCCCGTCGTCACGGTGCCGGCCAGGCCCAGCGGGTTACCGATGGCCATGACCGGGTCTCCGACGGCCAGGCCGTCGGAGTCGCCGATGCTGATCGGGGTGAGGTCGTTCGGCGCACCCTGCAGTTGGAGCACGGCCAGGTCGGTCGACGGGTCGGTGCCGACGATGCGCGCGGCATACGTGCGTCCGTCGTTGAGGGTGACGGTGATCCGGGCCGAGGCGCCCGCCCCGGTCGCGACATGGTTGTTGGTGAGGATGTGCCCGGCTGTGTCGATGACGACACCCGAGCCCTGGCCCTCGCCCTGCGCGCCGGTGACCGCGATCGCCACGACACTCGGCGCGACCGCCTTCGCAGTCGCTGCCCAGTCGGGGGCGTTCGCTGCCGCCTGCGCAACGGGCGCAACGGGATTGGCGATCCCGCTCGTGGCGGTGCCAGTCGGTGGCTGCGCTGCGGTGTGCACCACGGCATACGTGCCGCCGCTGGCCAAACCGGCCGCGAGCAGCGCGGCGACCGAGATCTCGGCGACCCGGCGTCGGGTCGATGGCCCGCCCGGGCTGACGGCCGGTGTCGCCGGCGCCGGCCAGGCAGACGCCGGCGCCGGCGGCACGACCTGGCTACCCCACGGGTCGGGATCGAGCCGGGTGGGCTGGGTGGGCGTCTGGGTCATCGAAGCTCCTCCGATGTCGTTGACCGGGCACTGACCTGGCTATCGCACGTCGAGCTGCTGGCTGTCCGCTGGCCGCACGCTGTGGCTCGGCTGTGGGTTCGCCACAGCAGCCCCGCAGCGGCAGACTGGGCCGGTGATCACCCTGGAGCTGGCCCAACGGCTGCACGACGCCGGTCTGCCGTGGGCCCCTGCCGCGGGGGATCGCTTCGTCGTGCGCGCGGCTCCGGACGCCGGGGTCTTCGTGCTGTCCGACCTCACCGCCGACGTGCACGACTTCGTCGACGGCACCGTCATCGGCTTCAACGGCACTGTCGAGTGGGCTCTCGACTCGGTCGCATTGGCCGACGTGCTCTGGTTGCCGAACGAGACCCAGCTACGAGAACGTCTGGGAGACAAGCTGACCCGCCTCGACGTGTGGAAGACCGGCTTCGTCGCCGAGCTGACCGATGCCACTCGGCATGCGGATGTCGACGCCGAATGCGCTTACGCCCGGGCGCTGCTGCACGTGCTGGGCGGCCGGCCGGGCGGCGGTGCGCACTAGCCTGACGTCGTGGAGGCGCGACTGGATGTGCGTGAGGCGCTGCGTCGTCTCGTGCCGGCTTGGCTGTGCTGGCTGATGTATGCCGCGTCGATCGCTGGGTGGGTGATCCCGGCGTGGACCGCCTGGTCGCAGACCACGATGCTGAGCGAGTTCGACCAGATCTCGCAGGACCAGGAGGGCTTCCTGCTCGGGCAGCGGCTACACGTCGTGCTCGCGCCGTTGGCCGAGGTCGGGCCCGTCGTGGCGGTGCTCCTGGTGATCGCCGTGGTCGGCGAGTGCGGGCGAGCTCGGCCCGGTCGCCGCGGGCCGGCGTCGGCGTGGGCCGGTCTGGCAACTGTCGTGCTGCTCATCGCACTGACGATCTGGGTGCTGCTCGTCGCGTCATCGAGCGGCGTTGTCCCCGAGGAGGTGCGCTCGACATATCTCGCGGAGACGTGGGCTCGGCGGGGCCCGTTGCTGGTTCTCCTGTTGGCCGCGCTCGGGGCCTTCGGTGTCATCGCTCTCGGTCGAGTCCCGTTCCGGGTGTCCAACCCCGCTGTCGACGAAACACCTGCAACGACCTCGCCGCAGACGCCGGGAGCTCTAGCCGAGCCGGAGCCTCGGCCGGTGCTCGCAGAGACGGCGGCTGTGGAGGTGGCGGCTGTGGAAGTGCCGCCCCAGGAGGTGGCGTGGGTGCCGGCGGCGCCGGCGGCTGTGGAGGTGGCGGCTGTGGAGGTGGCTGCTGTGGAGGTGGCGCCCGCTGGGGATCCGTGGGCGGCATACCGTAGGCCGGATCGGCCGACCTGACCCGGGCGGGGAAGCCGGCTATCTACGGGCACTCGACGCACACCTCGTCGACGCCGATCTGGATCATGTCCTGCGCGGTGGGTGCGCCGTGATCGGCACATCCCGGCCGGGCGTGGCGGTGCGCATGGATGTGCGCTGGGACCAGGAAATGCGGTGTGAGTGCACCGTCATCTGCACGTTCTTGCCCGGACCTGCCCCCCTCGAGCCCGTCGCTCACAGGTCGCCGGCGTCGATGATGCGGTAGGCGTAGCCCTGTTCGGCGAGGAAGCGTTGCCGGTGCGCGGCGAAGTCGGCGTCGACGGTGTCGCGGGCCACGACGCTGTAGAAGTGCGCGGTGCGGCCGTCGGCCTTGGGCCGCAACAGCCGGCCCAACCGCTGCGCCTCCTCCTGGCGGGAGCCGAAGGTGCCCGACACCTGCACGGCGACCGACGCCTCGGGCAGGTCGATGGAGAAGTTGGCCACCTTCGACACGACGAGCAGCGGGATCTCGCCGGCCCGGAAGCCGTCGAAGAGCCGCTGCCGCTCCCGCACGGGCGTCTCGCCGGTGATCAGCGGTGCTGCCAATCGCGTTGCCAGGGTGTCGAGTTGATCGAGATATTGCCCGATCACGAGGGTCGGCTCGCCGGCATGCCGGGCGAGCACGCGGGCGACGACCTGGTCCTTCGTCGGGGTGCAGGAGGCGAGCCGGTAGCGTTCGTCGGGCTCGGCCACGGCATACGCCATGCGTTCGCCGTCGGGCAGGGTGACCCGCACCTCGACACAGTCCGCGGGGGCGATGTGCCCCTGGGCCTCGATGTCCTTCCATGGTGCGTCGAAGCGTTTCGGGCCGATGAGCGAGAAGACGTCGGACTCCCGACCGTCTTCGCGCACCAACGTCGCGGTGAGCCCGAGGCGGCGGCGCGCCTGCAGCTCCGCGGTCATCCGGAACACCGGTGCGGGCAGCAGGTGCACCTCGTCGTAGACGATGAGGCCCCAGTCGCGGGCATCGAGCAGCTCCAGGTGCGGATGAATACCCTTCCGGCGCACTGCGAGCACCTGATACGTGGCGATCGTGACCGGGCGGATCTCCTTGCGCGAGCCCGAGTACTCGCCGATCTCGTCCTCGGTGAGGGTGGTGCGGCGCAATAGCTCGCTCTTCCACTGCCGAGCGGCCACGGTGTTCGTCACGAGGATGAGGGTCGTCGCCCGGACTGCGGCCATCGCGCCGGCCCCGACGATCGTCTTGCCCGCCCCGCAGGGCAGCACGACGACACCCGACCCGCCGTGCCAGAAGCCCTCGACGGCATGCCGTTGGTAGGGCCGCATCGCCCAGCCGTCCTCACGCAGGTCGATGGGGTGCGCCTCGCCGTCGACGTAGCCGGCGAGATCCTCCGCGGGCCAGCCGATCTTCACCAGCTGCTGCTTGAGATTGCCCCGCTCGCTCGGGTGCACGAGCACCGTGTCGGCATCGACCCGTTGCCCCAGGAGCGGCTGGATCCGCTTGTGCCGCAACACCTCTTCCAGCACCGGCCGGTCGGTCGTGTGCAGGACGAGGCCGTGCACGGGGTGCTTGTCGAGGGTGAGACGGCCATAGCGCGACATCGTGTCGGCGATGTCGACGAGCAGCGGTTGGGGCACGGCATACCGGCTGTGTCGCAGTAGCGCGTCGACGACCTGCTCGGCGTCGTGCCCGGCGGCCCGGGCATTCCACAACCCCAACGGGGTGACCCGGTAGGTGTGCATGTGCTCCGGGGCGCGCTCGAGCTCGGCGAAGGGCGCGATGTCTCGCCGGGCCGCCTCGGCGCCCGGGTGGTCGACCTCGAGCAGGAGCGTCTTGTCGCTCTGCACGATGAGCGGGCCGTCGGTCATGCCGACGGGTCCGGCGTTGAGAGGGTCAGCGGTGCACCCACCAGTAGTACCCGGCGAGCCCGATCGCCCCGATCACGGCGTTGAGAGCCAGCACGAGCCACGCGGTCTTGGTGTAGTCGGCGCCCTTCTCGGGGTCTTGGGTCGTCTTCTTGAGCCCGATCAGCGCCATGATGGCCGTGGGTGGGCCGATGACGCCGAAGAGGATCGTCGCAGCGATCGACACGACGAACAGGATCGTCGCGGAGATGTTCTTCCCGAGGGCGCCGCCGAGACCCACCCCTTTCGGGCCGCTGGGCGCAGGCGCGGGGGCCGCGTATGGCCCGCTGCCGCCGTAGGGGCCGCCGGGTGGGGTGGGCAGGGGGCTGTAGGGGGAGGCGCCCGGAGTTCCGTATGCCGCGCCGCCAGGAGGTGACCCGTGCGACGGGGCCCCGGAACCGGGTGGCGGGGCACCGTAGGGGGACGCCGGAGCCTGCGCGTCCCGCGCACCATACGGTGCCGGCGGTGGCGATCCATAGGGCGAGGCGGGCGCCGAGGGTGCCGAGGTGGGTCCCCCGGCCGGGCCGTAGGGACTCGGCGGTGCCGGCGCTGCATATGGCGAGCCGGTCGACGGGGCCGGGGGCGAGGGCGGCGCGCCATAGGGCGAGCCGCCGCCGGCCGCGGAGGGAGCAGCGGCACCGTAGGGCGAGGGGGGCGCAGGCGGTGGCGCCGCGTAGGGCGAGGGGGGCGTAGGCGGCGCCCCGTAGGGCGAGGCCTGGCCGGGTGCGGCATACGAGGACCCGCCCGGCTCCTGCGGCGGGGGTGCCGGTGGTTGGGCCAGGTGCGGCGGCGGGGCCGGTGGTTGGGCCAGGTGCGGCGGCGGGGCCGGTGGTTGGGCCACGTGCGGCGGGGGTGCCGGTGGTTGGGCCACGTGCGGCGGGGGTGCCGGTGGCTGGGCCACGTGCGGCGGGGGTGCCGGTGGCTGGGCCAGGTGCGGCGGCGGGGCCGGTGGCTGGGCCACGTGCGGCGGGGGTGCGGCCGGCTGCTCCCCCGGGGTCGGCGGTTCAGGTGCCTGGGACAGGTATGGCGGCGGCGGCGCGGGCTGGGCCAGGTGTGGCGGCGGTGCCGGGTGATCTGCTGGGCCGTGTGGGCTGTCGGGGGATCCCCCGGTCAAGCTGTGTGGCGCGAAGAACCGGTCCCGTGCCGACTCTGCCCCCGTCGCCGCTGGGGCCGGCGGGGCGGACGGAGCCGCTGGGGCCGGCGGGGCGGACGGGGTGGGTGGTGACTGCAGCCCGAAGTCGGCGATGTGCGTCACGAGATCGGCGTCGTCGTCGCGGACCGACGAACCGCCGGGGGGCAGGACCGGACCGCCGAGCAGATCGCCGACCGGCGCAGTCGAGGGCGAGGAGAGGGCATCCGGCGCCGGGGTGTAGGAGGACGCGGCCGGTGGCGGAGTGTAGGGCGATGGGGGCGGGGTGTAGGGCGACGCGGGCGGCGGAATGGAGGAGGGCTCGGCCGGTGGCGGAAGGTAGGGCGACACCGGTGGCGGAGGGGAGGGCGACACCGGTGGTGGGGTGTAGGACGGCGCGGGCGGCGGGGTGTAGGACGGCGCGGCCGGTGGCGAAGCGTAGGGCGACACCGGTGGTGGG
>RRZT012588955.1_pt1 | contig 13966 bp, 16 predicted proteins | sample 2165551 | NCBI WGS metagenome assembly RRZT01 (sample SAMN10456910, study PRJNA506462) | wastewater metagenome | biome: wastewater; feature: sludge; material: wastewater sludge; isolation source: wastewater sludge with Escherichia coli K12::gfp cells carrying plasmid... | place: USA: Moscow, Idaho... | reverse complement strand
GGAGCAGCGTCGCAACGGACGCGGCAAGGCGACCCAGCACGACGTCGGAGGCATCAATCACATGCCAGTTCCTGGTGACCTCGCCAGGCTTAGGGCTGTACGTAGACACGGACGACCAATCTTCCATCGATGAGCAGCGAAACTTGCAGACGCCGGGCACCCGTGGAGGGTACGCACCAGCGCAACAGCGATTAACCCTACCGCGCGACGTCGTCGCGGCCAAATCACGTGGACACTGAGGCGGCCAACCGGCCGGTCTCCACCCCTGAGCGCCACGCACACACCCGCAGATGAGCACAGCACATACCCGCAGATGAGCACAGCACGACAGGATGCCCGCGGTCCGGGCGCCACTGTGCATTGTCGTTGGCACGGGCGATGCGCCCATAGCCGCTTCGCGGGCGCCACCGAGAATGTGACGTTGAGCATCTACGGAGTCGATCTCCCCGCCAGCGAGGTGGCCGCGAGCACCGAGATCGGGGCTTTCCTCCAAGGCAAGGGCGTGCGTCCCTACGATGGCCCGCTTACCGTCACTGCCACCTGGATCGATCCGCTCGACCACTCCAACACGAGTGGCCCCGTGCCGGTTTCGATCACCGGTGCGCTCGTTGACCCGGCTGGCCTGTCGTGCAACGCGACTCCTTCGCCGACGCCTACGGCTGAGCCCACGGCGACCCCCACCCCCACGGGCGCCACGCCTTCAGCGGAACCGACCACGCGTCCTTCGCCGCGTCCGAGTTCCTCGGCGACTCCCGGTGTGGCGTCTCCCAGCACCTCGGCTACTCCCGGCTCGGGCACGCTGGCCTGGACGGGCGGCACGATGGGTGGGGTCCTCGTCCCCGTGGGGGCCGTTCTGATTCTGCTCGGCAGCCTGTTGGTCGTGGCGAGGATGCGTCGCCAGCAGGACTAAACGACTGACGCTCACAGGTGGGGGCCGGGTCACGCGTGCGTGACCCGGCCCCCACCTGTGTGTTTTTGTCCGCCTCGGTTCCTGGCGTCCTCCCGATCATGACGCCCCTCCCCACTCACTAGGGAGCCCGCGACGCGCTCACGGAGACGCCGGATCATCACCTGAACCGGCGCTCAACCCCGCTCCGGAATTCACGCGCCCACGACGACTCACCCTCGCACGGCTGGGTTCATCACCGTGCACGGGTATGCCGAAAGCGGTAGGCGACCATCTCACCGACGGTTGAGTCCGGCGCTCATCCAGGTGCAGGGCCTGCGGAATCGCGGCCTAGGCACCAAGGCCGACGCGCACCCACGCCGGTGCAGCGTCACAAGATCACGCGACCCTGCCTGTGAGCGCAGCCCTAGCAGTGAGCGCGGTCCTGGCTGCGAGGGCGGGCCCGCGGCTGCCCGCGAAGCGAACGCTTAGGAGCGGGCCCGCGGGAACACCCACAACCGCAGCATCAGGTAGATGTAAAGGCCCTCGATGCAGGCGGCGACGACGCGTGCCAGCATCACCGGGACGTGCAGGTACCCTAGCAGCGATCCAAATCCGAGGATCCAGATGACGTAGTTGCTGATGATGACGAAGGTGTACTTCCCCGACTGCTTACCCAGGTCGCCGTGCTCGCGGAAGTTCAGCCACCGGTTGAGGATGAACGCGTAGATCGAGGCGACGCCGTAGCCGATGGAGAAGACGACCCCATAGGGCAATCCGCCGACGCGGAACTGCTCCAAGATGGCCAAGATGCCCATGTCCAGCAGGAAGGCTGAGCCGTTGATGAAGGCGTAACCGATGAAGGTCGTGGGGGCGATGCGCTGGAGTTGATCGGGCAGCGCTCGGTGGATGCGCTGGGTGAACGAGGCGAACCACCGCGCCGCGGCACTCTCTGTCGCCGGCGCCGGGCTGTCAGTCACCATAAAACGATCCTCACTCATATCTGCCTCATGAAGGCCAAGACTCCATCGGCGAGCATCTGCACCGCGATGGCCGCAAGCAACATGCCTGCGATCCGCGTCAACAACACAGTCCCCGACTCCCGTAGCACTCGCCGGATGCCGCCTGCGAAACGCAGGAACACCCACACCAGCACCATGGCCGCCACCAGGGCTGCGCCGACGGTGACGTAACCCCACAGGCTTCCCTGCGCGGCTTCCACGGCCAGCATCATCGCCACGATGGAACCGGGGCCCGCCAACAGCGGAATCCCCAGCGGCACGATGGCGATGTTGGTCCCCGATTCCAGAGCCTCGTTCTCTCCTGAACCGGTGAGGAGCTGCATCGCCACCAACAACAGCAGCAACCCACCCGACACCTGCAGCGCCTCGATGGTGATGTGCAGGTAGGCCAGGATGAACCGTCCGAAGACGGCGAAGGTGCTGATGATGCCGAAGGCGACGACCGCCGCGTTCCGAGCCGACGCACGACGCGCTTCGATCGACATCCCCCGCGTGAGACCCAAGAACACGGGGAGGAGGCCAGGCGGGTCGAGGATGACGAACAGCGTCAAGAGCGTCGAGACGAACAACTGCGGGTCAAACACGGGCCAACGCTAGCGGTGTAGAGCCGAGAATCTGGGGTCGGGAACGCAAAAGTCCACCGACGGTTGCTCTCCCCTTCACAAAGAGAAGACTGGGGTCGCACCTGTGGGGACGCTGCGGCTGTCGACAATCTGCTTGCCGAAGGGGAAGCAGGTGACGGGGATCATCTTGACGTTCGCGATCGCCAGCGGGATGCCGACGATGGTGATGGCCTGCGCTGCGGCGGTGGTCAGGTGGCCGATGGCCAACGGGAGCCCACCGATGACGAACCAGATCACGTTCATCAAGGCAGATCCGACGCCGGTACGCGGCTTGTCGATGACCGTCTTCCCGAAGGGCCACAGCGCATAGGAACCCATGCGGAACGCGGCGACGCCGACCGGGATCGTCACGATCAGCACGCACGCCAGGATGCCGACGAGGTAGTACCCCAGGGCGAGCCAGATGCCGCCGAACAGGAGCCAGATCACGTTCAAGATGGTGCGCACGTTTCCTCCTGAGTTCGCCCTACCGACGTGGGTGACACCCAGCCTAGCCACGCGCGCGGGGTCCGTCCTCCCCCATCGCGGGGGAGGTCCCCTCAGCGGTGCGCCCAGGGTGGCCGCTTCGCCTCGCTATCCTCCTCAGGTGAGCTTCCGACCCGCCGATCGCCCCCGCGTCCACCGCGAGGTCGTTTCCTATGTGCGACGCTCGGCCCGCATGAACCCTTCGCAGGAGCGCGCCTGGCGCGGCCAGTCCGGTCGCCTCCTGGTCGATGTTCCCCACGGCGAGCGTTCGACGTCGATCAGCCCCGACGCCACCGTGGACTGGGCCACAGAGTTCGGGCGCGACGCTCCCCTCATGGTGGAGATCGGGTCGGGGCGCGGTGAGGCCCTGGCCGCCGTGGCAGAGGCCCACCCCGACGCCAACGTGATCGGGTTCGAGGTTTTCCAGCCCGCCGTCGCGTCGACGATGTCTTTGCTGACGCGCGAGGGGATCACCAACGCACGGCTCGTCCTCGCGGACGGGGTGGAGGGGCTGCGGCGCCTGGTGGGGCCTGGATCGCTCTCCCAGTTGGCGGTCTTTTTTCCTGACCCGTGGCATAAGGCCCGCCACCACAAGCGCCGCCTGATCGACCCCGCGTTTGCTGCCCTGGCAGCTTCTCGGCTGGCCTTGGGCGCGCACTGGCGGCTGGCAACGGACTGGGAGGAGTACGCCCTCGCGATGCGCGAGGTGCTGGACGCGGAACCCGGTCTGGTCAATGCCGAGGACGGCTGGGCGCCGCGCTACGTCGATCGCCCGCTCACCAAGTATGAGGCGCGCGGTCTGGCTGCGGGTCGCACGATCTACGACCTGGACTATGTCCGCGCCCCGGCCGAGCCGCTCCCCGACCTCGTCCACCGGACGCCGCTGCCCGAGCCCCGCGGGGAGTCTGCATGGTGACGCGGTACCGGCTTGACGTGTCCTACGACGGTGCCGACTTTCACGGTTGGGCCGTCCAGGACGGGTTACGCACCGTTCAAGGCACCCTCCAGGAGTGGATCACACGGATCCTGCGTCTCCCCGAGATGGCCGAACTCACGGTGGCAGGACGCACGGACGCCGGGGTTCATGCCCGCGGCCAGGTGGCACACGTCGACCTCGCCGAACCCGGACTCGGCGCTGAACTCCAGCGCCGTCTGGCGCGCGTGTTGCCTGCCGACCTGGTCGTGCACCGCGTCACACCAGCCCCACCGGGATTCGATGCCCGGTTCTCGGCCGTGTGGCGGCGCTATGTTTTCGCGTTGCGCGATGACGTGGGCGACCCCCTGTTGCGCGGCATTCAGGTCCGGGTCGCGGGCCCCCTCGATGTTGCTGCGATGGACGCTGCCGCGCGCTCCCTTGTGGGCTTGCACGATTTTGCGGCCTTCTGCAAGCGCCGCGAAGGTGCCACCACGATCCGCGAGATCTTGGACGCCCAGGTAAGTCGCACCCCTACCGGCGTCATCGAGGTCACGTTGCGCGCCGATGCCTTCTGCCATTCCATGGTGCGTTCGGTTGTCGGGGCCCTCGTCGCGGTCGGCCAAGGCCGCCGCACACCCGATTGGATCGGTGACCTTTTGGTGTTGCCCCAGCGGTGCGGGGACATCGCCGTGATGCCGCCCCACGGCCTGGTCTTGGATGAGGTCGGCTATCCGCCCGACGCCGAATTGGGGGCTAGGCAGTTGGAGGCGCGGGCGCGCCGCGATCGAGAGGAACTCAGGTGACCCATTACTTCGAAACCCCCAGCGGGGACGAGCATCGGCGCACCATCACGGCGCGGTTCTGGGACACCGAGTGGACGTTCACGACGGCGTCCGGCGTGTTTTCCCATGATGGGCTCGACCTCGGCACGGCCGTGTTGTTGCGGAGCCATACTCCTCGCCCCGAGTCGCGTCGCCTCTTGGATCTGGGCGCCGGGTATGGCGTCGTGGCGGTCGCTTTGGCCACCGCTAACCCCGCCGCGCACGTCGACGCTGTCGACGTCAACGAGCGGGCTGTGGCCTTAACCACGACGAACGCGCGCACACACGGGGTCAGCGAACGGATCCGCGCCTGCACCCCCGAGCAGGTGGATCCGGCCGTGCAGTATGACGAGATCTGGTCCAACCCTCCCATTCGCATCGGGAAGCAGGCGTTGCACGAGTTGCTCCTCACCTGGCTGCCTCGGTTGGCTCCCGGGGGGATCGCCCGCATCGTGGTGGGGCGCAACCTGGGCGCCGATTCCCTGCAGCGCTGGTTGATCGACCAGGGCTTTCGCTGCGACCGAACCGCCTCCGCGAAGGGGTTCCGCGTCTTTGAAATCGCGCCAGCCGAGCAGACATCCCAGCCCTGACACACCCTGCCCCCGCACCCAGCGGACGGGGCAACGTCACGCGTGTGTCTGGAATCCCGCATTTTTCCCTCTTGGATTCGGCTACGTCCGCCCCTAGGGTGGGGCGAACACCAAAGGCGGCAACAGAAGGGCCGCCAGTTAGGGGGTTCGTATGGGTATCGGCGACAAGATCTCTAACAAGGCTGAGGAACTCGGCGGCAAGATCGAGCGGGCGGTCGGTGATCTCACCGACAACGAAGAGCTCGAGGCCAAGGGCGCGGCGAAGGAAGCCGCGGCAAAGGCCAAGCAGGCCGGTGAACAGGTGAAGGACGCCGCGAAGGGTGTCGTCGACGACGTCAAGGACGCCGTCAACGACGCGACGAAGTAAGGCATCTCACCTTCTTCTCAGCACCAACATCGATCACAGCGGGGTGCGGGCTTCAGGGCTCGCACCCCGCTGTGCTGCTGTAGCCTGGGAGGGACCCACGTGGGGGAACCGGGTGCAAGTCCCGGGCTGACCCGCAACCGTGATGCGCTTGTCGCTACAGCCGGAGCACCTGTGTGAGCCAGGACAAGCAACGACCCGTCGAGGAGCGCGGGCGGCGACCACGACATCATCCCCGTTGAACGGCCTCCGCGTGACTCAGTGAGGAACTCGATCCGGATGATTCTGCGACGCTCCACCGTGGTGGCATGGCTCGCCACCGTACTCGCGCTGTTGGTCGGGCTGGCAGTGCCCGCCCAGGCCGCCGACCTCGGCGCTGCACAGCGGGCCACCGCATGGATGGGCCAGCAGAGCATCGACGATCCGGGCAAGGTCGCCGACGCTCTCATCGCGTTGGCCGCAAGCAACGATCCCACCCAGGCGCCCGTCGTTGACCGCCTCACCACCACGTTGAAGGACAAGGGCGCCGCCTACGCTGCGGGCGCCCCGGCGGCTGCAGCCAAGGTGGCCGTTGCTCTGGAAGCCGTCGGAGCCGACCCGCGTACCGCGCTGGGCACCGACCTGATCGCCGCCGTCAAGAATGGCATCGCCTCCGATGGCAGCTTCGGTAGCTACCCTGGCCCGTTCGCGAGCGGTCTCGCGGCGGTGGCCCTGACACGCGCCGACGAGGACGTCCCCGCAGCGTTGGGCACCAACCTCCTCACCTTCCAAGGCAAGGACGGCGGGTTCAGCTATCAGGCCGGGCAGCCCTCCGACGCCGACTCCACTGCGCTCGCCCTCCAAGCACTGACGGCGCTGGGCGATGACGCCTCCATCCGCAAGGCCGTGGCCTGGGCAGACCAGAACATCCAGCCGGACGGCTCCTACGCGGGTTACAACCCGGTCAACTCGACAGCGGTCATGGCTTCTGCGCTCGCGGCCACGGGGAAGAACGTGGACGCCTCGGTCATTTATCTCACCTCCCAGCAGCAGGCTGACGGCTCCTTCTTGAACGCGGGTACACCCGACGTTTTGGCCACGGCGCAGGCGGCCTTGGGGTTGTCGGGTGTCTCCTACCTGGACGCCACCTGGTCGGGGAGTCCCGCCGCTAGCGGCACCCCCTCCCCCGCTGGGTCCTCGACGGCCACGCCCGCCGCAGTCCCGGCCGCGCCGGCGGCTGGCTGGCTGGATCCCAGCGCCTGGTTGGGCAGCGCGGCAGCCCTGGTGGTCGTGGTGGGTGCCGTGGTAGTCGGACTGCGCCGCCCCTCTCGACGATGAAGCGGGGGCGCATCGGCGCCGCCCTTGCCGCCGCGCTCCTGGTGTCGGGGGCCGCGGCAACCCCCGTTGCGGCCGCGCCCGAGTCGGACGCCACTTCCTGTGCGGGGGTCTGGGTCGTCGTGGAGGGCGACCGTGCTGGCTGCGCGGCAGCGTTCTCCTCAGGCCAAGAAGCCCTCGTCTCGGCTGGGTTCACCACCCAGGACTCCTCCCCCGGGTTGCTGTGCCGCATCGATGAGGTGCCCGCCGTCTGCACCGTCAAGCCGAGCGCCTACTGGTCTTACTGGCAAGCCACTCGCGATGCGGCGGGAGGTTTCGGCCCCTGGACGTACTCATCGCTGGGGTATGCCAACTCCCGTCCGCAGGCGGGCAACGCTGAGGGATGGGTCTTTGGCGACGGCTCGCAGCCACCAGCACCCCTGACTCCTGCGGCGGCCGCGCAGCCCTCCGCCAGTTCGACGCCGCTCTCACCCGTTGTGCCCTCGACCCCGTCCACACCTGCCTCCGCGGCGCCCGCCGGGAGCAGTGATGGGACCGGAGCCGCCATCACGGGCGGCATCGTGCTCGTCGCCGTGGCCACCACCGTCGTCGTCCTCGTACGGCGCCGCCGCGCATGACGCCCGTACACCCCTGGGCCTGGTGGGCGTGGGCGCTCGGCTTGGCCGCGGCCCTGTCCATGACGACCAATCCCCTGCAGATCGTCTTGATCGTGTTGGCCGTGTGCGCGGTCGTCCTCCTGCGCCGTAGCGATGCCCCCTGGGCACGCTCACTGCGGATCTACGCCGTCTTGGCCGCCTTCATCATCGCCATGCGGCTCTTCTTCTTCATCGTGATGGGGTCTGGAGGCGGCACCACCGTCTTGTTCACGCTCCCACAGATCGAGCTACCGTCGTGGGCCGCTGGCATTCGCTTGGGTGGCCCGGTCAGCGCGGAGGGCCTGGTGTTCACCCTCTACGACGCAGGCCGTCTCGCCGCGATGCTCCTGTGTCTGGGTGCCGCCAACGCGCTGGCCAATCCCAAGCGCGCTTTACGTAGTGTTCCCGCAGCCCTCTATGAGGCTTCGGTTGCGGTCGTCATCGCGTTGTCGGTGGCTCCGCAACTGGTGGAATCGGTGCAGCGGGTTCGTCGTGCCCGACGGTTGCGCGGGGGTGCTGCTCGTGGTTGGAACGCCGTGACGGCGGTCGTGATTCCTGTGCTGGCCGACGCGATCGACCGCTCGCTGAGCCTGGCCGCAGGCATGGAGGCGCGCGGTTTCGGTCGTACCCGCGATCAACGTCCGCCCTCCCCTGCGCTCACGGGAGGCCTGCTGGCGGCCATGCTCGCGGCCACTCTCGGCGCGTTCCTCCTCCTGGGTTCGGCCTCCCCGCCGCTGGGGGGAGCCCTGCTCGTCCTCGGTGTGGCCGGGACCGTATGGGGATTACGCGTCGGAGGGCGCCGGCTTTCGGTCACCCGCTATCGGCCGGATCCTTGGACGGTGCGCGACTCCCTCTTGGCCGCCTCCGGGTGCGCCGCAGCGGCCACCATCGCGCTCGTCGGCACAGGTGAGTGGCCGACCCTGTACGCGGCCTTCCACCCTCCTACCTCGCCCCTGACCTGGCCGACACTGCACCCCCTCATGCTGGTCGTGGCGGCGCTCGCCGTGGCCCCGCTGGCCCTCACTCGCGCGCCCCTGCCCGCAACGACCCATCCCGGCCACCTGGGTGAGGCGGCCGCATGATTACCTTCGAGGACGTCACCCTCACCTATCCGGGAGCATCCGAGCCCACCCTGCGCGAGGTCAGCTTCACCGTGGAGGAAGGTGACTTGGCCGTCGTGGTGGGGCGGACGGGAACCGGGAAGTCGACCCTGCTGGGAGCGATCAACGGCCTGATGCCTCACTTCACCGGAGGCACGCTGGCGGGCGATGTTCGCGTCGCTGGGCGTTCCACCGCGCACAACCGTCCCCGTGACCTGGCCGACGTCGTGGGCTGGGTCGGACAAGACCCTCGGGCCGGATTCGTCACCGACACCGTCGAGGAGGAGATCGCCTACGGCATGGAGCAGTTGGGTCTGCGGCCCGCGGCGATGCGCAAGCGTGTCGAGGAAACCCTCGACCTCATGGGAATCGCGGCCCTGCGTCGGCGTCCGCTGGCCGACCTGTCGGGCGGGCAACAGCAGCGCGTGGCGATCGCCGCCGTGTTGGCAGCGCAGCCGCGCGTGCTGGTCCTCGACGAGCCAACGTCGGCGCTGGATCCCACTGCCGCCCAGGACGTCTTGAGCGCGTTGACGTCACTCGTGCATGAGGTGGGACTGACCGTCGTGCTGGCCGAGCATCGCCTCGAGCGGGTCCTGCACCAGGCCGACACGCTCCTCTGGTTGCCACAGGACACGCACGGCGTGGTCGTCGGGCCGCCCTCGCGCCTCCTCCTGACGTGCGATGTGCGCCCTCCGCTGGCACAACTGGCGCGAGCGCTGCACTGGGACGCCGTCCCCGCCTCCGTCCGCGATGCTCGCCGCCGGGTGCAGCGGGAGCATCTCCGGGTGACGGCGCCAGCGGTCGTGCCGTTGAGCACCGCCCCAGCTCGGGTGTCCGTGCGCGACCTCACGATCTCCTACGGGTCACTCACCGCAGTCAACCGCCTCAGTCTCGATCTTCGTCCCGGCGAAGTGACCGCGCTCATGGGGCGCAACGGCGCCGGAAAGTCGTCATTGTTGTGGGCGCTTCAAGGGGGGCTCCCCAGCACAGGCTCGGTCAGCGTCGATGGGCGGGACCCCCGCACCCTGTCGGCGCCTCAGGCCCGTCGCCTGGTGAGCCTTGTCCCGCAGACGGCGACCGACTTGCTCTACCTTCCCACCGTGGCAGCAGAGCTGGCTCAAGCCGACCGCGAGACCGGCAGCCAGCCCGGAACCGCGGCGGAGATTCTGTCGTCCCTGGGATCACGGCTGCCACCGCAGGCCGATCCCCGTGACCTGTCCGAGGGGCAGCGGCTCAGTTTGGTCCTCGCACTCCAGTTGTGCGCCGAACCGGGAGTGATCCTGCTCGACGAGCCGACGCGCGGCCTGGACTACGCCATGAAGGATCACCTGAGCAGGATCGTGTCCCGTCTGGCACACGAGGGGCACGTCGTGGTCGTCAGCACCCATGACGTCGAGTTCGCCGCCGCCGCCAGTCAGCGCACCCTCGTGATGGCGGACGGCGACATCATCGCGGACGGACCCACCCGCGAGGTGCTGACCAGTAGCCCGGCTTTCGCACCCCAGACCGCCAAGGTCTTCTCCCCCACGGCCGTTCTGGTCCCCGACGAGGTAAGGGGGGCCCGATGAGCCTGGCCACCCGATCCTCATCCACCACGCGAACGATCAGCGCAGGCACGTCGGCGCCCCGGACTCAGGCGCGCACCGCGTTGCTCCTCGTCGTCGCCGCGGCGGCAGGGCTGGCCGCTTTCACGTGGCCTTTGGTCTGGACGCCAGGCTCTGCGGTCAGTCCGCTGCAGGCGCCGCTGATCTTCGCGCTGGTCCTTCCGCTGATCCTGGCCGTGGTCGTCTCCGACCTGACCGGTCACGGGATGGATGTGAAGGGGCTGGCCATGCTCGGCGTGCTGGCAGCCGTCGGGGCGATCTTGCGTCCGTTGGGCACCGGGACGGCAGGGATGGAACCGGTCTTCTTTCTCCTCATCCTTGGCGGGCGGGCCTTCGGGCCTTCCTTCGGGTTCGCTCAAGGGGCGATCACCTTGTTCGCGTCATCGTTGCTGACCGCGGGCGTCGGGCCGTGGCTGCCCTATCAGATGATCGCGGCAGGGTTTGTGGGGCTGGGCGCAGGGCTGCTGCCGCGGGCGCGCGGAGGGTGCGAGATCGCCTTGCTGGCGTGCTGGGGGTTCGTCTCGGCCTTCGCCTACGGCTGGCTGATGGACTTCGCGTTTTGGCCTTTCGGGCTGGGGACCTCAACCCAATTCTCCTTCGATCCGGCGGCTGGTCCCTGGCGCAACTTGCACGTGTTCGTGCTCTACAACATGGTCACCTCGATGGGGTGGAATCTTGGCCGCGCCCTCACCAGCGTGGTGCTGATCGTGCTCCTGGGGCCAGGACTGCTGCACATCCTCAGGCGCGCCGCGCGCCGCGCCGCGTTCGCCAACTGACCAGGCGCGGGGGTTGTCTTGTCCGCGCTCGGTAATAGGGTGGAACGCGAACGGGCCTGGTGCCCCCTGACCCGCAGATGAGAGGAAGATCCATCGATGACGACCTATACCCTTCCTGACCTCGGTTACGACTTCGGAGCTCTCGAGCCGCATATCTCCGGCGAGATCATGAACCTCCACTACTCCAAGCACCACAAGGCCTACGTCGACGGTGCCAACCTTGCGCTGGAGAAGCTGGCAGCCGCCCGCGAGTCCGGCGATCTGGCCAACGTCAACAAGCTGGAGAAGGACCTCGCCTTCAACGTGGGCGGGCACATCAACCACTCCGTGTTCTGGAAGAACATGTCTCCCGAGGGCGGCGGCCGTCCCGAGGGCGAGGTCGCGGCAGCGATCGATGAGTTCTTCGGTTCCTTCGACGGTTTCCAGAAGCACTTCAACGAGACCGCCAAGGGTCTGCAGGGCAGCGGCTGGTCGGTCTTGGTCTGGGACACGTTGGGCCAGCGCCTCAACATCAACCAGCTCTTCGACCAGCAGGGCAACCTGCCGGTGGGGCAACTCCCCATCCTCCAGCTCGACATGTGGGAGCACGCCTACTACCTGCAATACAAGAACGTGAAGGCCGACTACGTCACCAGCTGGTGGAACGTCGTCAACTGGGCCGACGTCGCCAAGCGTCTCGCTCAGGCGCGTGCAGCGTCCGAGGGCGGGCTGTACTGAGAGTGAACTCGGCTGATGCGCGGTCGCCTCGGGGCGACCCGCGTTGAGGCCACGAGAGGGGCGGCGACCAGACGGTTACCGCCCCTTTTCGCTGCCCGCTCGGGCAACACAGGTGAAGAGTAGTTGAGAATCTCTCAGGATCAGGTAAGACTGGGGGTGCTTTGTTCGTCCCATCCAGGAGATCACGTGCCCTTCTCCCCCAAGATCATCGCGGTCGCGGCCAGCGCCGCCGTCCTCGTTGCGAGCGGCGCTACCGCCGCTGTGCTGGGCAGCCAGCCCGCTGCCGAGCAGACTGCGGTTCCCGCCGCAGCCTTCGAGACGCCAGCCAGCGTCGAGGTCCTGGTGTGGGTCGATGGCGTGGCCAAGCGGGTCTCTAGCGCTGAGGGGACGGTGGCCGCCTCGTTGTCCGCCGCCGAGATCGCTTTGGGCGAGCACGACCGCGTTTCCCCGGCACTAGGAAGCCAGCTCGCCGTGGGCGATTCGGTGACGGTGACGCGCGTCGCCGTCTCGGAGGAGACCACCAAGGTGGCTTTGGACTTCGCCACCACTCAGGTGAACGATCCGACGCTGGAGAAGGGCAAGACCAGCATCAAGACCAAGGGCGTCCCGGGCGTCCGTGAAGATGTGGTGCGGACGACCACCCTCAACGGGAAGGTCGACGGTACCGAGATGGTTTCGCAGACCGTCACGCAGGAGGCCGTCAACCAAGTGATCCTGGTGGGGACCAAGCGCGCCGAGGTCAGTTCGCGTTCCGCGGATCGCCCGGCGTCCCCCAAGCCGACCGCTCCCGCGGCGCCTGCCCCCTCTGATCCGAGCACTGCGCCGGCCGCATCGACTGGCGGTGGATTGGATCTCTCGCGTGCGGACATGTGGGACCGGATCGCCAAGTGCGAGTCCACGAACCGTTGGAACATCAACACGGGCAATGGCTACTACGGCGGGCTCCAGTTCAACCTGCAGACCTGGCGCGCCAACGGGGGTACTGACTTCGCCGCTTACCCGCATCAGGCCTCCCGCGAGCAGCAGATCACCGTGGCCAACCGTCTCTACGCCAAGCGCGGTCTGCAGCCGTGGGGTTGCCGCGGCGCGGCCTAGTCCGTCCCCGGCCGCTGAGCGGCCCCTGAGCTTGAGGCGATGGCCCTCTGGGTAACCCCAGAGGGCCATCGTTATGTTCTGACCGGCCCGACGCCCTCGCCTTCGCCTCATGCTCCGGGCAGAGGCCCGCCCCGTTCTGCCTCCCCCGCAAGCCACCCCGAAGTGGCCTACGGCGGACTCCGCCGTACTTCACGACGCGTCCGCGCCCGTGGAGAACGCGCCACGACGCGTCAGCGCCCGGCCCCTGTGAGGGGACCGGGCGCTGACGGAGTAACGCTTGGCGCTGAGGCTCAGGCCTCCGGGGCGCTTTCCTTGCCGGCCATCGCGTCGGTGAACCCGGCGGCGGTGGCGGCGTCGGCGCTGTTGAACCAGACCTCCGCCTTGGTGATGTCGTACCAACGCGACTCAGGCGTGTGGAACAGCATCGAGTCGGCGTTGCCCTTGATGTCGAAGCCGGCCGGGGGCTCTTCGCCCACGTACGACCCCTCACCGAACTGCGGCGCCTCCACGGCGGCGGCAGCCTTCGCGTCATCCGCGACGGCGACCTTCTCCGCCTTAGCCGCCTTGGCGGCGGGCTTCTTGGCTGCAGGCTTCGGGGCAGCAGCCTTCGCGGCGCCCTTAGCCTTCGCCTGCCGGCTCTCTTCGACGGACTCGGTCACGATCTCGATGACCGCCATCGGAGCGTTGTCGCCCTGGCGGTTACCGATCTTGGTGATCCGGGTGTAGCCGCCGTCACGATCGGCAACCTTCGGCGCGATCTCGGTGAACAGGACGTGCACGACGCCCTTGTCCGTGATCGTCTTCAAGACGATGCGACGGTTGTGCAGGTCGCCTCGCTTGGCCTTGGTGATCAGCTTCTCTGCCAGCGGACGGACGCGCTTCGCCTTCGCCTCGGTGGTGGTGATCCGGCCGTGCTCGAACAGCTGGCTGGCGAGGTTCGCCAGGATGATCCGCTCGTGGGCCGGGCTTCCGCCGAGACGGGGACCCTTGGTGGGCTTGGGCATGGTGTGTATCTCCTAGGCGATATCAGAACTGATC
>RRZT010398296.1_pt1 | contig 13970 bp, 10 predicted proteins | sample 2165551 | NCBI WGS metagenome assembly RRZT01 (sample SAMN10456910, study PRJNA506462) | wastewater metagenome | biome: wastewater; feature: sludge; material: wastewater sludge; isolation source: wastewater sludge with Escherichia coli K12::gfp cells carrying plasmid... | place: USA: Moscow, Idaho... | reverse complement strand
TTATAATAGCCAGACAAATAGGCTAAATCAATATCTTTTACTATTTTTCTTAACCAAGGAGTATAAGAAAGAGATGCGCCCCCTGCACCACTAATAAAAGCATACTTCGCAGGATTCCAATAGGAAGAAGTCGCATCAGGCGTAGTAGCAGCACCGACATCCCCCATACCACCTCCACGAGCATCCGGGGCTATCGATAAAAAAGGAACGCCAGAAGTTATCGGATTAAATGCATTTGCTTCACCATCTATAGTAGTCTCTGCCAAGGCGTTAAAAAAACCTCCAAAAAGTAATACAACTACAAGAACGGAAGGGAACAATTTTTTCATCATATATATTTTCTTAGTTACGAATAAAGACTGCAAATATAACGCTATTTTTAATATTTTATTGTCCAATAATTATAATCTTTTGGACTTCTGTGGTATAAGCCCCTTCAGGCGTTTTGAGTTTAACACTCATTAGGTAAACTCCCGGGTGAACCTTGTTTCCGGAGCTATCTGTCAAATTCCATGTTACTCGGGCAACGCCATCACTTGTAAGTATTGTTTGTTTCGATTCCCAAAACATTCTTCCCGAAACGTCAAATAACATGAAAGTAGCACTCATCAATGCATCGGGTCTGCTGTATTCAAAATATAGGGTCGTTTCTGTAGAAGCAGGGTTAGGATATGCATAAAAAGAATAAATAGTTGGTCTAATACTATCATTAACATTAAAGCAAACCGTTTTTGTTGTAGATATATTTTGCAGATTCCATACCTTAAATTGCAATTCGTAAGAACCAACAGCCAATTTTGGTAATTGATATTTGATTGTACCACTCTTATAATCATCAAGGGTAGCTTCATAATAATCGTTAAGTACATACGTATACTCTGACTCGTCATTCAACTTCAATTGTATATCATGACCAATTCCGGCACCCACCGTATTAATACCATATTTATCAGTCATATAGGCATAAAAAACAGGAGTAGAATTAACCGTTTGCCCTGACTCAAAGTGAGGAGTATTGAGATACATAATAACCTGGGGACCATCGGCATTAGTATCTATATTTTCATCGTTGGAGCCTCCGACAAGAAAGTTTTCAGAATATCCGTGAGCTTCTATATTATTTATGGTATCCGCAGCGTAATACAATATACGACCTGTTCCGTATCGATAACTAATATCTTTGGGTACCATAAATGTAATGGTAAATTCTCCACTTACAACTTGTGTTTTACCAGAAAAAATAACATTGGGTCTGTCTTTGTAAACAAATGCCGTATCGGTTTTGTTGGCTAACGTTTTTAGTGTTTCTTCTTTATCATACACTACCACATTCATCTGTCCATTAAAATTTGATAGGACATCGGTTTGTGCATCGTTTTCAACATAACCCTTTATCGTAACTAAACTGAGAGAACTAATGGTTGCTGTATCAGGCAAGACAGATTCATTAATTTCAGTTGTTACAACATTATTTTTGGGATAAGAAAGTTTCATGGCAGGATCTCCCAATAGTACAAAATTTAATTTATTGTCATCATTTCCAAGAGCCACCTTTGATTTACGTAATATTTCCCCTATTGACAAAGGATTTTCAACATCTTCCGGAATAATATTTTTATAAATTTGTTTACTTAAACTATAATTCTTGTCTTCAAATACAAGCCTCGTAGTAGTAATAAGTCCAATTCCTCCACCATAAGGGTTCAGTAATACTTTCATGCCTAAAGAAGATTTGTTATTATCATATTGACTAAGATCGCAAGTGGCTGTAATCCATAAAGGGAGATTTTTATTGGTCATACTAACTACATCACTCGCCACAATGGTTTGTTCTTCGGTCATGGAATTAGTACTTCCATGCCCAATGTAATTAAACACCAACAATCCCGATTTTAATAAATTTAGGATTCGTTCACGTGCGGCAGGATAAGAAATTCCACTGGCATTTTGGACTGCCTGATAAGAATCTAGATAAACCTTGATTGGTTGATATTGGAGAGATTTTTCCTGTAAAGAGGCAGCTAAAGCATCCGATTGAGCCATAAATCGATTACCATTCTCATCATCGGCTAGGAAAGCAAATAAATTTTTCCAAGAACCCTTATTAGTATTATTAGCATAGGTAATAATTTTATCTATGACTTGCGTTCCTTCCGTAACCGTAGAAACAGGTAATCTACCAACAGCAATATCCATGGCATCAGAAGAGAGATCAGAACCTTCTTCATCATCCAAAAAGGCATAATAATCATCTGTTGTATAGGATACACTGGAACAAAAAGAATTAACCGATTGATAACTCAACAATGGTTTAGACACCTTCGTTATTCCTCTATTATCATAGTACGAAACACCAAAAAGCAATAACGATTTGGGCATATTACCAGTATTTCCCCCGGCTCTGTCGTATAACATTTTCATTAACCATCTATAAGCTGTTGCGTCAGGTGTTCCGGATGAAAATTCATTATAAATCTGTTCCGGATTAACAATCAGCACGCTCATAGCATCATGCGTTCTATGGTATTCTGCCAACCGATTAGCATCTGAATAAGATTCAGAAGATGCAATAATAACCATATCTGCTTGACTTATACCATGTAAATTTTGATTAGCTACTTGTCCTACAATTTCAGGTTTTGGGTATGATACGTTCGTATTTATCGCCAAAAATTGTCTAACAATATTTTCAGAATCTATGGGAGCAACAAAAGCCATTGTTCCCTCGTTGTATGTTGTCGGAATTTCAGAAATATTTAACGGGTCCGTTATTTCCCAAATTTTTGTGTTTGAATTCGTATTTTCCACGTTGTACTGAATAGCCTTATAACGATTTGCAACATCTGCATTTCGGAAATATAAATAATCAGCATCCATTTTTAACTGCTGATAGGCATTGACACGGATATAATCTAGATAACCATAAGCACTCGTCGCAGATTTTTCGTAGGTCAAACTAACCGATACTCCATCAGTAAGAGTTGGGTACAAAGACGTATTATACAAAGTTTTATTTGCAACATAGTAATAGTTAGGAATTCCAGACACTACAATTTTAGAAGATTGTACCACATTATTAACTGCAACTGAATACGTACTAGTCGAAGAAGAATTTGCAAGAGCAGCGATATCTACTCGCATTTTCTTTGAAGTTACAATATTGGGTAAGGAAAACGAAAATGTATATGACAAGTTACTCCCTTCAAATTTCTGACCGTACCACTCTCTACCTGACTCCAGTAAATTAACGCTTTCCTGTTCTTGAAGAGCATAGTTGAGAAAATCAGTTACAGTATCAGCAGGAATTGCCGTTTCAGCTGCTCGTTGTACAATCTTTTTACCTGTTCCGGCATCAGATGTAACAAAATAATACCCATAGTTTGAATAATAATTTTGTTTGTGCTCAAACACTTTAGTAGTATAGTTATACGACCATTTTATGGTACCTTGTGCATGAAACAAAATATAATCTCCCGCACCAAAGACATTATCAGAACCTTTTTCCATAAAAATAGCCATTTCAGGCAAGTCGTCTGCGGCACGCTCTACACTGAAATCTTCGGGCAAAATAGCACCTCCATAACCAAAAATACGGACATTAGCGGGATTGGTTATGCCCATAGACACTAAATCCTCATACGTCAACTTGTATATTCCTGTGGTGGCAACTCTGATTTTATACCAATTGCCACTTGCCAAAACCGAATTGCTTGCATATTGATGCAGAGTCGTTCCTCCGGCTAAAATGCTTTTGAGAAGTGACCTATTGGAAGTTAATTGCAACACAGCAGAAACTATTTTTTTATAAGCATCTCCCTGTTTAACAATCGGACAAAAATATATTTGAAGACTTGGTTTTCGTTTTTCAATGGATACATATCGCTGAAATGCTACAGAATCGGTAAAACTCTTACCGGAAGATGTGATTAGAGCTATTTCTTCGGGAGTACAATCCTGATAAACTATTTCTTTTAACCGAGGAGTATAGAGAGAAGCTGCATTTTTATCATTGACAGACATGGAAAAATGATAGTAAGGAAGCTTTGATTCATCTAAGTAAGACGCCTGTTCAAAAGACAACCGATTTTCTTGTATTGTATCATAAGAAAATGGCTGAATACCTTGCCAACTCACCGCAACAGGATAAGATGCAACACTTTCAGCAAAAGTGTATTGCACCCAAAAAAGCAAGAGAGAAAGGGCTCCTATTTTGAACTTCATTTCCTTTTTTATAAATTATCGAACATAAAAATCGAACATTTTTTCCGCTTGTAAGTATCCTTCAAGGTGGTCATCCTTGGTAACCGGACCAACGCCAACCGGAGTTCCTGTAAAAATCAAATCCCCAATTTTTAAGGTAAAAAAACGGCTTACGTAGGCTATAATCTCATTAACTGGAAAAATCATGTTTTTAGTATTACTTTCTTGCATTATTTTTCCATTCATCGCGAGATAAAAATCCATGTTTTGAACATCACCTCCAAAATGTTCCAATGGGATAAATTCACTTATTACAGCAGAGTTATCAAAAGCTTTACATATCTCCCAAGGTGAACCTTCGGCTTTTAGTTTACGTTGCAAATCGCGTGCCGTAAAATCTATACCCAACCCAACCTCACTGTAGTAACGAGAAGCAAATTTAGGAGCAATATTTTTCCCCAACCGGTCAATGCGAACCACCACTTCGGTTTCATAGTGAATTTCCTGCGAAAAATCAGGCAAGAAAAAAGGTTTGTTCCCCTTTAGCAATGCCGAATCAGGTTTACTGAAAATAACCGGCTCCGAGGGCAAACCATGTCCTAATTCTCTGTTATGCTCAACATAATTCCAACCTACTGCTATTATTTTCATTGAAAATGTGATTTATTCGAATATTTTCCTTGTATTTTTCGATTTCAGATGATATGAATTACAAAGATAATAATTTTTTTTATTCGGTAAGTTTTGTTTCTTTTGTAGAACATTCTTTCAAGAAAACCAAATGAATAATAACGACTGGAAACAAAAATTGGGTGTTGTATATTCAACCAATCCAAATTTCTCCCTCGAAACAGAAAATGAAGACAGCCAATCCTCTTTACCAAAAAACAAACAACTACTCAGAATAGAGATAGACAAGAAAGGCAGAAATGGTAAATGTGCGACCTTAATTACAGGCTATGTAGGTAGTGAAAGTGACGTAAAAGAACTGGCAAAAATGCTGAAAATAAAATGTGGTGTAGGAGGTTCTACCCGTGACGGAGAAATTTTGATACAGGGTGACGTGCGAACCAAAGTAGCCGACATTTTAGTACAAGAAGGCTACAAAACAAAGGTGATTAAGGGATAATAATAACCTAATGAACAATCTACTTCTTTATAAAGCATCTGCAGGTTCAGGAAAAACTTTCAAGCTAACGGAAAAATACCTAGAAATACTTTTCAAAAATCCTGACGCCTACAAAAACATTCTCGCTGTAACTTTTACCAACAAAGCTACGGAGGAGATGAAAAATCGTATTTTAATGGAGCTTTACAAATTGGCAGACAATAAGGAGAGCAAATACATTGAAGCTTTTTGCGACCCTACAAATACAAAAGAAGTAAAGGAGCTACGCGAAAAAGCTCAGCATATATTATCCACCATTTTGCACGACTATTCTCGATTCAAAATAAGTACCATCGACCGTTTTTTTCAACAGATTATTCGTTCTTTCATCCGCGAAATCGGTTTGAACGGAAATTATAATCTCGAACTTGACAACAAAAAAGTATTGGAAGAAACTGTGGACGAAATCATGTTAAGCCTTGATGACCCAAAATACAAAGATTTATTGAAATGGCTTGTCAATTTGGCTGAACAAAAAATACAAAACGGAAGTCGATGGAATTTTAAAGACGACATTACCCAATTGGGACTCGAAATTTTCAAGGAAACATACCAGCATTTCAGTGCCGAATTACAAGAGAAAATTACTGACAGAACATTTCTGCAAAAGTATACAGGCGACTTAAAAAAATTACAGCATACTTTTCAATCCGAGATTCAAAAACTTGCCAAGGAAGGATTGGATATGATTCATTCGAATGGTCTAATAGCAAAAGATTTTAAAGCCCATACTATTACACCTTTGGAAACTTTTGCAAAAGGGAATTTGAGAGAATTAACGATTACGTTTCGGAAATTGCCTGAAAAAGAAGAAAATTATTACACAAAAACAACAACTTTAAAAGCTGATATACAACAAGTTGTTAATAATGGGCTAAACGATCTTATCGAAAAATTTATCAGTACGTACGACAGCGGTATAATCTTTTATAATACTGCCGATGCGATTATCAAATATATTCCGACATTGGGAGTTTTGTCCGATATCAATACACGCATAGAAGAGACGAACACCGAAAACAACAGTATGTTGTTAAGCGAAAGCACCAATCTTTTACATTCAATTATTAACAGCAGTGATACACCTTTTGTGTATGAAAAAATCGGCACTCACATCGACCATTATCTGTTGGACGAATTTCAGGACACATCCGCCCTTCAATGGGAAAATTTCAAACCATTGATAGAAAACAGTCTTGCAGACGGCTATACCAACCTGATTGTGGGGGATGTGAAACAGAGTATTTATCGTTGGAGAAACTCCAATTGGAGGATATTAGGACAACAGCTGCAGGAAGAATATCAAGAGGAGATAAAAGAATATTCATTACAAACAAACTGGCGAAGTGATGAAAATATTGTCAATTTCAACAACGCATTTTTCAAATTATCTATTGAGAACTTACAAACACAATTCAATAGCGAAATAGATGAATCATCTTCGAGTCAAAAGGCAGACGATTTAACCAACTTGCTAACCAATTCCTACAGCGATTTGGCACAAGTTGTTCCACCTGAAAAACAAAACAAAAAAGGTTTTATCAATCTCCAATTCATTGATGAAAAAGAAGAAGAAGAAAATTCTTGGAAAGAAACAGCCCTGAACAAACTTGCCGAAGCCATAGAATACCTACAGGATTGCAAATATGAATTGAAAGATATTGCTATTTTAACACGTACAAAAGATGAAGGCAGACAAATAGCCTCCTTTCTGCTTGAATACAAAAACAGCAATTTGGCAAAAAACAAATACCGTTACGACATCATTTCGGAAGAGTCGCTATGCATCTCCAATTCCCCTATTATTCAATTTATTACAACTATATTAACATGGACTGTTTGTCCTTATGACAGAATAAACAACCTGACTATTGCTTATCTTTATCAGCATATCATGGGGAATGATAACTCCCGACAAATAGTAAGTAACTATTTGGCAAACAGCGAAATGCAAAAAGAAAATTTTACTAGTTTATTTACTGAAGAAGAAAAAAACGGGTTACACGACAGCAAAAACTTACCGTTGTTTGAATTGATAGAAAAACTCATCGAAATATTCCATTTGAGCCAAAACGAAGAAGACGTGGTGTACCTACAAGCCTATCAAGATGCTGTATTGGAATATATTGGGAATAAAGGCTCCGATAGAAATGCTTTTATAAAATGGTGGAGTACAAAAGGAATTTCAAAAACAATTTCCACATCGGAAACACAAAATGCCATCAAAATTATGACCATCCACAAGTCCAAAGGATTGGATTTTGGCATTGTCATTCTTCCTTTTTGCGATTGGTCAATAGACCACGGAGGAAAGCACGAAAACATCCTTTGGTGTGAGCCCAAGCAACAACCCTTTAACCAATTACCTTTAGTTCCTGTAAAATATGGAAAGACCCTAAGTAACAGTTTGTTTCATAAAGAATATTTTACAGAGAAAATTTATGCTTACATCGACAACATAAACACCTTATACGTAGCATTTACACGACCAAAATATGGTTTAATTTGTTTTACCCCGATTAACAAGAAGAAAAAAACAGAAAAAATAGGTTCTGTTACAGATTTATTGCGAGAATATGCAGAATCCTCATTAGAAAAAGGAGAAGCTGATTTAACAAATATTATCATTGGGGAACTAAATACACCAACCAAAGAAGAGACAAGCAAAGGGCAAACGGAAGAACGAACGCACAAATACTACTCTACCGACCCGAAAAATAAATTAAAATTAAGATTTAATACCGATAAATTTATTGGCACATCCAGCAAAAAAAATTATGGTAATTTGATGCACCATATTTTAGAGCAAACAAAACAAAAATCCGACGTTGGAAATATTGTTCGTCAATTGCTTATGGATGGAATTATTAATGAAAAAGAGCGACAGGAAATCAACGAAAAGTTAAACTCATTTTTCGATATATCGGAAACAAAAGATTGGTTTTCGAACAAGTACAAAATAGTAAACGAAAGAACCATTTTAACACCCAACGGCGAGAAATATCGTCCCGATAAAATATTGATAGGAACCGATAACGTAAAAGTGATTGATTATAAATTTGGAGAAGAAAAAAATCCAAAATATGAAAGGCAAATTCGCCACTACATGGAACTTCTGAAAGATATGGGGTACACGAATATCAGCGGAAATATTTATTATGCATCGACTAATACAATAGAAACCTTTTAAAATATAAATACGTGGAATACAAAAAGATAGGCATCATTGTTGCCATGAACAAAGAATTTGAACTGGTAAAAAATTTGTTATCAGATACACACGAGAAAGCCATGGTTGGATTTACCTTTTGCAGTGGCAATCTTCAAGAAAAAGAAATTATATTACTAAAAAGTGGCATTGGCAAGGTAAATGCGGCTATTGCCACGACAGAAATGCTTCAACAATTCAAACCAGATTGCATCATCAATACAGGAGTAGCCGGTGGTATTGATGAATCATTACATGTGGGAGACATTGTTGTTGGAGAAGAAACGACGTATCACGATTTTTTTGCCGGAGAAATAAACGACCATCAAGCTGAACTTGGTTTTCCGGAAAAAATAGCAGCTCACAAAACTCTTATCAACCGGCTAAAACAAGTCTCCATAGACAACCGAATTTCTTGGGGGCTGATTTGTACGGGCGACCAATTTATAACCAACAAAGACGAATTGATGAAAATCAAGAAAAAACATCCGCAAGGATTGGCTGTCGATATGGAATCAAACAGTATTGCACAAGTTTGTTTTTACTATCAAATTCCTTTTGTCAGTTTTCGCATTATCAGCGACACGCCTTGGGTAGATAACCACAGCGAACAATACCTGAATTTTTGGCAAGAAGCTCCTCAAAAAACATTTGCTTTATTGGAAAAGTTATTAAAAAAACTCTAACTTTCCGTTCGTTGTATGTAGCTACAAATGTCCTTTGTACATTGCTCTATGGAGGTAAACGTAAAGCCCAAACGCTGTTTTATTTTATCGGAAGAATAGTAGGTTCTGTTCTCGATAATTCTCACGGAACATCTGTCGAAATTGGTTCTTATACGCAATAATTCACAGACAAATTCTACTACAGTTGCTATTGGGTACAACAACCATTTATTTGCATTGATAAACGGTTTAGGTTTTCCAAACCCTGCTGCAAAATAATTTAGCATGGTTCTATTTGACACGTTTTCTCCTACAAGAACAAAACGCTCGTTTTTGATATCACTCTCCATCAGATAAATCATTGCTCGGCATACATCACGCACATCCACATAACCGCTTCCGCCATTTGTATAAAAGGGCATGCCTTTTCGGCCAAAGTCAATCAGCAAGCTGCTACCCTCTTTTTTGTTCGAAGCTCCCAAAATAACTCCCGGATTGACAATAATGGTTTCGAGACCCTTTTCGCTTGCCAAACGAACTTCTTTTTCAGCCAAAAATTTACTTTGTGCATACAAAGTATGTATTTTTTGCTCATCCCAAAAAGAATCTTCATTGACAAATTCACCACCGTCTCCACCTCCAATACCCGCAACAGAACTTACATAACACAATTTTCTCACCCTATTTTTCAGTGCAGCTGCCAATATATTTTTGGTTCCTTGCACATTGGTTTGCGTAAGATTATCAGCTGCCGAATTTCCGATAATAACATCGGCTGCACAGTGGTAAACACAATCCATATTTTCCAAGGCAGAATCCAAACTTGCTTCATCCAAAATATTTCCTTCTACCCAATGAATACGGGATAGATAATCATCTTCTTTTTCGGTATAAAAACAAAAAATATAGTACAACAATGATAAATTGCTATTTTTCCGGTGCAATGCAAACAGCTCATTATCTCCTTTTTGCAATAAATGCCAAAGCAAATGTCCCCCCAGCAAACCGGTACCTCCCGTAATAAATATTTTCATCCGTCTTTTTCTTGCAAAGATAAAAATTTCAGTCTATTACACATTTTTATTTGACGATTGTTATCTAAAACTCTACTTTTGCAAGACAATCCACGTAAACAAAAAAATGAGCTTATTTTATTCTCTCGATATAGAAAAAACGCTTGCCCTGAACGAAGAAGAATCGGCACATGCCATTCGTGTATTGCGTTTACACACAGACGATTTGATTACCATTATTGATGGCAAAGGGAATTTTTTTTCGGCAAAAATTACAGATGCACATCCAAAACATTGTGGAGTCTGTTTGCTTGAAAAATACGCTGACCGGAATATACGTAATTACCACATTCACATTGCCATAGCCCCTACCAAAAACATGGATAGAATGGAATGGTTCGCCGAAAAAGTAACCGAAATCGGAATTGATGCCATAACCCCTATTTTTTGTCGTTTTTCAGAACGAAAAGTCATTAAAACCGATCGCCTACAAAAAATTTTGGTTTCAGCCATGAAGCAATCCAAACAAGCTTTTTTACCACAATTGAACGAGCCCATTTCTTTCGACGAGTTCATGAAACAAAACCTCGCAGGACAAAGATTTATTGCACACTGCTACGAGGGACAAGAAAAACAAGCATTAGCAACCACCTGCAAAAAAGGCAATGACATTGTCGTACTAATCGGACCTGAAGGCGATTTTAGCGAAGAAGAAGTTACAAAAGCCTTGCAAAAAGGCTTTGTCCCCGTTTCGTTGGGTGAAACCCGTTTGCGGACGGAAACAGCAGCCATTGTTGCCTGCCACACGGTACATGTAATTAACACATTCCAATGATTTTCAAAAACAATTAGTTGAAATTATTTCGGGAACTTAGATGTATCGCGAAATATATTTCATGTGGATAAATGTTGTGCATAAATAATTAACAGCAAAAATCGAATAGATTATAAAATGCAAAAAATAAAAATATTTGTTGTAGGTTCAGGAAAATTAGCAAATGCAATAGTAACGGCTAATTTATCATTTCAATCATGTGAAATCTTAAAATGGGAAACACAATACCAAACCCTGCAGGAAAAAACAATCATAGTACATACGGGTTCAGGGCGGCAACTAAAGGAGTGTTTTGAATTCTGTAAAAGGACAAAGTCCGTGTTTATAGAGCTCTCAACCGGATTGGAAACAGAAACAATGAATCCTGATTTTCCATTGATTATCTGCCCCAATACATCTATTTTGGTGTTAAAAACGCTCAATATGATAAAAACAAATGGCGATCATTTAAAAAATTATGAAATTTCTATCACAGAATCACATCAGTCAAGCAAAAAGACAGAACCCGGAACGGCATATTCTTTTGCCAATTCATTAAAATTTCCACTCGAAAAAATCGTATCCATAAGAGATGCTGAGATTCAACAGCATAAAATCGGAATACCCAAAGAGTATTTAGATAAACATGCTTATCATAAAATTACCATAAAAGATGGAAAAGATGAAGTAACGATAGAAACAAAAGTTTTAGGACATGATTCTTATGCAAAAGGCGTTAAGACAATTGTTGAAACCGTCTTAAAAAACCGTTTCGAAGACAAAAGATATACCGTTTTTGACTTGATTGACAATAACATACTATAAAAACGACCTGAAAAAAAATGAAAACGTACCTGAAAAAAGTATTTCTTGTGAGTGTTGTAACATTTCTTCTATCTACACTCCCTATCGAGAATTTGTTTGCAGCAAACCATTCATCACCGAGAAATTATTCTTCGGAGGCAGTCAAAGGACTGTATATTTCAAGTTGGAAAATCGGAGACCAAAATGTGCTCAACCACTTTATTGACTTGGCTAATCGTACAGAAATAAACACCTACGTAATTGATGTAAAAGAAGATGACGGCTATGTAAGTTATCCATCACAAGTAGCACAAGTCAAAAAATTAAAAACTTGTGTCAAAAAATATGATCCGATTTATACTTTAAATCAGTTCCATAAAAATAACATTCGGGTTATCGGAAGAATCGTTTGCTTCAAAGACCCTGTGTTACCCATGAAAAGACCTGACCTTGCCTTAAAAGACAAAAACGGACAGATTTGGAGAGATAACGATGGCACAGCATGGCTCAATCCGTACAACAAAGCAAGTTGGCGATATTTGGTAAACATTGCGAAAGAAGCTGTCAAAATGGGTTTCGATGAGATTCAATTTGATTACGTTCGTTTCACCACAAGCGGTAATATGTCAACGGTTGATTATGGAAAGACAAAAATGGCTAAATACGAAGCCATAAACGGATTTCTTGCGTTCGCCCGTCAGCAAATGCCTCATACCATCATTTCAGCGAATGTTTTTGGTATTATCTGCGAAAGTCCCGGAGACACCGAAGGCATCGGTCAATATCTGGAACTGATTGGTAAAGATGTGGATTATATATCTCCCATGTTTTACCCATCACATTATGCTTGCGGACAAATTGTGAACAATGTGGAATTTCCAAAACCCGATTTCGACCCCTACGGAATTGTATATAATGCTCTCACCAAAACAAAGACAAGAGTAGCTCCGATAAAAAATTACCGTGCCAATTTCAGACCTTATTTGCAAGATTTTACTGCCAATTATTTGGAACCCGGTAATTTTCAAACCTATGGACACGAACAAGTACGACAACAAATAAAAGCCGTGTACGATGCCGGTTATCAAAGCTGGTTGTTTTGGAATATTAATAACGAATATTCAGAAGATGGATTCTTGCCCAAAACAAATGTGAATAAGGCAAATAAATAGGTTAGTCTTAAGGTTTGATAAAAAACATTCACTTCGTAAGATTATCCGTTATAAATTGATATATTTGGTGAGGCGTTATAAATGCCCACGATTACATCAATAACTATTCACTAAAACTAAAAAATTATGGATTTACCCAAGAGAGCAGGAAATCAACCCAAAGCGGTTGATCTGGAAAAAGGAAAAACCTACGCATGGTGTGCTTGTGGATTATCAAAAAATCAACCTTTTTGTGATGGTTCGCACAAAGGCTCAACCATTACACCGTTCGTGTTTGTTGCGGAAGAAACTAAAACACAACATCTGTGTATGTGTAAACAAACAAAAAACAAACCTTTTTGTGATGGTTCACATAACAAATAGCAGATTGTGAAATAATAATCCGCCTCTTCTGCAAGCCTCAACTCATTGACGTGGGGTTTTTGTGGATAGTAGCTCGATTTTATGGATATACAAAAACAAGTCGGATTGCATTAATCGGACTTGTTTTGATTGATAATTGAGTTTCCGGTATCAGGGCAATTCTATTGAGAAACATCCTAATTCGAGCAAATGTTAAATTGAGGATAATCCATATTTAGCTGTCGCGTTTGGTCTCTTTCAATATTACATCATGTGCACCGCCCTCAATAATACTCGTTGAAGAAACCATAGTTATTTTTGCCACCTTTTTCAATTCGGGTATAGAAAGAGCACCACAACTACACATGGTAGATTTGACCTTACCCAACGTTATCTCAAGATTATCTTTCAATTTTCCGGCATAAGGAACGTAACTATCGACACCTTCTTCAAATTTCATTCCGGCTTTGCCTCCCATATCATATCTCTGCCAGTTTCTTGCACGGGAACTGCCTTCTCCCCAATACTCTTTCATATAGCTTCCATTGATATTTACTTTTTTGGTCGGACTTTCGTCAAATCGT